>Ga0116152_10000063_pt1 | contig 75882 bp, 72 predicted proteins | sample AD_UKC119_MetaG_FD_89894 | JGI IMG/M metagenome (GOLD analysis project Ga0116152, IMG submission 89894) | Active sludge microbial communities of municipal wastewater-treating anaerobic digesters from Hong Kong - AD_UKC119_MetaG | ecosystem: Engineered > Bioreactor > Anaerobic > Digestate...
ACCGTTCTGGGGCTGGGTAAAGCTCTGGATGCTCAGGCTGTTGCCGTTCTGGCCGTCATTGGACAGCACATTGATCCGGGTCGGGGTATTGACCGGTGTGGATACGGCATCATTGGTGGCTGTTGCAGGTGCAGGAGTCGGCTGCACATTGCCATTGTTGTTGCCGCCGTGATGTCCATTATTGCCCGGATTCCAGGTGTTACCGGTATTGCCATTGTTACCGGGGTTCCAGGTATTGCCGGTATTGCTATTGTTGCCGTTGTTGCCCTGCAACTGTTGCAGCAGTTGCATCAGCAGAGTCAGCAGTGAGCTCAGGTCATTATTCCCGCCCGGAATCTGGGAAGGATTGAAGCTGCTGTTGTTGTTTGTGTTGGTCGTCGTTGTATTGTTGGTCTGCTGTTGCGATACCGGGTTATAGGTATTGCATGACCGATGAATGCCATACATGCTGAAGTCTCCTTTTACTGTATCAAGTTCCATTGGTTATCCGCCCCGCCACCATCACGCTGCAGGCGTAAATGCCCCCAGGTGGGCTTCTGACAGGGTGGCCTGATCCTGTTTAGCCGGATGCAGCAAGGGAAGCAGCAACGCCATGTATGAGTGGCATGGATCGTTTTATGCGCGGTCAGTGTGGTTGGGAGTGCTGATGCCAAAAAGCCACGACAGGGGTCGTGGCTTCAGCTGGGCAGGCAGAAAAGGATGGGTCAGGATTGCAACAGTTTTCTGGCGTTGGCTGCCTGTTTCAGTACCTGTTCCGGAGCGGTACCACCCTGATGGTTACGGGCGGCGACTGAGCCTTCCAGGGTCAGGCAGTCAAAGACATCATTCTCGATGACCGCAGAGAAGCCCTGCAGTTCTTTCAGTGACATTTCGCTCAGGTCACGCTCACTCTCCACCCCCAGTGCAACCGCCTTGCCCACCACTTCATGTGCATCCCGGAACGGGAGTCCCTTGCGCACCAGATAATCGGCCAGATCGGTTGCGGTGGAGAAACCCTGAATGGCCGCAGCACGCATGCGTTCCTTTTTCGGCTGCACGTGCGGCATCATGTCGGCAAAAGCCCGCAGGCTGCCCAGCAGGGTGTCGACAGTGTCAAACAGGGGTTCCTTGTCTTCCTGATTATCCTTGTTATAGGCCAGTGGCTGGCCTTTCATCAGGGTCAGCAGGGCAATCAGGTGGCCGTATACGCGTCCGGTTTTGCCCCGGACCAGTTCGGGAACATCCGGATTTTTCTTTTGCGGCATGATGGAGGAGCCGGTACAGAAACGGTCCGGCAGGCGCACGAAGTCGAACTGGGCTGAAGTCCAGATAATAAGTTCTTCTGCAAACCGGGACAGGTGCATCATGATCAGTGCGGCGGCAGCATTGAATTCAATGGCAAAGTCACGGTCGCTGACTGCATCCAGCGAGTTGCGTGCCGGACGTTCAAAGCCCAGCAGTTCGGCTGTGTAAGCCGGGTTGATGGGGTAGGTGGTTCCGGCCAGGGCCGCCGCACCGAGTGGCAGGACATTCACACGTTTGAGGCAGTCCTGCAGGCGCTCATGGTCTCGCTGCAGCATTTCGAACCAGGCCAGCATGTGATGGCCGAAGGTGATGGGCTGGGCAACCTGCAAATGGGTGAAGCCGGGCATGATGGTATGTGCTTCACGCTCGGCCAGGTCGGCCAGTGCCATTTGCAGGCGACGGATTTCATGGCTGATGCCACCGATCTGTTCCCGCAGCCACAGGCGAATGTCGGTTGCAACCTGATCATTGCGTGAGCGCCCGGTGTGCAGGCGTTTGCCTGCCAAGCCGATGCTCTCGGTCAGGCGGGCCTCGATATTCATGTGAATATCTTCCAGTGCAACACGCCATTCCAGCTCGCCGGCCTCAATTTTGTGCTCAATGTCATTCAGTCCATCAATAATTTTGATGACGTCTTCAGCTTCCAGTATGCCTGTCTGTCCTAACATGCGAGCATGAGCGCGTGATCCTTCGATATCATGACGGTATAGTCGCTGATCAAAATCAATGGAGGCCGTGAAGGTTTCCACGAATTGGTCAGTGGATTCGCTGAAACGGCCTCCCCAGGGTTTGGCCGTTGATGCGGGGTCGGTGTTGATGGGGGAAGTTGTATTGTCTTGTGTCATGCTGGTTTGCCGGGTTAAGACGGAAAGTAAAAAAAATATTATGGCCGGAGGTAGTCTGGTTAACTCTTCTTCAGCAAAAAGCAAGCAGTTATCCTATAATATGAACAAACTCGGTCATCAGGTGTGATCGTACAATATAAAAATAACAATTAATGTTTCGGGATCAGCAGGCTGGTCGATCGTTTAACGGTTGTACTGCTGGCCTGACGGAAGCTTGATAAAAAGAAATGTCGATGTCAAATACAAAAACACTTGGCTATCTGCCCAACCTGTGCGTACCGGCATTGTTGCTGCGTACCCTGATGGTTGCGGAATTGTTTGCTTTTGTGCTGGCATTGAGCGTGGCCCGGCATTTTCAGGACTTTCTGGGTGCACTGGGGCTGCACTCGATGTTCATCCTCTGGGTTGCCCTTGCCTCCGTTCTGTCTCTCTGCATGATAAATCGTTTTTATCGCGCACCCTCGGTACGGGTTGCCACCCTGATTGTGATCAGCGTGGTACTGGTGTTTACTTTGATTGCGGCCTTCATCACCATGATGCTGATTCGTCCCGTCCCCGGTTTTGATGTCCTGTTCCTGATCAGGAGCCTGATTATCAGCAGCGTCATTACGCTGGCCATCCTGCGGTATTTTTATGTTCAGAGCCAGTGGGAAATAGCGGCAGAGGCCGATTCCAGTGCCAAATACGAAGCCTTGCAGTCGCGCATGCGTCCCCACTTCCTGTTTAACAGTCTCAATACCGTGGCGCATCTGGTGCATAAGGACCCGGATGTGGCGGAAGAGGCGATTCTGGATCTGGCTGATATCATGCGCACTACCCTGGACCGGCGTACCCGGATCACGCTCAAGGAGGAGCTGGACCTGACCATCCGTTACCTGCGTATGGAGGGGTTGAGGCTGGGCAAGCGCCGTTTGACGGTGAACTGGGACATGGACAGGAACAGCCTGCCTTTTGATATGCCGATTCTGCCGCTCATCCTGCAGCCGCTGGTCGAGAACGCAATCTACCATGGTATACAGCCCAGAAAAGATGGCGGTACCCTGACCGTCAGTCTGTACGACGCCGGCGAACATCTGGTCGTGTCCGTAACCAACCCACTCCCCCCGGATACGGCAAGCGCTCATCAAAAAGGGAATCACATTGCTCAGGAAAATATGCGTAGCCGCCTGAAACTTGCCTATGGAGACCGGGCCAATCTGAAAATTCAAAAAACAGCCCAACAGTACCGCGTCTCCTTTTACATCCCTAAGGAGTAAAAAGTAACCATGTCCATAAAAATTCTGGTTGTCGACGATGAAGAATTTGCACGCGAAAGAGTCAAGGGACTGATTGCCCGGTGTGCCGACTATGAAGTTTGTGCTGAAGCCGAAAACGGGGCTGAGGCCATCAAAATGGTGGAACGTCACCAGCCGGATATCGTCCTGATGGATATTTCCATGCCAGTCCTTGACGGGCTGGAATCCGCCAGGGAGTTGTCCTTCATGGACAATCCGCCAGCCGTCATATTCACCACAGCGTATGGTGAATATGCTTTGGAAGCGTTTTCAACAAAAGCAACAGGGTATCTCATGAAACCTATAAGACAAGAACAATTATTACAAAGTCTGGAACAAGCTCGCTCACTTAACCGTCTGCAGCGTCTTGAGATGTTGGAACAGAAAAACGGCAAGCGCTCAAGCCGCAAGCACATCTGCGCACGCATGCGCGGTAATCTGGAGCTGATTCCGATTGAGGATGTCGTGTATTTTCAGGCTGACCAGAAGTATGTCACCGTACGCCACAACGGCGGTGAGGTGATCATCGAAGAGTCGCTCAAGTCACTGGAAACGGATCTGGCGGATCGCTTCATCCGCATTCATCGCAATGCGCTGGTGGCCAAAAACCGCATCACCGGTCTGACCAAGTCCGATATGGGGCGTACCCAGGTGACACTGGATCGCATCAACGACCAGCTTGAAGTCAGCCGCCGCCATCTGGCGGAAGTGCGCCGCTTTGTGCGCGGGCGCTGACAGCTAGCCATCGTCACACTGGCGCAAGGCTTCCGGCAGCAGGGTTGTTGATGGTTTGACAGCCCTGCCGGCCGCCGTGATGCTGCGTTCCAGATAGACCCCGTAAAAATCCGGTACACTGTAACCCAGCAGGCGTTCCGTTACTTCCTCACCATCCGCATCCAGAAACAGCAGCGCCGGTGTCAGTTTGACGCCATAGCGACGGCTGAAGTCCTTGATTCCGATGCGCTCTCCATTAAAGTCAGTCAGTTGCTGGCCGTGATCCAGATGCACGGTCCGGATCAGTATCCGGTTTTGATAGTCGCCCGATTTCACCATGGGAACCAGGTGCTCACGCTTGAGGCGCTCACAATAAGTGCAATAATCTGCCACGAAAGCCAGCAGCAGGGGCAGGTTCCGCTCATGCAGGGTCACGCCGAGGGCCTGCAGGTCCTCCACTTCCTCCAGTGGCGTACTGTCCCTGGTCGTCTGATCCGTGGCCGGTGTGCTAACCACCTCGGCATCCGGTGCTGTTGATGTTGTTGATGGTACTGATTCCGTGGCCTGCAGCAGGGGAGGCAGCAGCAGGAGTGCCAGCAGAACGGAACCGGGTCGTATCGGTTGCAGGAAGCTTTCAGGTCGATGGTGTGGAGTGGCTGACATGGTCGGGTCCTCTCTCGGTAATTCCTTGTAATATAAACGCTATCCATCGCTGGTTGACTGTACCGGATGGGCGTGGTGACTGGCAGCTTTAGCAACCAGGGTGCAGGCTTGTCAAGTTAACGGGGAATGAATATATATCCGTGCAGAAGGTTGACCCTATATTAGTCTGTCTCTATACTCCACGTGCATTTGCAAAAGGGGCAGGTCCGGATTGGTCAGAATCATGCGTGTAGTAGGAAGTATTCAGATTTTGATCATGCTGGTTGGTGCCCTGGTTGCCTGGAACTACTTGGGAACACAGGCAGTCCTGCCCGCGCTGTTTGGAGGCAGCATTGCGCTTGCCAATACCATGTTGCTGGCCAGTCGAATAAAAAAAGCCGGTGAATTGGCGAAAGATGACCCACAGTCCAGTGTCAACACCCTGTATGTTGGCATGGCCCAGAGAATTGTTTTTGTGCTGGTTGCAATGGGAGTCGGCCTCGGTTTGCTGAAGCTGATGCCACTTCCGCTTGTTGGTGTATTCATGGCTGCGCAACTGGCCTATGTGCTTGCGGGTTCGCAAAAAATAGAAGTCTGAGACCCGGTCAGGCACAGACCAGATTTTTTAACTTTGTTGCACGGGGTGAATTGTGAGCGATGCCAATGCGCCAGCAATCTCAAATCCTGTCGAGTACATTCAGCACCACCTGACTAACTGGAGCCTGGGCGGCAAACCTGAGTCCATTGCGGACTTCAGCGTTTTCCACCTTGACGTGTTCATTGTCAGTGCGCTACTCGCAGGTTTGTTTGCTTATGTTGCCTACCGCGTAGGTAAAAACATTGATCCGGACAATCCGGGGCCGGTTCAGAATGCTGTTGAGATGGTGGTTGAGTTCGTCAACCAGCAGGTACGCGACATCTTTCCGGGTGCTGACAAAATGGTCGGGCCGATTGCCATCACCATTTTTGTCTGGGTCATTCTCATGAATGCCATGGACCTGATCCCGGTTGACCTGATCCCGTCCATTGTCGGCGGTATCGCCGGCATGTTCGGGGGCGACCCGCATCACACCTATTTCAAGGCGGTACCCACCACCAATCTGGATACAACTTTCGGACTGGCTTTCTCGGTCTTCCTGCTGATCATCTATTACAACATCAAGAGCAAAGGCGTCGGCGGCTACCTGCAGTCCTTCTTCCTGCACCCGTTTGAGGCCAAAGGTACGGTGGGCAAGGTCATACTGGCACCTTTCAACCTGTTCATGACGGTCATCGAGGAAATTGCCAAGCCGGTCAGTCTCGGCCTTCGTCTTTTCGGAAACATGTTTGCCGGTGAACTGCTGTTCCTGCTGATTGCCCTGCTGGCATTTTCCGTCTGGGCCATGCCGATACAGATTGTGCTGGGGTCGGCCTGGGCCATTTTCCATATTCTGGTCATTACCCTGCAGGCCTTTGTCTTCATGCTGCTGACCATTGTGTACCTGAGTCTGGCGAGCCAGTCCCACGGACATGATGAGCACCATTAAGGCGGCAGCGCCGGTTTAGCTTTTTTATTATTGATTTTTTGATTTTAACCTTTCTCAGGAGTTCTAAAATGGACGCTAATAGCATTGCAATGATCTATTCCAACACTGCAATCGTCGTGGGCATCATTCTGGCTGCCGCTGCTTTCGGCTCTGCGCTGGGCTGGGGTCTGATCTGCTCCAAGTTCATCGAAGGGATTGCCCGTCAGCCGGAAGTCCGTGCCCAGCTGACTGGCCAGATGCTGTTCACCGGCGGCTTGATGGAAGCCTTCCCGATGATCGCACTGGGTATCTCCTTCTGGTTCATCTTCGCCAATCCGTTTGTCAGTGGTGCCATGGCCGCAGCTGGCGCTCAATAAGGCTTAACCCTCCTATTAATCCCTGAATACAGGAGGTTAGCGTGAACGTAACAGCTACCCTGATCGGTCAGATGATTGTTTTTACAATCCTGATCTGGTTTATCAGACAGTACCTGTGGGAGCCGGTTCTGAATGCCATGGAGGCCCGCCGCAAGCGTATTGCTGACGGTCTGGCCGCTGCCGAACAAGGCAAGCATGAAGAGGAGCTGGCTCGCCAGAAAGCGCTGGATGAGCTGAAGAAAGCCAAGAATGAAGCGGGTGATATCGTGGCCCGTGCCCAGAAACGTGCTGCCGAAATCGTCGAGGAAGCCAAGAATGCCGCACGGGACGAGGCTGCCCGCGTCAAGGCGGCAGCAGATGCCGAGCTGGAGCAGGAGTCCGTGCGTGCACGTGAGGCGCTGCGCTCCCAGGTCGCGGGTCTGGCGGTTGCCGGTGCGAGCCAGATTCTTGGTCGCGAGATTGATGCCAAGGCCCACGCCAGGGCGCTGGAAGAACTGGCTGCACAAATTTAAGGTGAAACCATGTCTGAATTGACAACCGCTGCACGCCCATACGCCAAAGCCGTATTTGAGCTGGCCCGTGATTCCGGCACCCTGCCTGCATGGTCCGAGCAACTGGCTGCCATGTCAGCGGTGGTTGCTTCGGAAGGGTCATCAGCACTGCTGTCAAATCCGAAACTGAGTTCAACCCAGAAGGTGGACGTGATTGGAGAAATCATCGGCGATAAACTGACCGCTGATGGACGCAATCTGCTGGCTGCCCTGGGTGAAAATGACCGTTTCAGCCTGCTTCCCGACATGACTGTAATCTTTGAGCAGCTGCGTGCTGCCCAGGAAGGGGTGATGGAGGTGGAGGTAGTCTCGGCCATGGGTATGTCGGATCAACAGCAGAACACTATTGCTGCCGCTCTCCAAAAGCGATTGGGACGTGAAATCAAGATGGTTACCCGGATCGATCCGAGTCTGCTGGGTGGTGCGATCATCCGTGCCGGCGACCTGGTAATCGACGGCTCGATCCAGAGCCGTCTGAACAGCATGAAGGCGGCCCTGGGCCGTTAAAGAGGAATAGAGCATGCAACTTAACCCAACTGAAATCAGTGATCTGATCAAGAAGCGTATTGAAAGCTTCCATGCTGACACTGAGGCACGTACAGAGGGTACCGTTGTTTCCGTTATGGACGGTATCGTCCGCATCCACGGCCTTGGCGATGTCATGTCCGGCGAGATGATCGAATTTTCCAACGGCAATTTCGGTCTGGCCCTGAACCTGGAGCGCGACTCGGTCGGTGCGGTGGTTCTGGGTGACTACAAAGGCATTACCGAGGGCAATACGGCCAAATGTACCGGCCGTATCCTGGAAGTCCCTGTCGGTGAGGCCCTGCTCGGTCGCGTTGTCAACGCACTGGGCCAGTCCATTGACGGCAAGGGTGCGATTGAGAGCAAAACCTTTGCACCGGTCGAGCAGATTGCCCCCGGTGTTATCGACCGTAAATCGGTTGATCAGCCAATGGAAACCGGAATCAAGGCACTGGATGCCATGGTGCCGGTCGGTCGCGGCCAGCGTGAGCTGATCATCGGCGACCGTCAGACCGGTAAGACCGCCGTAGCGATCGATACCATTCTGAACCAGAAAGGCAAGGACATGAAGTGTATCTACGTCGCCATCGGACAGAAGGCTTCTTCTGTTGCCGGCGTCGTGCGCAAGCTGGAAGAGCATGGCGCTATGGATTATACCATCGTGGTGGCTGCCAACGCTTCTGACCCGGCTTCCATGCAGTATCTGGCCCCGTATGCCGGTTGTGCCATGGGGGAATATTTCCGTGACCGTGGTGAAGATGCTCTGATCGTATATGATGACCTGACCAAGCAGGCCTGGGCCTATCGTCAGGTTTCATTGCTGCTGCGCCGCCCGCCGGGGCGTGAAGCCTATCCGGGGGACGTTTTCTATCTGCACTCCCGTCTGCTGGAGCGTGCCGCCCGTGTCAATGCCGATTATGTCGAGCGTATCACCAATGGTGAGGTGAAGGGCAAAACCGGCTCCCTGACCGCACTGCCCATTATCGAGACTCAGGAAGGTGACGTATCCGCATTCGTACCGACTAATGTTATCTCGATCACGGACGGCCAGATATTCCTGGAAACCGACCTGTTCAACTCCGGTATTCGTCCGGCCATCAACGCCGGCCTTTCCGTATCGCGGGTTGGTGGTTCGGCCCAGACCAAGATCATCAAAAAGCTGGGTGGTGGTGTGCGTCTTGACCTGGCGCAGTATCGTGAGCTGGCGGCATTCTCGCAGTTTGCCTCCGACCTTGACGAAGCGACCCGCAAGCAGTTGGAGCGTGGTCAGCGTGTTACCGAACTGATGAAACAGAACCAGTACTCACCGATGAGTACCGCTGAAATCGGTTTCTCCCTGCTGGCGGCCAACAAGGGTTTCCTTGATGATGTGCCGGTAAACAAGGTGGTTGATTTTGAAAAGGCAATGCTGAGCTATCTGCGGACCGAGCAGGTTGAATTGCTGGACAGGATCAATGACGGCGGCAAGTTTGATGGTGACATCGAGACTGCCATGGTCAAAGCGCTTGAAGATTTCAAGTCCAACAACACCTGGTAATGGGAGGTAGGTCCCATGGCAGGTACCAAGGAAATCAAGACGCAGATCAAAAGCGTCCGGAACACCAGGAAAATCACCAAGGCCATGGAAATGGTGGCGGCATCCAAGATGCGCAGGGCCCAGGATCGCATGAAAGCGTCCCGGCCCTACGCGGAAAAGATGCAGCAGGTGGTGAGCCATCTGGCCAGCGGGCATCTGGAGTACAAGCATCCTTATATTCAGGAGCGCGCCGAGGTCAAACGGGTCGGTTACATCGTTGTATCCACTGACCGGGGACTTTGTGGTGGCCTGAACGTCAACCTGTTCAAGGCGGCATTGCAGAGCATTGCAGGATGGCGTGAGCAGAGTGTCGAGGTTGATATTGCGGTATTCGGCAACAAGGGGCTGGCTGCGTTCCGCCGCTATGGCATCGTGGCCGAACAGACCCATCTGGGTGACAGGCCCTCCCTGGCGGATCTGCTGGGTGTGGTGAAAGTCATGCTGGATGCCTATGAAGAGGGCCGGATTGACCGCCTGTTCCTGGTCGAGAACCAGTTCATCAACAGCATGACCCAGACGCCGCAGGTAACCCAGCTGATTCCGGTGGTTCCGTCGACGGACAGGGAGATCAAATACCACTGGGATTACCTGTATGAACCCGAGTCCAAGGAAGTCATCGATGCACTCATGCAGCGTTACATCGAGTCCCTGATCTATCAGGGTGTGGTGGAAAACGTTGCCTGTGAGATGGCGGCCCGGATGGTGGCAATGAAAAGCGCTTCCGACAATGCCGGCAAGCTCATTGACGAGCTGCAGCTGGTGTATAACAAGGCGCGTCAGGCCGCAATCACGCAGGAAATCTCGGAAATCGTGGGCGGGGCTGCTGCCGTCTGATGCGGTTCAGGCTGTCAAGGAATTTTAAGTTTATGAGGTACTATGAATGAGTACGGGTAACGTCGTTGAAATCATCGGCGCTGTGGTCGACGTGGAGTTCCCGCGCGATGCAGTGCCGGCTGTCTACGATGCCCTGACCGTAGCCAACCAGGACAACCTGACACTGGAAGTCCAGGCACAGCTCGGTGACGGCATTGTGCGCACCATCGCCATGGGTGCATCCGAGGGTCTGAAGCGCGGCATGGGTGTGACCAATACCGGAGCTCCCATCGCAGTGCCGGTCGGCAAGGGCACACTGGGACGGATCATGGATGTACTGGGTACGCCCATTGACCGGCTGGGTGAGGTTGAGGCCGAAGCGCGCTGGCCGATTCACCGTGCGGCCCCGAGCTATGAGGATCAGGCATCCACTGTTGATATTCTGGAAACCGGTATCAAGGTTGTCGACCTGATCATGCCGATTTCCAAGGGCGGCAAAATCGGTCTGTTTGGTGGCGCGGGTGTCGGCAAGACCGTCACCCTGATGGAACTGATCAACAACATCGCCAAGGCGCACTCCGGTCTGTCCGTATTTGCCGGTGTCGGTGAGCGGACCCGTGAAGGGAACGACTTCTATCATGAAATGAAGGAGTCCAACGTTCTCGACAAGGTGGCGCTGGTTTACGGCCAGATGAATGAACCACCGGGCAACCGTCTGCGTGTGGCCCTGACCGGTCTGACCATGGCGGAATATTTCCGTGATGAAGGCCGTGACGTTCTGATGTTCATCGACAACATCTACCGTTACACCCTGGCGGGAACCGAGGTGTCGGCACTGCTGGGCCGGATGCCGTCAGCGGTGGGCTATCAGCCAACGCTGGCCGAAGAAATGGGTGTGCTGCAGGAGCGCATCACGTCGACCAAGACCGGTTCCATCACGTCTTTCCAGGCTGTCTACGTGCCTGCGGATGACCTGACCGACCCGTCACCGGCCACGACCTTTGCCCACCTGGACGCCACACTGGTACTGTCGCGGAATATCGCTGAACTGGGTATTTACCCTGCAGTGGATCCGCTGGCCTCCACGTCACGCCAGCTGGACCCGCAGGTTATCGGTGAGGATCACTACGAGACCGCCCGCGGTGTGCAGGGGGTACTGCAGCGCTACAAGGAACTGCAGGACATTATTGCCATCCTCGGTATGGACGAACTGTCGGAAGAGGACAAGCGCGTGGTTGCACGGGCACGCCGTATCCAGCGTTTCCTGTCCCAGCCGTTCCATGTGGCGGAAGTGTTCACCGGCTCACCGGGCAAGTATGTGTCTCTGAAAGACACCATTGCAGGTTTTAAGGCCATCCTGAGCGGTGAGTATGACCATCTGCCGGAACAGGCATTTTATATGGTGGGTTCCATCGAAGAAGCGGTCGAAAAAGCCAATAAATCCTGATCAGGAGGATTGAATCATGGCAATGACGATGCATCTTGATGTGGTCAGTGCGGAAGAGCAGCTGTTCTCGGGTACTGTGGAGGAAGTGATTGCTCCAGGGGTACTGGGCGAGCTGGGTATTCTGCCACGCCACTCGCAGCTGATCACCAACCTGCGTCCGGGTGAACTGCGCTTCCGCACCAGCGAGGGCATGCAGTCCATGTTTGTTTCCGGGGGGATTCTGGAAGTACAGCCACACATTGTGACGGTACTGTCCGATACGGCCCTGCGGGCGGAAGACCTGGATGAAGCGGCAGCCGAGGAAGCACGCAAACGGGCTGAAGATGCGCTGGCCGGCAAGGATCCTGAGGACCTCGATTATGAGACTCTGCAGGCCGAGCTGGAAGCCGCCAAGGCCCAGATCCAGATGTTGCAGCGTATCAGTAAACTGCGACGCTAACGCCACCATCCGGCAATACCTGAAAAAGGCAGCTTTGGCTGCCTTTTTTATTTCCGGAAATTCTTACCACTAATTTTCACCACAGTACTTATTTTATTTATTCAGCGGGCAAACTGCGCCAGAATAGTGCACATCAACCCTGATGGAGATGGAGGTGATGCACATGAATCAGAACGAGATGCAGGCTTACTGGATGCCGTTTACCAGCAACCGTGTGTTCAAGCGCGACCCGCGTGTCATGGTATCCGCGCAGGGTCATTATTATACCGATGCCGATGGCCGCCAGGTTTTTGATGGCCTTTCCGGCCTGTGGACCTGTGGTCTGGGCCATGGGCGTACCGAAATTGTCGAGGCCATCTGTCGTCAGGCCGGCGAGCTGGATTATTCTCCTGCCTTCAACTTCGCCCATCCCAAAGCTTTCCAGCTGGCCGAGCGTATCACCGGGTTCATGCCGGAAGGACTGAACCGGGTATTCTTCACCGGTTCCGGTTCAGAAGCAGTGGATACCGCACTCAAAATTGCCAGAGCCTACTGGCGCAAACGCGGGCAGGGTGGCAAGACCCGGCTGATCGGGCGCATCAAGGGGTATCACGGCGTCAACTTCGGCGGCACCAGTGTGGGCGGTATTGTCGGCAACCGCCTGCTGTATGGGCAAGGAGTTGATGCGGATCATCTGCCCCATACCATGACCGCACAGAATGCCTTTTCCCGTGGCCAGCCGCAGCAGGGTGCAGAACGGGCTGATGAACTGTTGAACCTGATTGCCCTGCATGATGCTTCCAATATTGCTGCCGTGATTGTTGAGCCTGTGGCCGGCTCTGCCGGTGTCATTCCCCCGCCACAGGGCTATCTGGAGCGCCTGCGTGAGATTTGTACCCGGCATGATATCCTGCTGATTTTTGATGAGGTGATTACCGGTTTCGGACGTATGGGAGCCAATACCGGAGCGGAAGCCTTTGGTGTAACCCCGGATATTCTGACCCTGGCCAAGCAGCTGACCAATGGTGCAGTACCGATGGGTGCGGTCGTGACCAGGGACGAGATTTACCAGCATTTCATGGCGCATGGCGGGCCGGAGCACATGATTGAACTGCCACATGGTTACACTTATTCGGCCCATCCACTGGCCTGTGCGGCAGGTCTGGCTGCACTGGAGCTGCTGGAGCGTGACAATATGCTGGAGCGTGTGCGGGGCATGGCACCGGTACTGGAGGTTGCCATGCATTCCCTCAAGGGTGCTGCGCATGTGACCGATATTCGCAATTGCGGACTGGCTGCCGCATTGACCCTGGCAGCACGCGATGGGGATGCCGTGATCCGGCCTTATGAGGTGGCACTGAAGTGCTGGCGTAAAGGTTTTTATGTGCGCAGTGGCGGCGATACTATTCAGCTGGGGCTGCCATTCACGGTCGAGCGGCAGGAAATTGATGCGGTGGTCAATGCCATCGGTGAGTCAATCCGTGAACTGGAATGAGTACAAACGCGCTGAACGGCTGAAGATAGGTGCAGAGAGGCCATCCGGCTTCGGGGCGAACTCAGTGTCGCCACTGGCCCATGACAATATGGGTTGTCACCTTGCCGATGTCCGGTATCCGGTCCAGCTGCTTGCGCAGCTGATGCAGTGCTTCCATTGACTCGGCTTCGGCTTCAATCAGCAGGTCGACCTCACCGCTGATACCGTAGCAGCACACCACGCCCGGAATGGCGAGAATCTGGGCGGTTATGGTGTCGCAGCTGTAGCCTTTGTGCTGGTTTTCAAAGAAGGCTTTTACCCTGGGACGGGCTTCCGGCTGTGGGCGGGTGATCACCTGATAGCCCAGAATGTCGCCATTGTCTTCCATGCGCCGGATGCGTTCCGAAACGGCCGAGCGCGAGAGGTTCACCTGTTCGGCAATGGCGGAAATGCTCTGGCGTGCATCCTGCTTCAGCGCAGCCAGAATCTTCCGGTCAAAACTATCCACTGGTCATTGCTCCCGACGGTTTGCCTGTGTTCCGGCCCGTAAAAACGCAAAATGTCAGCTGATTGCATCAGCTTGCGGCTGCAAAGCGGCTTACACTGGTCTTTTCAATACGGGAATACCGGGATGACAAGGCTAAATCAAACCATTACCCGCTGGCAAGGGATGGGGCTGATGGCGACCACGCTGCTGGGGACCGGAGTCTTTATCCTGCCCCAGCATACCCTGGGCAGTGCCGGTGACAAGACCTTGTGGACCTGGGGTTTGCTGATTGTCGCAGTGTTACCGCTGGCACTGGTTTTTGCCGAGCTGGGGCGGCGTTTTCCCAGTGCTGCCGGCCCGGCTTTTTTTGTACAGCGGGCATTCGGCCAGCGGTACGGGCATGTAGTCGGGCTGATGTTTCTGCTGGTGGTCCCGCTTGGGGCACCGGCAGCCCTGATCATGACCTTTGAGTTTCTCAGGCCGCTGGTGGCCTTGTCACCGTCCCAACAGCTGCCGGGACAGGTGCTGGTGATTGCCGGACTGTACTGGCTCAACTGGCGTGGCCTGCAGCTCTCCGGTCAGGTGCAGCTGATCCTGACCCTGACCATTGTTGCGGTAGTCGGTGTCATGCTGCTGGCTTTCCTGTGGCAGGCACCGGTACCGCCACCGCTGCCACCGGGATCCGTTAACGGGATGTTGGGTGCCATCGGGCTGGCGATCTGGAGCTTTCTCGGGATTGAGGCCATCACCCATTTGTCGGCGGAATTCCGTGATGCACAGCGGGATTTCATTCCAGCGGTCCTGGGGGGGACCGTGCTGGTCGGGCTGGTGTATCTGGCCTGTACCTGGCTGTCCATGCTGGCCCCGGATGCCGAGCTGGCCATGGTCAGTGCCTATGAGCAGCTGCTGGGCGGCAGTGGGCGCTGGGTGATTGCCGTGCTGGGAATCGGCAGCGGCATTGCCACGGTCAATGTCTACATGGCCAGTGCGGCACGACTGGCCTGGTCGCTGAGTCAGGATGGGGTGTTGCCGGCACGCCTGCAGTACCTGAACCGGCATCAGGTGCCCGTGGTGGCACTGCTATTGGTGCTGGGACTGGCCTTGCTGGTGATCCTGCTGGCACACTGGGCCGGACAGGACTTCATCGTGATGGTGCGCTGGACCAATGGTGTGTTCGTGCTGATTTACACCCTGTCCATGCTGGCGGCCTGGCGTCTGGTGCGGCGGCGTTTTCGTCCGGCCATTGTCATCGGCCTGCTGGTTTGCGGTCTGTTTGCCTGGAGTCTGGGGACCGACATGGCGTATGCCATTGGACTGGTGCTGATCCTGGGCGTGTGGCAGGTCTCGACCGGTCGGCGGCGGACAGCCATGCCGGGTTAGGCCCAGTCCGTGGGTCTCGGGCTGTGGCAGTTGCTTCAACCATTTCAGCCGGCACGTTTGCAGGGGCTGTTTGCAGCCTGTTCGGCCCGCTGGCGGGCTTCGGTATTGGCCCCGGTATGGGGAGCAATAACGGCCGTGACACAGATTTCCGTTGCTGTCAGTTTGCTCACTACCAGATAGGATGTGATTTTTTCAGGCTGTGTCGGGTTTTCACTGACATTGTAGCGCACGATCAGGCCGACCGGTGTAAACTGCGAGCCGGTTTTCCGGACCCGCCATTCAGCCAGCTTGCCCAGCGCAGAAAAGTTGGGTGAGACCACTGACCACAGTTCCAGCGGATGGGTTTTACCATCCGGTGCGACCACATCCAGTGACTGGCGCAGGTCAGCCTCCGACCAGACCAGCGTGTAGCCGCCGGTACCGGGACAGCTGCCACTGGCCCAGCCTTCCTCTTCATTACCGTCAATACCGACGCAGGGTGGACCACTGAGTGTGGTATAGATGCTGTCATGGGTGAAGGGTGCTGCCAGCACGGGCAGTGCCAGACTGCCCAGCAGGGAAAGGCTGATCAGGGTCGGGAATTTCATGCGGGGCTCCTCGGATACGGATGTACAGACAGGATTATAGCCCAGGATCGCTTAATGGGCCGGCAGGACCGGGTAGTACTTTAAGGTGATGGTGGGGCAAGCCGATAAATATGCGCTAAACTGGGCTGATTTTTTTGGATGCCTGTGCACTGTGGGGAGCTGTTGATGAAAATCTGGGTAGATGCTGATGCCTGTCCGGTCGTGATCAGGGAGATTCTGTTTCGTGCGGCACAGCGTACCGGCATTGAGCTGACGCTGGTGGCCAATCAGTACCTGAAAACTCCCGGTGCTGCCAATATCAGCATGTTGCAGGTCGCCGGGGGCTTCGATGTTGCGGATAACGAAATTGTGAAACGCTGCCAGCCCGGTGAACTGGTGATTACGGCGGATATTCCGCTGGCTGCCGAGGTACTGGAGAAAGGGGGCGATGCCCTGAATCCGCGTGGCGAACGCTACTCACCGGATACCATTAAAGCCAAACTCAGTATGCGGGATTTTATGGATACCCTGCGCGGGAGCGGTATTGATACTGGTGGTCCGCCACCTTTAAGTCAGGCGGATCGCAAAGCTTTTGCCAGTCAGCTGGATCGCTGGCTGGCAAGGCTGAAGCCGTGAGGCAGTCGGCTTTTCAACCTGAGCCGGGAGGTTGAGCATTCAGGCTGCTTTGTCCCATAATGCACGCTTTAACATCATCTTTCCCAATTTTTCCAAGGAGTCTCCCATGGGTTTTCTTGCAGGCAAGCGCATTCTGGTCACCGGAATCGCCAGCAACCGCTCCATTGCCTACGGCATTGCACAGGCCATGCATCGCGAAGGCGCGGAGTTGGCCCTGACCTACCAGAATGACAAGCTCAAGCCCAGGGTGGAGAAGTTTGCCGCAGAATTCGGCTCAAACATTGTCTTGCCCTGTGATGTGGGCAGTGATGATGACATGGCGGCCACCTTTGCCGCACTGGGTGAGCACTGGGATGGCCTTGATGCCGTCGTACATGCCATCGCCTTTGCTCCGAAGGAGCAGCTGGAAGGCAGTATCGTGGACAATACCACTCGTGACGGGGCCCGAATTGCGCATGAAATCAGTGCTTACAGCTTTGTGGCCATGGCACGTTATGCCCGCCCGCTCATGACAGGGCGCAATGGTGCGCTGCTGACCCTGAGCTATCTGGGGGCCGTGGCTGCCATTCCCAATTACAATGTCATGGGCATGGCCAAGGCCAGCCTGGAAGCCGGTGTGCGTTTCATGGCTGCTGACCTTGGCCCCTCGGGCATCCGCGTCAATGGCATTTCTGCCGGGCCGATCCGGACCCTGGCCGCTTCCGGTATCACCGGTTTCCGCAAGATGCTGGATCACTTTGAACAGCATGCACCACTGCGCCGTAATGTCACCATTGAGGATGTCGGCAATACGGCTGCTTTCCTGTGTTCCGATCTGGCCGCCGGCATCACTGGCGAGATCACTTATGTGGATGCCGGCTGGAATATTCTGGGCATGTCGGGCATGCCAACCGAGTGACATGACCTATGCCCGCAGGACTTCATAGCACGCCCCCATGGTGTGGTAGTCGGTCTTGCCTGCCGGGGATTTGAGGTCGTCGTATTTGCGGTTGTCACGGGTCAGGATACGGAACCAGGCCCCGTATTCATGATCGACCATGTGTCGCCAGCTGTATTCCCAGATGCGTTGGTACCCATCATGGTATTTCTGCTCCCCCGTCGCCTTGGCCAGCAGGGCGGCGGCGGCGAAACTTTCGGCCTGGACCCAGAAATATTTGTCCCCGTCACAGATGCTGCCATCCGGGGCAAAGCCGTAGCAGATACCGCCATGTTCCTGATCCCAAGCCCGTTGGAGTGCGGTATCAAACAGGGCCTGTGCCCGTGGAATATGCCAGTCCTGTGGTGCATGACGGTTGAGAATCAGCAGCAGCTTGGCCCACTCGGTCTGATGGCCGGGCTGGAAACCCCAGGGGCGGAACAGGTGGCGCGGGTTGTCGCGGTTGTAATCCCAGTCAATGTGCCAGTCGGTATCATAATGTTCCCAGATCAGGCCGTGGCTTTTGGCGGCTTGCCGGCGTGTGACGTGGTCCGCCAGTAGGGCTGCCCGTTCCAGATAATGCTGTTCCCGGGTGGCTTCATAAGCCCACAACAGCGCCTCACAACTGTGCATATTGGCATTCTGGCCCCGGTAAGGGGCGATGACGCTGAAATCGGCATTGGCTTCATCACGGTACAGGCCGTGTTCGCTGTCCCAGAAATGCTGTTCCATCAGTTGCCAGGCCTGCCGCAGCGGGACCTGTCCCTCATCCACCCCGGCCAGCAGGGCGGTTGCCCCCGCGAGCATGACAAAGGCCAGACCGTAGCAGTGATTGGTGGCATCCTGTACCCCGTCCCGGTTCAGGAGCCAGGCATAACCACCGGTGGCGGGCTGACGATGGGCCTGTTCCAGATAGTTGAGGCCATGCCTGATCCAGGCACGATCGTCCCGTTCGGGAAAGTGCTGCTGTGCCATGGCATAGTTGAAGACAAAGCGGGTGCTGCTGACCAGGTGACGGGTGTCATGATCATAAATGCTGCCATTATCGCGGAAATGCTGGAAAAACCCCCCATTGGGGTCCAGAGCGCCAGGCTGGTAGAACGCCAGTGTGGTCAGGATATGTTGGCGCAGGAAGTCAGGGCTGGCAAAGTCGGGCTTGTTGTCCATATTGTCTCCTCCATCAGGGTGATGAAGGGGATTATTATACGCAACCTTGCACTTTGGCTTGCTGCAAAGTGCCTCAGTTTACCGGCATGCGTGCCCGCAGCTCGTCCCGGTCATACCACCACTGGCCTTCAGTCAGTGCTTCCAGCATCTGCCCCAGACGTGGCAGAAACTGTGCCGGATTCAGCAGTTCAAGCCGTTCCATCCAGGCATTCATTTCTGCCTGTGAGTGGACCTGGCTATGGCGTTCGGCGACTTTGCCCAGCAGGGCGCTGGTGAGAAACATCAGGTTCTCGCGGGCGCTTCCTTCCAGACGCAGGTCGGCAATGTAATGGGCCACGGCAGCAGCGACAGCGGCACCATCAGCACTGTCCGGGGTGGCATCGACCAGGTGGTTGAGCAGCAGGACGCTCAGTTCCGGGTCGACCGGACAGGCTACCGCCAGCCACAGACCGTTGCCCAGTGCCTGTACCGACAACGGCTGTTCGGCCCGGAACAGCTGGTCACAGCAGCGCACGGCCTGTTCCCACTGTTCGGCATCCCGGTAGGTGGCAAAGGCCTGGCGGGCCAGTTGCCAGGCTTCCTGCTGCTGCTCGGGATCACCCAGTTCCAGAAGAATTTCTGCCAGTTCATGGCGGGTGGCGGCTTGTTCATGGACCGAGCCGGCGGTCTGGGCCAGTTGCTGGCGCAATTGCAGGACCTGCTGTTGCAGGAACTGGCGGCTTTCGGGGGCTGAGCTAAATTCCAGGGGTGTATTCATCAGCATTTCCTGTTACGGGGTGCTGAGAATAACAGAGGGGAGGCCGGGCGGGTCAATAAACCGCTTGAGGTAGATGAGGGGGGCAAAGGGGTCAGGGCTGGACCATGAGCAATACCCGTGCCTCACTGGCGCTGGCAACGGTATCGTTGTCAGGCTCCTGGGTCAGGACGAATTTATAGGGGGCGGTAATGGGGGTGTCGCTTTTACCCTGAAACCGGACATAGCGCTCCTGTTTGCCGGAACCCTGATCCAGGGTGGTGGAGGCAAAGGGCATATTGTCCGGGCTGCGGGAGTCATAAATCCAGAGCTGGTAATGCTGGCCTTTGGGCGGATCCGGCAGGTTAAGAAGGCGCATGACACCCAGTTGCTGCTCCTGACTCCAGATCAGGTCACCTTGTACGCGCTGCATGGCCGGACTCATGGTGCGCAGCCAGTTGCCGCCCACGCTGTCGGGTTCTGCGTGCAGTTTTTGCCACAGCAGCTCCAGAGCCTCGCGCTGTTCCGGTGGCTGCATGTAGACCGTGCCCAGTTGCCAGAGGGATACCGCCAGCCCGGTGAGCAGCAGCAGAATCAGGGCAAGGCGCAGTACCCAGGTGCGCCGAAGATGCGATGAAGACAGGGAGTGGTTAGCCAAAAATAAGGGTCCTTCAAAACAGCAAAAGTGCTTATTTTCTCCGTTAGTATAATGGATGCAAGCCGGTTGGTGTGAGTGGTGGGGTTATCGGGACAGAAGCGGAAAGGCTGCATCAAAGTTCGAGGTGCAATAACAGCTCCAGTTCCTTGCGAAGCCGGTCACGTTGCTGCTGATATTGCTGCGTGGTTACAGCGTGTGCCTGTCCCTGCTGTTGTTGGCGGGCAATACGGGCATCCAGTGTGCGGATGGCCTGCTCCTGCTGCCGGCGTTGTGCCAGCAGCAGGCGGCGACGTTCCTGCAACAGCCGGTGTTGCCGGGCGGCGGTTTCCTGCTGTCTGGCTTCGGCTTGCCGGGCCTGTTGCAGTTCTGCCAGTGCCTGCTGTTCGGTCCGCAATGCCTGCTGCTGTATCGACAGGTTGTTGCGGTATTGCTGCTGGTGCTGTTTGAGATTTTCCAGCGTAGTGCGTCTGGCCGCCAGTCGTTGCTCATAGCTGCCGTTATGCAGGTTCTGCAGGGTTGTCACCAGCCCGCCCTGATCCGGGCTGGCCGGGGATGACGGGCCTGAGCAGGCTGCCAGCTGGGCCAGCAGCAAGGGCAACGGCAGAAGTGGCAGAGAATGATAACGATACATGGCCCCCCCGTGCAGCTTCAGAGTGTCAGGTTATCCTTGACCTGCAGTAGCTTCTGGTTGTTGGCCTGCAGACTTTTGATGCCGGTCTGCAGGGCCCGGATTTCAGTCAGCAGTTTGTCACTCTTGTCCTGTTGCTGCAGTGAGCGGGTTGTCTCCAGGGTTTCCTGTTTGAAGCGGAACTCGTCACGTGTCTGCTGCAGTAACCGGCTGTCCTGGTCCAGCTGGTTTTGCAGGCCATGGTTCAGTTGCTCTAGTTGTGTGCGTCTGGCTGCATCCTCGGCTTTGCTGTCAGCCAGAGCGGCAGCCTGGGCCTGATATCGGGCCAGGTCTTTGGCCTGCTGGGCAAAAACGATCTGAAAACCGCTGTTCATTTTCTGTGCATGGGCAATTTCACCATCCAGTTGCTGCTCCAGGGTCAGGTAGGAGCATTTGCGCTCGGCAATACTTTCACCCAGCAGGTAGCCGGATGTCCCGCCGGCAAAGCACAACAGCGGTGTGGGGTTGTTGCTGCCGATCATTTTGTTGAAGGCCAGGCTGGCAGCACAGCCCATGGAGACGGATTCGGTATGTATGCGCCGGGCTGCCGGCAGTTGCTGTTTGCACATGGCGATTTTTTCTGCCTGATCGCCGGTAGCGGGCGGCGTACTGCTGCAGCTGGTCAGCAACAGGATTCCAGGCAGAACACTGCCGGCAGTCAGCAGGTGTTTCAGAACGCTCTCCCTCATGGAGTCTTTCCTCATCGTTTATTGTCTGATCAGGCGGCCATAACTGGCCATTAATTCATTCTTTATGTTGCCGGCAACGGCCTGTCCGTGATTCTGACAGGTACGGACATGCCGGGATAACAGTTGATGTGCCACGGATTCCATGCCGGCAGACCTGCCATTGTCTGACAGGGACTGGAGGCTGTGGCTGACATGCCGGGGAGATACCTTACAGAGGCTGTTCATCTTTTCGGTATAGTTTGCAGACAGGGTGTTGAGATTTTTTTCCAGGCTGCTGATTTTGCTGTTAACCATGAGCATTTGCGTGGCATAGAAGTTTTCGCCGGTCAGTTTGTACAGGTTTTGCAGGGTTTTGAGGTCTGTACGCTTTTTTTCCAGTGAGACCATTTCGCGTCCAAAACTGACTGAATCCAGCAGCAGGGCTTTGAGGGTAATTCGGGTTTCTTCGGTCTTGAGCCGGGTTTGTTGGCTGGCCTGTTGCTGACGGGTTGTTTCCCGGAGTGCCAGTTGTCTGGCAGCTTCGGCAGCTTGTCGCTGGCGTTCGGCTTCAGCCTGCCGTCGTTGTACGGCTGCTCTGGCGGCCAGTTCTTTCGCAGCCAGTTCTTTCGCAGCCAGTTCTTTCGCAGCCAGTTCTCTGGCGGCCTGCATCGTGACTTCCTGCAGTACCTGATGCTCAGCCGTTGCCAGGAATTGGTTTGCCAGTGCCCGTGCTGCCTGTGCGGTCATCCTCTGCAGCTCCTGTTGTTCTGCCTGCTCAATGGCTGTGTCAACGGCCTGTTCCGTGGCCTGATTCAGGCTTTCCTGCTTCAGCGGAAGGCTGGGGAGTTGCAGTTTGACGATTTTGAGTTCATCCAGCAGCGGCAGACTCTGCATATCCACGCTGGCAACCTGCATGGGGGGAGCCGGATTCTCCGGTGGCGTGGTTGTTTCAGGTCCGGACAGGGGGATTGCCGGGATGTTACCCTGTCTGCTCAGGGTTTCAGCCAGAGGGTCATTCTGGTTTGAGTGCTTGTAAAAGGCGATGGCGGAGCTGATGGTCATGATCACCAGTGTCGTGATCATGCCGCTGAGGTAGCTGCGGGCATGACGTCTGTGCGTGATCGGGGCAGGGAGTCTGTCCTGCAGTGCATGACGCCAGAGTTCGGTTGCCATGGCGTCAGCTTCGAGGGAGAGCCGCCTTGCATCGGAGGTTCCTGCTGGTGCTGTCCGTTTCGGCTCCTGACCGGCCAGCAGTGTGGCCGGAATGCCGGCTGTCACCGAACGAATCAACAGGCGACGTTCTGTCGGGTAGTCAGACATCAGGTCAGACAGGATCGCATCACAAAGTCGGGGATTGTAGGCGATATCCGTGCCATGCTTGGCGATAATGCTGCGCAGGGTGTTTTTGACAGCGATATTCATGCGGGTTCCTGTATTTTGGGTCTGTCAGGCAGGCTGACGGAGCTGGCCTGCCTGTCTCAGGCCGGTCTCCAGATACCCTCTGACAAGTTCGGGTAATTCCATGCTGCTGGCTGTCAGCGTCAGTCGTGACCGGTGCTGGCCGACCAGTTCCAGCAGCATGTCATGATCCACTTCCTCACCAATGCCGATACTGAAACGCTGGGCGTGCCTTCCCGGCGGGGTGGCAAGGAGCCGGTCAAGGCCGGCGGCAACATCATCGGTCGCCTTTCCATCAGTCAGGACCAGGATCAGTGGCGGAAGCTGCCTTTCTGCGGCGGGTTGCTGCCGGAACTGCTCTGCCAGCAGCAGCAGTGCGGCTCCCAGACAGGTCAGGCCACCGGTATCCTGTATGCTGGGCCACACGAGCGGGCCCTCCAGTGCCAGATTCTGCAGGTGCCATCGGGCCTGGCTGGCAAAGCGGATGGCATTCAGGTGGATTCCGAGGTCGGGGTATTGACCGGCCAGTTCCTGCAGCCGGACAAAACCCTTTTCAAGCGCCAGGTTGAGCAGGGCTATCCGTTCCCCTGACATGGAGCCGGAGCAGTCACAGAGAAAGTAAACACCCAGTCCCCGGCGCTCTGTCTGTCTTTTTGTCAGAATCATTCTGTCCAGCTTTATGTCAGTGCCATATCACTTGGTCAGCCCATGTTGCCCGACCGTTCACGCTAATTGTGCGGGTGCACTACCGTTCATCAGCTGTTTGAAACAATCAAGTGCCGGAAAATCATCAGATTGGCGTGGGGGCAGGTTTGAGTCCGGCTGGGCTATTGTCAGCAGATAACGCAGACCATGCCGTTTTGCATTACAAAGCACCTGTAAATTGTCATCGATAAATAGCGTGTGTTCTGATTCAAAAGGTTCAATCTGTTGCAGGCTGGACCAGAATGAGGGGTTTTCTTTGGCAATACCCAGGCTGTGGGAAGTAATAACCCGGTGAAAATGGTGCTGGATGGGAATATGCCGGAACTTCAGGGCGACACTGTCAGGGTGGGCATTGGTCAACAGGACGGTGCGCTTGCCCAGTGTCTGCAGGTAGGTGAGAAAGTTTTCAACTTCCGGGCGCAGTGCTATCCGCCCGGCAATTTCCTGCTTGAGGGCCACAAGGTCCAGCTCCAGAAAATCCCGCCAGTAATCAAGGCAGTAATACGACAGGCTGCCCTCAATCTTTCTGATGTGAGCGCTGATCAGGGCTCTGGCTTCCGCCGGAGAGCGGCCTTTCCGCTGCGCATAGCGGTCGGGCAGGTGCTCGTGCCAGAAATGGTTGTCAAAATGCAGGTCGAGTAATGTACCGTCAAGATCAAGAAAAACGGTTTGAACGCGACTCCAGTCAAATTCCGGCTCAAGTCCGGTTTGATCAGTGCTCGGGTCATGATTACGGGCTGTGGCGTTGGGCATTTTTCTGCTCTGGGTCTGGATGTTGATGACAAAGTGGAATGGAACAGGTAGTCAGATGCTGACGGTTTGAACCGGACCGGTTTGTCCATTCGTCTTATGCAACATACAAAAAGATACTCCAGGAAAACAAGGATACTCAATAAGCATGAGTTCAATATGGAGGTTTGTTGCTGCCGTTTTGCTGTTGTCGGGTTTTGCTGCCATGGCCTGGGGCGATACCCGTAAGGGCGGAGCTGATTGTGGCGTGGCCTGCGTCGGACTGGAAAGCGTTCCGGCAGACCGGCTGGCACGGTACCTGAAGCAGAAATTGCTGAATGCCTACGGGAAGCCCGTCACTGATTCGGTAATTTATTATACCGCCGGCAATGAAGCAGCGGACGGCAGGCTGTCGGATACCGGAAATTCGATAGCTGTTCTGCTTTCGGGCAATGAGCAGGAGGCCGGTATGGATGAGCCGGACCGGTTGCGAGCCGGGGATGGCTACCTGCTGACAGCCGCGCTGAAGGAGGCGCGGCTGGATGTCTGGAACCTGATGCCGGATGGTACGGCACTCCCCCTGTCTCATCTGGTACTGCCGACGGATGCGGCAATACCCCTGAGTGGCTTTTACCTGCTGCCGGAGCAGCACCGGGCCGTAGGGCTGGCGGGTGATGGCCTGCGTGCCGGTTTGCCACAGACGTTCTGGTTCGGTGCGGATTTCTGGCGTGAGCGGCGCACCCGCCTGTTTGGTGTCGATCTGCAGCAAGTGGCCAGACCCCGGCTTGAGGGTGTACTGGAGCTGGACGGGCAGTTGGTCAGCAGTCGGCGCAGGGGAGCCGTGGTTTACCTTGCCATGCGGCAGACACTTTTTCTGCCGGGAATGATACCGCGTCCGGAAACTGCCGGGGAGGCGGAGGTGAATCGGCAGTTGATTGAGCATGCTACTCCGGGTGAGTTTGCACCGCGTTACCGGTTCGGCTCAGGAGACTATCAGGCGCTGGTGGCACCGGAATCCTGCCTGATGCCGGCCAGTGAATGGCAGCAGGGAGTACCGGACATTATCAGTCTGGTGGCAGTGGATTATTCCAAAGCCGAGCCATTGCTGAGTGCCAGCTGCTTTATCGGGCATGCGGAAACCCTGTATCTGTCGGATCGTTCCATGTATGTGGCTACAGCTACCCAGCCCTATACCGTCCATCCGAATCATGTGGCCTATGCCGCAGATGCGACTACCGACATTCACAAGTTTGCCCTGAATGGCATGGACAGCCATTACCGCGGCTCTACCCGGATTTCGGGGCATCTGGGGCGGGAGCAGCATGAAAAGCCCTGGCGCATGAGTGAGTATCAGGAAAGACTGCGGGTTGTTACCTCCGGAGGCAGAATTGCCCGCCAGAGCCTGTCACCGACCAATCTGCAGGTGTTGGTGGAAAACGGGAAGGGAGAGGGGCTGGCATTACTGGCCACGTTGCCTGACAGCCGGCACCCCGAACCGCTCGGCAGGGCCGGGGAGCCGGTCAGCACAGTCCGGTTTGCCGGACGACAGGGGTTTCTGACCACGTTCCGCCACACCGCTCCCCTGTACCTGCTGGACCTGTCCATCCCTGCCGAACCCATGATGACGGGAAAGCTGGAGCTGGATGGGTATTCTGATTATCTGCACCCGCTGGATGAGCGTTATTTGCTGGCTGTGGGGCGACGTGTTGTCAGTGGTACCGAGCGGCTTGCCGGTACGGAAACAGCCTGGGAGCAGGGCGTCAGGGTTTCGCTGATTGATGTCGGCAATCCTTATGCGCCCTTTGAAAAGGCAGTGCTGGAACTGGGCCGGCGTGGGTCGCGTACTGCGGTATCGGTGACGCACCGGGCGTTTGCCAGCCGGGTCCGGGGCAGTCTGGTGCAGATTGCGCTGCCGGTCAGCGTGCATGAGACGCCCAACGGCTACCAGAAGCCCGGCCGGGCTGATCCGGCTTATGACTGGGCCTGGAGCCGGGATGAACTGGTACGGCTGGAAGTGGACCTGAGTCGGGGAAGGCTGTTTCAGCTGCCGCCGTTGGTGGCGGCACGCCAGGCTGCGGCTCCGGATGACCGGGCCTGGTTTTACCAGTCGCCGGGATGGCAGCAGGATCGGGCCGTATTCGTGAAGGATCACGCCTATTACCTGCATGAAGATAAGGTGCTCAGCCTTCCCTGGTAGTGCTAGAATGAGGGCATGCCTACACTACCAATCATACATAAAGTCAATCGGGTGGCCAGCAGTCGCCTGTTCGAGGTGGAAGCGTTGCATCTGGAGTTCAGCAATGGTGAACAACGGGTCTTTGAGCGTCTTGCCAGCCGGGGTTATGGGGCGGTGCTGGTGGCACCCATGCTGGATGATGATACCGTGCTGCTGATTCGGGAGTATGCCGCCGGAACCGGGCGCTATGAACTGGGGCTGCCCAAGGGACGGGTTGAGCCGGGCGAGGAACTGATTCAGGCGGCCAACCGTGAAATCATGGAGGAAGTCGGCTATGGCTCGCGGGATATTCGCTGGCTCAAGTCAGTCAGTCTGGCACCGGGCTACATGGGGCATCACACCAACCTGCTGCTGGCACGGGAGCTGTATCCGGCGCGGCTGGAGGGGGATGAGCCGGAGCCGCTGGAAGTGATTCCCTGGCGTTTGTCCGAGCTGGATCAGCTGGTGGCGATGGAGGATTTCAGTGAAGGGCGCAGTCTGCTGACCCTGTTTCTGGTGCGGGAGTGGTTACAAAACGAAGGACACTGATCCCGCTCGCTTGAGTTGACACAGGCGCACCCCGGTCGGAATGCGCCATGTCAGGGAAACAATTCCCTTAGTGCATGTACTGACCGCCGTTGGCAGAAATATCTGCACCGGTAATAAAGGCGGCATCATCTGAAACCAGGAAGGAAACGATGGCTGCCATCTCTTCCGGTTTGCCCAGACGGCCAACCGGAATCTGGGCCACAATCTTGTTGCGTACATCTTCCGGAATTGCCATGACCATCTCGGTGCCGATATAACCCGGCGACAGGGTGTTGACGGTAACGCCTTTGCGTGCCACTTCCTGAGCCAGCGCCATGGTAAAGCCATGTACACCGGCTTTGGCGGCACTGTAGTTACTCTGGCCAAACTGGCCTTTCTGGCCGTTGACAGAAGAAATGTTGACGACGCGCCCGTAACCACGTTCGGCCATCTGGTTAACGAACTGATGGGAAACGTTGAAAATGCTGTCCAGATTGGTCTTGATGACTGCAGACCAGTGAGCCGGGGTGATTTTCTTGAAGGTGGCGTCACGGGTGATACCTGCGCAATTGACCAGAATGTCAACCGGGCCGACATCGGCTTCCACGGTTTCCTTCAGCTTGACGCAGTCATCGTAGTTGCTGACATCGCAGGGATAGATGGTGACTTCATAGCCCTGTTTCTTTTGCCATGCGCGTGCCTGCTCCTCCGGCTCGAAATAGGTGGTGACCACGCGATAGCCGTCATCAGCCAGACGCTTGCAGATGGCGTTGCCAATACCGCCGGTACCGCCGGTAACCAGTGCAACTTTACTCATGCTTCATTCTCCTCAAGGGTAATGTAGTAGGGTTGGTTTAAACTTTTTCAACAGCCAGGGCAACACCCTGACCACCGCCGATGCACAGTGTCGCCAGACCCTTCCGGGCTCCGGTACGTTCCATGCCGTGCAGCAGTGTCACCAGAACACGCGCACCGGATGCACCGATGGGGTGGCCGATGGCGATGGCACCACCACTGATGTTGACCCTGGCCGGATCAAGACCCAGTTCCTGATTCACTGACATGGCCTGGGCAGCGAAGGCTTCATTGGCTTCCACCAGGTCCAGATCACTGACGCTCCAGCCTGCTTTTTCCAGACATTTGCGGGTAGCCGGAATCGGGCCAGTACCCATGATAGCAGGATCAACGCCGGCACTGGCATAGGATTTGATCTTTGCCAGTGGTTTGAGGCCCAGTTCCCTGGCTTTGCCGGCGCTCATGACCAGAACGGCTGCGGCTCCGTCATTGATGCCGGATGCATTGCCGGCAGTAACGGTGCCGTCCTTGCTGAATGCCGGCCGCAGCTTGCCGAGGGATGCTGCGGTGGTGCCGGGACGTGGAAATTCATCGGCATCAAAAACCAGTGGATCACCCTTGCGCTGTGGAATGACGACCGGCGTGATCTCCTGCTTGAAGTACCCGGCTTTCTGGGCTGCTTCGGTCTTGTTCTGGGACGCGGCGGCAAACTGATCCTGCTGCTCACGGGTAAAGCCGAACTTCTGGGCAATGTTTTCTGCCGTGGTGCCCATGTGGTAGTTGTTGAACGCACACCAAAGGCCATCCTTGATCATGGTGTCGACCATTTTCCAGTCCCCCATGCGTTGGCCGTTGCGGGAGTTCGGCACCACATGCGCGGAATCGCTCATGTTTTCCTGGCCACCGGCAATGATGATGTCGGCATCACCACAGGCGATAGCCTGATAGGCCAGCTGCACGGCTTTCAGGCCGCTGCCGCAGACCTTGTTGATGGTGAAGGCGGGTGTATTTTCACTGAGACCGGCCTTGATGACTGCCTGACGGGCAGGGTTCTGGCCGCTGCCGGCAGTCAGTACCTGACCCAGAATGACTTCATCGACCTGCTCGGGTTTGAGGCCGGTCTGCTCCAGCAGGCTTTTGATGACGGTTGCGCCGAGTTCGACAGCCGGCACGGCTGCGAGGGCTCCCCCAAAAGTCCCAAGGGCTGTGCGGGTTGCTGCGACAATGACAATATCTTCGCTCATGTGTATCCTCCTGAATGACAGCGAAATTGTTGCGGTGCACAAAGTAGCATGATATGTTATTCTGGTTCAAGATTTTTTCCGGGATTGGAGCAGGTTCTATGGCGTGGTCAGATGATTTTATCAAAGGCTTGACAGCTGCACAGCAGCGTTATTGGGAAATGGCGACGGAAATGTCACCTCTGAAGCCGGGATCCGTCCCGAAACTGGAGATTCCTGCTGTCGAGGAGAAGTTCGGGCAGTGGGAAGCCATGATGGAGTCCATGACGCCCTCGCCCCTGCAATCCGTGACCCGGCAGGTCATGGGGGCCGGACGGGCTTATCTCAATCTGGCTGCGCAGGCCCAGCAGGCCGGCCAGGAAGGCAGCAGCCCGGTGGATGGCTGGGTGACTGCGATGGAAAAGCATTTCGGTGACTGGCGCGCCCAGCTGGAGCGGGGTGCAGGCAGTCTGGGGCTGGATCCGTCTGCACTGGGCAGCAACCCGTTTGCTTTCTGGCAGCAGCTGCTGGATGGCAAGGGGACTGAACAGTTGCCGGCACCGTTGTCGAACCTGATACAGAATTACCAGAATCAGGCACGCGAGTTTTTCAAGGCCTTTTCCACTCAGGGGCAGGAAGCTGTTGAAACCCTGCGCAAGAACCTGAACCAGATGGCCGAGAAGGGCCAGGGTGTCCAGTCGGTCAACGAGCTTTATAAAATGTGGGTGGGAACCAGTGAGCAGGTATTTGGCCGTTTTGCCCTGACGGATCAATACCAGTCGCTGTATGGCAATATGGTCAATGCCATGAGTGAGTTGCGAACCGGCATCAATGGCTTTATGGAGCAGCAGTACCGTGCTGCCAACCTGCCGACTCGTGGCGATCTGGACGGACTGGCCCGGAAGCAGCAGGAGCTGGTGCGTGAGAACCGCTCCCTGAATGATCAGTTGTCCCGTTTGAACAGTGCCCTGCAACAGGTGCAGAATGAACTGGAAGCCCTGCGTGCCAATAATAAGGCGGCAGTGGAAGCCGTAGCGGCGGGTGCCGCAAAGCCGGTGCAGCAGGAAAAAGCACTGGAACAACCCACAGGAAAAACAGCCGGAAAAGCTGAACAGTCTGAAAAAAAAGATGATCTGGGCCAGATTCATGGTGTCGGTCCGAAGACCATTGAGCGCCTGTGGGATGCCGGCATCCAGACCTTTGAGCAGCTGGCTGCGTTGTCACCCGAACAGGCGGTAGCGCTGGATCACTCACTGGATGCCAAGGGGCGGGTGATTCGTGAGGACTGGGTTGGCCAGGCTGCCCGGCTGGCTGCTTCGACTTCCCGGCTGGTGTAGCCAGGCGTGAAGGACCGGCCTGCCAGTCTGGATTCTGTGGCTGTTGCCCATGAAATGGCGCAGTTTACGGAGCAGCTGACTGCCGGTCTGGCCCGCTTGGGCAGAGCGCAGGAGCCTGAGTCCTGGGCCACACCTTTTGAGGTGGTTTATCAGACCGGCTTGTGTCGCCTGCTGTATTTTCCGGCGCAGGCACCGGTTGCCGCTACTGCAACTTCTGCCGTGCCACTGCTGATTGTCTATGCGCTGGTGAACCGCCCCTACATGCTGGACCTGCAGTCGGAGCGTTCGTTTGTGCGGGGGCTGCTGGATGCCGGGCAGGCGGTTTACCTGATTGACTGGGTCAGTCCGTGCCGGTCGGATCGTTATGTCGGTCTTGAGGATTATATCCTCGGTGACATCCATGACTGTGTGATGTGGTTGTGTGATTGTCATCAGGTGCCGGTGCTCAATCTGCTGGGTGTGTGTCAGGGCGGGGTGTTCAGCCTGTGCTATGCGGCCCTGAAGCCGGAACGAGTCAGGAATCTGGTGCTGATGGTTACGCCGGTGGATTTCCATACCCCGGACAATGCCCTGTCCCGCGCCTTTCAACAGGTGGATGTAGATCGGTTGGTGGCCGCATGGGGCAATATTCCCGGTGAGCTGCTGAAGCAGGTTTTTCAGGGGCTCAAGCCCTTCCGGCTTGGCAGTGAAAAATACATTGACGCACTGGGTGTGCTGCACAAGGATGCGACGCTGCAGAATTTTCTGCGCATGGAGCAGTGGATCGGGGACAGTCCCGATCTGGCCGGGGAGGCCTTCCGGCAGTTTGTACGGGATTTTTTTCAGGCCAATGGTCTGGTCCGGGGATCGGTTTTTATCGGTGATCAGCCCGTGGTGTTGCAGCATGTTACCTGTCCGATATTCAATATCTATGGCCTGCAGGATCATCTGGTGCCACCGGATGCCTCCCGTGCGCTGGCGGGCCTGACGGCCAGTACGGATTACACCGAACTGGCCTTTGATGCCGGGCATATTGGCATTTATGTCAGCCGCAAGGCGCAATCCATTCCACCGCTTATCGGGAGCTGGCTGGATGGGCGTCAGTGAGGTCTGATATTCCTGGATCGCTGCCTTGACGCTAAAAACATTGGAGCGTATAGTTCGCGGTCTTGAATTGCTGTAAAGCCTTTCAGTTTCAATCGGGGTATAGCGCAGTCTGGTAGCGCGCCTGTTTTGGGTACAGGATGTCGGGAGTTCGAATCTCTCTACCCCGACCATTATTGAAGCTGAAATGTTCAGTCTGCGCCCGTAGCTCAGCTGGATAGAGCAACGGCCTTCTAAGCCGTGGGTCGCAGGTTCGAGTCCTGCCGGGCGCGCCATCTGAAACGCGCAGGCAAAACAAGTCTTTCAGTGGTGGATGTAGCTCAGTTGGTAGAGTCCCGGATTGTGATTCCGGCCGTCGTGGGTTCGAGTCCCATCATCCACCCCATCCCTCCTTTAAATTGGTTATACAACTTTCTTGCAGGCTGTGTATAATCGCCCCCCTTAAATGCGCGAAAGTGGCGGAACTGGCAGACGCGCTGGATTTAGGTTCCAGTGCCGTAAGGCGTGAGAGTTCGAGTCTCTCCTTTCGCACCATAAGCTGTTTGGTAAACAACATAATCTATCATTTGGAACGATGACCCCGCCATGCTGTTGTGGTCGGGGATTAAGAGGTATGGCATGCAAGTTTCATTGGAGACAACCGGAAGTATCGGGCGCAAGATGACGGTGGCAATCCCGGCGGAGCGGATTGATCAGGAGGTGGAAAAGCGTCTGAAGTCTTTGGTCAAACGGGTTCGCCTCGATGGCTTCAGGCCGGGAAAGGTGCCTTACAGTGTTGTCAAGCAGCGTTATTCCGCCTCCGTGCATCAGGATGTCGTCGGCGAGGTGCTGGAACAGTCGTTCCGTGATGCATCAAGCCAGGAGCAGCTGCGTGTCGCAGGCCTGCCGAATATTGATCTGGTTTCCAGCCTCAAGCTGGGGCAGCCACTGGAATATGTGGCCACGTTTCAGGTTTATCCCGAGTTTGAGGTGGCGGATGTCTCCGGTCTGACCCTGACCCGTATTGTTGCCGATGTGGAAGAGAAAGACATCGACAAAATGCTGGATGTCATCCGTAATCAGCAGCGTGAATGGAATGAAGCAGCGCGTGCTGCCAGGGAAGGCGATCGGGTTCTGGTTGACTTTAACGGCTCTCTGGACGGCGAGGCTTTTGAGGGCGGCTCGGCTGATGATTATCTGGTTGAAATCGGCAGTGGCCGCATGTTGCCGGATTTTGAGGCAGCCCTCGTGGGCATGTCTGCCGGTGATGAGACAGTGGCTGATGTTGCTTTCCCGGAAGATTATCAGGCCGAAAACCTCAAGGGCAAGACTGCACAGTTCCGTCTCAAGGCCAAGCGGGTGGATGAAGCCCGCATGCCGGAGCTGGACGAGGCGTTCATCCGTCAGTTCGGCGTTGAGGATGGTTCACTGGATTCGTTCCGGGCCGAGGTCAGGAAAAATATGGGGCGGGAGCTGGGTAACGCCTTGCGTACCCGCCTGAAGCAGCAGGTTATGGACGGGCTGGCGCGTCTGCATGACATTGAAGTACCCGAGGCGCTGGTGCGTGACGAGGCGGCTCAGGTGCGTGACGAGTTTCTGCGGAATTCCGGTCTGGATCCGGATGATGCCAAAAGTGGCAGTATTTCTGCCGACCTGTTCAAGCCGCAGGCTGAGCGTCGGGTCAAGCTGGGCCTGATTGTGGGTGAAATTATCCGCAAGAATGATATTCAACTGGATCAGGCGCGTGTGGATACCATGCTGGAGTCGCTGGCTGCTTCTTATGAGGAGCCGGAGGCCCTGATGACTTACTACCGTCAGACGCCACAAGCGATGCAGAGTGTACAGGCTGCCGTCATGGAGGACATGATTGTCGACTGGGTTGTGGCGCAGGCAGAAGTGCAGGAAGAAAAACGTGATTTTGACGCGGTGATGAATTCGCCTCAGAATCAGGTTCCAACAGTGCAAGCACCTGCCGCCGAGGATGCCGAAAGTGCCGGTAATGCCGTGGCATAACGCGTTTTGGGTGGCTGGCCCCGACATAACCGACAGGATAAGATCATGAATCATAATACAAATGCGATGGAACCCAGGGGACTGAATCTGGTTCCGATGGTTATCGAGCAGTCGTCCCGTGGTGAGCGTGCTTACGATATTTACTCCCGGTTGCTTAAGGAGCGTGTCATTTTCTGTGTGGGTCCGGTTGAGGACTACATGGCCAATGTGATTGTGGCCCAGCTGCTGTTTCTGGAGTCGGAAAACTCGGACAAGGATATTCATTTGTATATCAACTCCCCCGGCGGGGTGGTGACAGCAGGCATGGCAATCTACGATACCATGCAGTTCATCAAGCCGGATGTCAGTACCCTGTGCATCGGGCAGGCCGCCAGCATGGGTGCCGTGCTGCTTGCAGGCGGTACGGCTGGCAAACGTGCGGTTCTGCCGCATTCACGGGTCATGATTCACCAGCCGCTGGGCGGTTTTCAGGGGCAGGCAACCGATATTGAAATCCATGCGCGTGAAATCCTCAAGGTTCGTTCCGAACTGAACAATGTACTGGCCAAGCATAGCGGTCAGGTGCTGGAGAAAATCGAGCGTGATACCGACCGGGACAACTTCATGACGGCCACGGAGGCCAGGGATTACGGGCTGGTGGATACCATCCTGACCCAACGTGGTGTCTGATCCAGGCCGCTGCCTTGAAAGTTTGAGTGAAACAGCCTGCCAGTCAGGCTGTTTTCATTTTATTTACGGTAAAAATCGCAGTATTCTTGAAAACAGGGGGCGATAAGCCCCATCTCAAGGGGTTGAAATTGTCGCCTGAGACTCTACATAGTAGAGTGCGCAGTCATAAGTCATGTAGGCACCGTTCAGGTAGTAGTTAGAGGTTCTGATGAGTAAAGATAAAAAGGGAAGCCAGGACAGTGGGAAATTGTTGTACTGTTCATTCTGCGGAAAAAGCCAGCATGAAGTACGCAAGTTAATCGCTGGGCCGTCGGTTTTCATTTGTGACGAGTGTGTCGATCTCTGTAATGACATTATTCAGGAGGAGATGCACGCGAGCCATGCCGAGGACGAGGAGAACGCCACCCTGCCCACGCCGCGTGAACTCAACCAGAGCCTGGATGATTATGTCATCGGCCAGACCCATGCCAAAAAAGTATTGGCCGTGGCGGTTTATAACCACTACAAGCGCATGCTGCGCAAAACTGGCAAGGATGAGGTTGAGCTGGCCAAGAGCAATATCCTGCTGGTCGGGCCAACCGGTAGTGGCAAGACCCTGCTGGCCGAAACGCTGGCCCGGCTGCTGAATGTCCCTTTCACCATTGCGGATGCGACCACGCTGACCGAGGCCGGTTATGTGGGTGAGGATGTGGAAAACATCATCCAGAAGCTGCTGCAGAAATGTGACTATGATGTCGAGAAAGCCCAGACCGGTATTGTCTATATTGATGAAATTGATAAAATTTCGCGCAAGTCGGACAACCCGTCCATTACCCGTGATGTTTCCGGGGAGGGCGTACAGCAGGCGCTGCTGAAGCTGATTGAAGGCACGATTGCCTCCGTGCCGCCCCAGGGCGGGCGCAAGCATCCACAGCAGGAGTTTCTGCAGGTAGATACCAAAAACATCCTGTTCATCTGTGGTGGTGCTTTTGCCGGACTGGACAAGGTGATCCGCGATCGTACTGAAAAGGGCAGTATCGGTTTCTCCGCTTCGGTCAAGTCACCGGATGACAGCCGCAGTTTCGGTGATGTGATTCGGGATATTGAAGCCGAAGACCTGGTGCGTTATGGCCTGATTCCCGAGTTTGTCGGACGCCTGCCGGTGGTGGCAACACTGGAGGAGCTGGATGAAGAAGCGCTGGTGCGCATTCTGACCCAGCCCCGAAATGCCCTCACCAAACAGTATGGCCGCCTGTTTGAGATGGAAGGGGCCGAGCTGGTGGTGCGTGATGACGCCCTGCATGCGATTGCCAAGAAGGCCATGGAACGGAAAACCGGTGCACGTGGCCTGCGTACCATTATGGAGAAGATTCTGCTCGATACCATGTATGACCTTCCTTCCACGGACACGGTCAGCAAGGTGGTGGTTGATGAGGCCGTGGTCCGGGGCGAAGCGACTCCCTATCTGATTTACGAAAATGCGGAGCCAAGAGCTGCTGCATCCGCTGACTGAATCCCGTGGTGCACCTTTGGAAAACAGGGTGCACCTTTCTGATTGCCTGTTCCCTCCGGTCCGGCATTGTAGCCCGCTGTGCGTTATCCATGCCATTCCTGATGACCTGAGTGCTGGGGAAATAACATGTCTGATACTCATATCGAAATAAGTGATGATCTGGTCGTTCCTGTGTTGCCATTACGGGATGTGGTGGTTTACCCCCACATGGTCATCCCCCTGTTTGTCGGGCGGCAGCGCTCGATTCAGGCACTGGATGCCGCCATGGCCGGCGACAAGCAGGTGTTGCTGGTAGCCCAGAAGAGTGCTGAAGTCGATGATCCCGAGCTGGGGGATGTGCATGAAGTCGGTACACTGGCAACCATTCTGCAGTTGCTCAAACTGCCGGATGGAACCTTAAAGGTACTGGTGGAAGGGCTGGAACGGGCCAATATGGTCTCGGTTGATGAGCAGCTGCCGTATTTTGCCGCCCGTGTGCAGCTGTGTCCATCGGTGCTCAATCTCAGCGCCCGCAAGGCTGAAGTCCTCGGACGCTCGCTGGTCAACCTGTTTGAACAGTACGTCAAGCTCAACAAGAAGGTTCCACCGGAAATCCTGTCCTCCCTGGCAACCATTGAAGACCCGGTGCGGCTGGCTGATACCATCGTGGCGCATCTGGGACTCAAGATTCCGGAAAAGCAGGAAGTCCTGGAAATGCTGGATGTGGAAGCACGTATCCAGCACCTGATGGAGCTGATCGAGAACGAGCTGGACCTGCTGCAGGTGGAAAAAAAGATCCGCGGCCGGGTCAAGCAGCAGATGGAACGCTCCCAGCGCGAGTACTATCTCAATGAGCAGATCAAGGCGATCCAGAAGGAGCTGGGTGACATGGATGATGCGCCCAATGAGCTGGAGGAAATGGGACGCAAGATCGAAAAGTCCGGCATGCCCAAGGAGGCTCGTGACAAGGCAACAGCCGAGCTTAACAAGCTTAAAATGATGTCGCCCATGTCAGCCGAGGCGACCGTGGTGCGCAATTATATTGACTGGCTGGTGGGGCTGCCCTGGAAGAAGAAGTCCAGGGTGCTGACTGATCTGGCGGCGGCGCAGAAGATTCTGGATGATGATCATTATGGCCTTGAGGAGGTCAAGGAGCGCATTCTTGAGTTTCTGGCGGTGCAGCAGCGGGTAAAGAAGATCAAGGGGCCGGTCCTGTGTCTGGTGGGGCCGCCAGGGGTGGGCAAAACTTCACTGGGGCAGTCACTGGCCCGCGCCACCGGACGCAAGTTCACGCGCATGGCGTTGGGTGGCGTTCGGGATGAGGCGGAAATTCGTGGGCACCGGCGTACCTATATCGGTTCCCTGCCGGGCAAGATCATCCAGAGCCTGAGCCGGGTGGGAACCCGTAATCCGCTGTTCCTGCTGGATGAGATTGATAAAATGTCGGTGGATTTCCGGGGTGATCCGGCTTCGGCGCTGCTGGAAGTGCTGGATCCGGAACAGAATCACACCTTTGCCGATCATTATCTGGAAGTGGATTTTGATCTGTCCGATGTGATGTTTGTAGCGACCTCGAACAGTATGCGCATTCCGGGACCGTTGCTGGATCGCATGGAGGTGATCCGGATCCCGGGATATACCGAAGAGGAAAAACTCAATATTGCCCGAAACTACCTGATTCCGAAGCAGGTCAAGGCCAATGGCCTGAGTCCGGAAGAAATTTCCATCAGTGACAGTGCCATTGTGGAGATTGTGCGTCACTATACCCGCGAAGCCGGGGTGCGTAATTTGGACCGCGAGCTTTCCAAGCTCTGCCGCAAGACGGTCAAGGAGCACCTGCTCAAGGGCAAGAGCCGTTCAGCCATTACCCCGCGCAATCTGCAGAAATACCTGGGTGTGCAACGTTTCGATTACGGACGGGCCGACAAGGAGAATCAGGTCGGTCAGGTCACGGGACTGGCATGGACCTCCGTGGGCGGTGATCTTCTGACCATTGAAAGTGCCCTGCTGCCGGGGAGTGGTGTGGTCAAAAGTACCGGACGCCTGGGTGAGGTGATGAAGGAGTCAATCCATGCGGCTGAAACGGTGATGAAGAGCCGTGCCCGGACGCTGGGTGTCTCCAGAAGTTTCATGCGCAAGCATAATATCCATATCCATGTACCGGAAGGGGCGACCCCGAAAGATGGCCCCAGTGCCGGTATTGCCATGGTGACCGCGATTGTTTCCGCGATGACCAGTATTCCGGTGCGCGCCAATGTGGCCATGACCGGGGAAATCACCCTGCGCGGCGAGGTGTTGCCGATTGGTGGCCTGAAGGAAAAGTTGCTTGCAGCCCACAGAGGTGGAATTACCCTGGTTCTGATCCCCAAAGATAATGAGAAAGATCTGGCCGAGGTCCCGGAAACTGTCAAGAAGGGACTGGAAATCCGGACCGTGAAATGGATTGATGAGGTCTTGCAGCTGGCTCTGGAGTCAATGCCCGAGCCGCTGCCGGACAAGGATGATGATGACGAGGAGGATGAGAAAGTTCCGGCTTCGGGCAGCGCGATCAGCGAAGATGAGCCGGAGAATATCAGGACACATTGAAAACCCCTGTAAATGTTGTCAGAACGGCATTTCAATTAGTTGACACCCCTGAAAGGTCGCTGGTATAACAGTTAGGCTTGTTTGGTGCGTAGCTTTTTTGCCACAGGGTAACAGGCGCTCATCTGGTTTCCCCTGTTTATAACGAATTTATAAGGAACTCAATGTATGAACAAAACAGAGATGATTGATGCGGTATCCGCCAAGTCCGGTCTGACGAAAGCTGACGCAGATCGTGCTTACAAGGCCTTTGTCGAGGTGATCACTGAGGAGCTTATCAAGGGCGAGCAGGTCTCACTGATCGGCTTCGGCACGTTCTTGGTCCGTGAGCGTCAGGCCCGTTCCGGACGCAACCCGCGTACAGGTGAAACAATTTCCATTGAGTCGGCAAAAATTCCCGCTTTCAAGGCTGGTAAAGCCATAAAAGATGCAGTAAACTAGCCGCCTTTCCGATGTTGGGTGATTAGCTCAGCTGGTAGAGCGTCGCCCTTACAAGGCGAATGTCGGGGGTTCAAGTCCCTCATCACCCACCAATATCGGTCATTAGTTTTGGAGCGGTAGTTCAGTTGGTTAGAATACCGGCCTGTCACGCCGGGGGTCGCGGGTTCGAGTCCCGTCCGCTCCGCCACCTTTTAAAAGGATGCCTAATGCATCCTTTTTTGTTTTTTATTATAAAAAGTTCTTTGCGGAGTGGTAGTTCAGTTGGTCAGAATACCGGCCTGTCACGCCGGGGGTCGCGGGTTCGAGCCCCGTCCACTCCGCCATACTTTTTCCTGTTTTTCTTTTCCTTCCCCCATCCTTTTTGTATGATCTTCTGTTTCCCGGACAGGGGCTGTCTGTTGTGATTTTGATTAACCTGCATAATTCACAGAAAAAACATGTTACAAACTATTCATGATAAAGCCAGGGGCTGGGTGGCTTACATTGTCATCGGTCTCATTTCGATTCCGTTCGCCCTGGTTGGTGTGAACTCTTATCTTCAGGGGGGCGGGAATGTCGCTGCGGCAACGGTTAATGGTGAGGACGTACCCGCTGCCGATGTTCAGAATCAGCTATCCCAGATCCGTCGTCAGCTGGGGCAGTTTGCTGCCAGTATGGGCGACGAGCAGCTAAAGCAGATGGCACTGGATAGTGTGGTTGATCAGACCTTGCTACGCCAGAAGATTGCCGAACAGGGATACCGGGCCAGTTCCCAGGAGGTGGCTGCTGCCATTGCCGGGCTGGATTTCCTGCAGACTGACGGTCGGTTTGATATTGCCAAGTATGAAGCTTTCCTGCAGCAGCAGCGGCGTGCACAGGGTGAGTTTGAGCGCCTGATGCGTGAAGACCTGACCCAGGGTCAGTTTCGTCAGGGGATGACAGGCACCGCGTTTGTCACTAAGGATGAAGCAGGACGCTATCAGGCGCTGCGCAACCAACAGCGTGATCTGGAGCTGCTGACCCTCAAGGCGGCTGATTTCGAGAGTGGCATCAGCATTCCGGATGAAAAAGTCCAGGAATACTACGACCAGAACAAGGCCGCTTACATGACCGATCAGCGGGTCAGGCTGGCTTATGTTGATGTAGACCAGAGCAAACTGGCGGCTGATGTCGAAGTCAATGATGAGATATTGCAGAACTATTATGACGAGCATGTCGGGCAGTATGTCACGCCGGAGTCGCGCGGGGTCAGCCGCATCCTGTTGTCACTGGAGCCGCCTGCGCAGGAAGAAACCGTCAAAAAGAAGATTGACGAGCTGTATCAGGCCATTCAGTCCGGCGAGAAAACCTTTGAAGACGTTGCCAGGGCCGAGTCCGATGACAAGTTTTCCGGTGCACAGGGTGGTGACATGGGTGAAGACATCGTCGCCGGAGATTGGGATCCGGCATTTGAGAAAGTGGTTTTTTCCCTGGAAGCCAACAGCCTGTCTGAATCTTTCAGGAGTGGTTCCGGTTATGAGCTGGTGCGTGTCAATACCATCAAGCCATCGCAGCAAAAGCCCTTTGAAGAAGCCAGGGCACAAATAGAAACGGATTATCGCAATGCTCAGGCTGAGGAACTGTTTGTCGACAGGACCGAGACGCTACAGACCATTGCCTATGAACAGAGTGGTGACCTGACCCCGGCAGCTCAGGCTGCCGGACTGCAGGTGCAGCAAAGTGACTGGGTTAGCGCGACACAGGGTGAAGGCATTGCCGCCAACCCGAAGGTTCGTGCCGCCGCTTTTTCCGACCCGGTTTTGCAGGAGCGCAAGAACTCTGAAGCGATTGAACTGGCACCCAGCCATGTGGTTTTCCTGCGGGTGCTGGAAGAGGACCCTGCCAAACAGAAGCCGCTGGATGAAGTCAAGGCCGAGATTGTTCAGACCCTGACCCGGCAGGAGGCCAGAGCGGCAGCTGCGGATGCAGGAAAAAAACTGCTGGAATCTCTGGAACCGGGCAGCGACTGGGCGGCACTGGCTGCAGCTGATCCACCCGTCAGTGCCGATGTGGTGGAAAAGCCGGGCAAGGTCAGTCGCTCCGGAAGCCAGCTTGACTCTGCCATTGTCACCCAGGCATTTTCCATGGCACACCCGCAGGATGGGGCAACGGTCTGGGGCAGTACCGTGCTAGGTAATGGTGACTATGCAATCATCGCGCTGAAAGCTGTCGAGAATGGTTCCGCTGACGTAGCGGATGACGTGCTGAACAGCTATTCCAGCCAGCTGGGCAACCGCGAGCTGGGGGCCAGCCTGAGAGCTTTGCGTGAAAGTGCCAGGATCGAACTGATGCCGAACAATATCTGATGTTGTCATGAAAGTGCACTTGAAGGCGCTGGGGTGTCGCCTGAACGAGGCAGAGCTGGAGCGCTGGTCCGGGGATTTCCTGGCTGCCGGACACCATATTGCTGCCGAGGTACATGAGGCCGATGTGGTGGTACTCAATACTTGTGCCGTGACTACCGAGGCTGGCAGCAAGTCGCGTCGGCTGATGAATCGCCTGTATCGTGAGAATCCGGCTGCACGGCTGGTAGTCAGCGGTTGCCATGCCACCCTGCAGCCGGATGAGGTGGCCCGGAGCCTGGGTGTCGATCTGGTAGTGCCGAACGCAACCAAGGACCGGCTGCCGGCACAGGTTATGGAGGCATTTTCCATGCCGGTCATGCCCATGCTGGCTACCGAGCCGGGTGAGTCCGGTTTGTTCATGCGTGGCCGGCACCGGGCCTTCATCAAGATTCAGGATGGCTGTCGTTACCGCTGTACTTTCTGCATTGTCACAGTGGCGCGTGGTGCGGAACGCAGTCGCTCCACCGTGGATATTATCGCCGAAATCAACCGGCTGCATGAGCAGGGTATCCGGGAAGTGGTACTGGCCGGGGTGCATGTCGGGGGGTATGGCAGTGATTTGGGGGCGGCGGGCGCTGTTTCCCTGTCTACTCTGGTCAATGCCATTCTGCGCGATACCGATATGCCGCGTATTCGCTTTGCTTCGGTCGAGCCCTGGGATTTGCCGGATTCATTTTTTGGTCTGTTTGCCAATCCGCGTCTGATGCCGCACATGCACCTGCCGATTCAGAGCGGTTCGGATTCCGTTCTGCGGCGGATGGCCCGACGCTGCAAGACCACGGCGTTTTCCCGGCTGGTGCAGCAGGCACGGGCTGAAATTCCCGGTTTTAATGTCACCACTGACATTATTGTCGGGTTTCCGGGTGAGACGGATGCGGAATGGGAGCAGACCCTGGCCTTTGTGGAACAGACGGGTTTCGGGCATTTACACATCTTTTCCTACTCGCCACGTGAGGGAACCAAAGCTGCAAACCTGCCGGACCCGGTACCGGAGCCAGTGAAAAAGCAGCGCAGCCGCCAGTTGCACAGACTGGGCGAGCAGTTGAAACAGGTATGGTTGCAGGAGCAGTATGGGCAGCAGGTGGCGGTCTTGCTGGAACGTCCGGTCCTGAAGGATGGGCGGCGGTTTTATACCGGTTATACCCCGAACTATTGCCGGGTACTGGTCAGTCCGCAACATGAAGCCTCGAATGAATCAAGTCTGGAGAATACCATGGTTTCCGTACGGCTGCAGGCATCAGGGGATGACGGGGTTTTGCTGGGGGAGTGTCTCTGACATGCGACACTGGCGTTTCTGCTTGATCAGTTTCTGGGTTCTGTTGTTCCTGCAGGGCTGTTTCCTGACCTCGGAAGAACAGCAGGTACGGGAAACTGCCAATCATTTCTGGCAGGCTGTACTGGCAGGTGACATGGAGCAGGCCAAATCCCTGGCCAGTTGGGATACGGTTCAATACCTGCAATATCTGCAACAGCAGGATTTCACCCCGCAGCGCTTTGAGACCGGTGAGCTGAAAATTGACGGCAATACCGCTGAAGTGGCGACCGTACTGTACGGTGGTGACAAGGGAGAGATGGCGATTCCGGTACGCACCGTGCTGCTTCGGGGTGACAAGGTGTGGCAGGTTGATGTGCACCAGAGTATGGGGTCCATGGTCAATGGTGCCATGGGGGCCATGGTTGACCAGTTGAACAGCCTGGTTCAGCAGGGGTTGAAAGGGCTGGATGAGTCATTGAGCAACGGCATTCGCGGACTGGGCGAAAGTCTGCAGGATGGCATGAAGCAGCTGGAAAAGGACCTGTCGCGTCCCCTGCCTCCCCCGGCATCCGGACAGAAAGACCAAAAATCAATCTGATCCCCGTTTTGTCTGTACGGGGAACTATACTTGAACTGACCGCTCTCAATGGTAAGAGCGGTGTTTTTGTTGAGCAAACCCCATGCCCAAATTGATCATCAAGCAGGAAAATCAGCTCTCCTGGCGTGAACGTTACGCCAGCAGGCTGTCTGTGGCTGGTTTGTTGCTGTTATTGATGACAGTGGCAGCTGCAGGTTATTACTATACGCATGTTCCCGTTTCCCGTATGCCCGCTGTCAGTCTGGCCACGGCTGCCAATCCGCAGGCTGTGACGGAGTATCAGGTGCTCAACGGACTGTTGCAGGAACTGAGCCGGGAATATGAGGAATTGTCGGCAACAGGTGCTGAAGATTACCGCAAGAACCTCTATCTGTCCGGCAAAGCCGAGGCGATACTCCGGCATCTGGACAAGATGGATGAGGCTGTGCTGGCCATGGGGCTGTCTGCCGAAGAGCAGCGTCAGGCCCTTAATCAGGATGATTACAACAAGGATTACTGGCAGGCCAAGCTGTATTTCCGCCAACTGCGCCAGAACCGTTATCAGATTGTTGATCTGGAGCAGCAGGCTACTCCTCAACCATTGTCAGGGGTCGCTGCTGACTCCACCACTCTACCGATCCCAACGCCGGGACAGTTGGCTGATACCGAAACACGTCCCCGTTTTGCTGAACCGCCGCCGGGTATGAAATTGCCGGAAGGTTTCTGTACCCTGAGCGGCCCGAATGCCTGCAAACCCGACTCGGTGACAGCCGGGGTCGGGTTGGAGAAAACAATCCGGGAAGGTGTAGCCCCTGAGGAGGCGGACGGATCGGGCGTGGTCTTGGGGTTGGCAGACAGCAAGCCGCTGGATAAGGGGGGTGTGCCACTGCCAGCCCCGGCAGCACCTGAGGGTGGCGGACGGCGCTTCCAGTTTGCTGCACCACCGCCGGGCATGGCCTTGCCGGAAGGTTTCTGTACCCTGAGTGGTCCGAATGCCTGCAAACCGGATGGCAGTGAGGGCGGCCAGTAAGGCCGGTCCCCACCGTATCGGTTCTCAATATCAGCCCGGCTGTGTATCCGCATTACGGATGTTGCCGCTCTCGCTGGCGTTTTGACCCGTGTTCATGGCGGTAAGGCCGTTGTTGTCGTCTGTGCGGGTCAGGGCATACCAGTTCATGTGCCGGGTTCCCAGCATGACGGTGGTCAGCAGCACAAAAATCAGCAAGCTTCCCATCAACAGGGCCTGGTCTTCCGATTGCAGAATGATATAAAGCATGCCGTACAGGGCCAGCAAGCTGCTACCCAACAGTAATCCAAGTTTTCGGCTGTGCAAAATGGCACTGAAATACAGAGTCAGCAGCCCGGTAGCAGCCAGTGCCGCCAGCAGGTAGGCCAGCCGGAAGCTCAGGTGTTCCGAGACCGAAACCAGCAGCAGGTAAAACACACACAGCGCCAGCCCGACCAGCAGGTACTGGACTGGGTGAATAGGCAGGTTCTTCAACAGCTCCAGCAGGTGCAGCACGACAAAGGTCAGGATGATGAACAGAAAGGCATACTTGATGCTGCGCTCGGATTGCTGGTAGACATCCACCGGCTGATGCAGTTCAAAGCCCACGGTATTATCCATCAAGCGGCCGCAATGACCCAGTCGACACTGTTCCAGTGCACCATTGACATTGAAAGAAATGGAAGAGGTCCGCCAGCTGGCCTGAAAACCCTGGGTGCTGATAGCCCGGCTTTCCGGCAGCAGTGCACCGGTGAACTTGGGATGTGACCAGTCTGCAACCAGATCAATGCGGGTGTTTTCTGCCAGGGGTGCGTATTGCAGCTCCAGCATGCCGCGCAGTTCCAGCGGAAAGCTGAATGCCAACTGCCGGGGCTGCTCGGGTGACAGTGGTGGCAGCTTGACATGCATGCCCGAAGCGGCTTCCGGAAGGTTGCTGCCGGGTTTCAGTACCAGTTCCTGTCCGTCCCACTTCAGGACCGGCGGCGTGGCGACACCGCGTTGGTCACGCACCAGTACGGAAAGCTGCGGCGTTTCCAGCACCAGCTGCTTGTTGCGGTTTTCCTGTTGCAGTTCCAGCAGCGGGCTGGTGTCGAAATAACCGCTCAGGTTCATCTGGCTGGTGAATACCGGCACTTGGTAAATACCCCGATAACGCAGGGTGCTGGCCAGCTTGCTGTCGATATTGAGCCGGGTCGGCAGCAGCTGAAGCCGGTCGCGGGTCTGGACCGTTCTGATAATTTCACGCTCACTGCCATCTTTTTCGCGTACTTTTTCCTTGACATCATAGACCAGCTGGTACGGGATCAGCAGAAGTGGACCGGCCAGTGTCTGGTTGCCGGGCCAGCTCTGGGCGATACTTTCCCGAGCCTCATAACGCCAGCTCTGGCGCTCGCTGATCAGGCTCATGATACTGGTCTGTGGAATCAACAGACCAATGACCAGCAGGATGATAAACAGCAGTTTCAGGCTGTAACGGCGACGGGTTTTCATGGGCTTGTATCCTTTACAATCGGTGTGCCTGCAGTCTGATGCCGGGGGGTGCAGGTCCTGCCGGTACTTTGCGGAGTTTCTGCAGATTTTTATGCAGGCTTTGTGCAGTACCATGACGCGCTGAAGTGTTGCTGGTACTGGATGACTGATTCCTGTAAGCTCGCCTGCCCAGCGCTGCATGTTTTGCATGCGCCGTTTTTTTATTGCACGAGACAACAAATTTAATGGATTTCACTGACCTGGGGCTTTCGCCCCAATTGCTGGAGGCTGTCAGACTCCAGGGATATACCACGCCGTCCCCCATCCAGCTGCAAGCGATTCCCGCCGTTCTCAAGGGTCGGGATGTCATGGCTGCCGCTCAAACCGGTACTGGCAAAACGGCTGCCTTTACCCTGCCATTGCTGCAGCGCCTGTCCGAAGGACAGAAGGCCGGGCCGAAGGAAGTGCGGGCATTGGTGCTGACCCCCACACGGGAGCTGGCTGCCCAGGTGGCAGCGAGTGTCGATGCCTATGGCAGCCGCCTGCCACTGCGCTCTGCGGTGGTTTTCGGTGGTGTCGGCATCAACCCGCAGATCAATGCATTACGCAAGGGGGTGGATGTCCTGATTGCCACACCGGGACGCCTGCTTGACCTTTACAGTCAGGGTGTCCTGACGTTCAAGCGCCTGGAGATTCTGGTGCTGGATGAAGCTGACCGCATGCTGGACATGGGTTTTATCCACGATATTCGCCGTATTCTGGCCCTGCTGCCAGCCCGGCGGCAGAACCTGATGTTTTCGGCCACGTTCTCGGATGATGTGCGCAAGCTGGCCAAGGGGCTGGTGCATCAGGCACAGGAAATTTCTGTCACACCGCGCAATACGGCTGCCGAAACGGTACAGCAGCGGCTGTATCGGGTGGAAAAGTCACAGAAAACGGCACTGCTGTTACACCTGATCAGTACGCAGAACTGGTCGCAGGTACTGGTATTTACCCGTACCAAGCACGGTGCCGACCGCCTGGCACGGATACTGGCCAAAGCCGGTATCGGCACGGCGGCCATTCATGGCAACAAGGGGCAGGGGGCACGGACCCGGGCGCTGGAAGGATTCAAGAACGGTGCCCTGCAGGTACTCGTGGCGACTGACATTGCCGCCCGTGGGCTGGACATTGAACAGCTGCCCTGGGTCGTAAACTTTGATCTGCCCAATGTGCCGGAAGACTATGTACACCGTATCGGACGTACTGGCCGTGCGGGTGCCAGCGGGCAGGCAGTGTCACTGGTGGGGCCTGATGAGGCCGGCCAACTGGCGGATATTGAAAAGCTGATCGGCAGGCGTATCGAGCGCGAGGCATTACCCGCATTACCTGCCGGCAAGCCGTCGGCACAGGCAGGGGCAGTGAATACGGCACCAACATCGGCAGGAGCCACGAAAACGGCGGGGGATGTGGTTGTGAGCATGGACAAACCCGGACCTGCCAAAAAACGGCGGCGGCGCAACCGTTCTGCGGCGGCGGGTAAAAATCCACAGAATGGCAATGGCTCTGCTGCCACACCACGTAACAGGCCGCAACGCAAAGGCGGAAATAAACACCCGGCAGCAGCGGCAAAAAGCGGCGCACGTCATCAGTCCGGAGCCAGCCGACCGGCTCGCAAGGCGGCAAAAGCCTGAAACCATGACTGGCCGGAGCAGGGCAGGCCCTGACTATCCAGCCTGTTTCGGGGCTGGCTCGGCCGGTGGCGCTGATGATATGTCCGGATTCAGCGCCGAGATGCCGCTCTGGACATGGATATGCCCTCCCGGATGGCTGACCACCAGTGCCTGATTGCAATGGGGGCAGTCCAGAAAGGTATGCATGCGGTGGGTATGCCGGGCTTCTTCCAGAATGATCCGGGCATCTGCACGGCTGACTCCGATGCTGATGCGCAGCTTCTCCAGGTGCCGCAGTTCGGCAAAGTCCAGCTTGCCATCTTCGTAGGCAAGCAGTACCTCATTGCGAAAGTGTTCCCGCCGCCGGTCCAGTTCATTGATCAACCCGGAAGCCAGAATGGCGGAGGGCAAAGCGGCCACGGCAATGCCGAAGACCATGATGGCGGCGCTGAGCAGCTTGCCGATAAAGGTCACGGGCACCGTATCACCATAGCCGATGGTGGTCAGGGTCACGGTTGACCACCACAGGGCACGTGGAATGCTGCCGAAAGCCTCCGGCTGTACACGCCCTTCCACCAGATACAGGCAACAGGCCGCCACCAGAATCAGCAGCAGCATGGCAACGATGGCGGAAACCATGGTTTCCATCTCCTGAATAATGACCTGACGCAGCAGCATGGCGCGGGAGTAGCGGGTCAGTTTGAACATCCGCAGCAGGCGCAGGCTGCGCAGAATGCGCAGGTCGGTGCTCTGGATGAAGAAGCCAAGATAAAACGGCAGAATGGCCAGCAGGTCAATAATGGCAGTCGGAGAGCACATGTATCTCAGGCGCGCCTTGAGCGGCTGCTGTCGGGTTTCATCACTGGCTTCCACGCAGACCCAGACCCGGGCCAAGTATTCGAGCGAAAAGATGGCAATGGAGATGTATTCGATTTCGTAAAAGACATACAGTTGGCGTTGGTGCAGTTCGGCCTCTGATTCAACGATGATGGCGATGACATTGATGATGATCAGGGCAATGAGCGCCAGTTCCAGCAGCTTGCCCCAGTAGCCGCGTTGTTGTTCCAGCAGCTGATAAAGCTGGTAACGCAGGCTGTTGCTACCTGAGTGATGCATGAGAGGCTCCTCTTTTTCTCCGAGTGCGCATGGTAACGGTTTGTCGGGCCGGATGGGAGTCTGTCAGTCAAAAGTGGCCTGGAAAGTCGTGAAACCCGTCCGGTGAGTTGTTATCATGCGAGCCCTTGATTTTACTGCCAATGGAAAACCTTGAAATGGGTGCGTTCAAAGAGCCGCATGGCGGCGTGCTGAAGGAATTGTATCTGCCTGAGCATCTGGCTGACGAAGAGAAGGCCAGGGCGAAGACCTATCTGTCCTGGGATTTGAACCAGCGCCAGGCCTGTGACCTGGATCTGCTCATGAACGGGGCCTTTTCACCACTGGAAGGTTTCATGACCCGGCAGGATTATGAGGGTGTGCGTGATGAGATGCGCCTGTCCTCCGGTGTGCTGTGGCCGATGCCCGTTGTGCTGGATGTGAGTGAAGCATTTGCCGAACAGGTCAATCCCGGTGAGCGGATTGCCTTGCGTGATGAGGAAGGGGTGCTGCTGGCAACCCTGGAAATCGAGGATAAATGGACCCCGGACCGGGGGCTGGAATGTGAGCGGGTTTACGGGACCCGTGATGAACTGCATCCGGGGGTGGCCTATCTCCTGCATCAGGCCAATCCGGTCTATATTGGTGGTAAGGTGCATGGCATTGAACCGCCCACTTTTTATGACTACAAACTCATTCGTGATACCCCGTCTGAATTGCGCGGACGCTTTCGCAAGATGGGCTGGCGGCGGGTGGTGGCGTTTCAGACCCGTAACCCCCTGCATCGTGCCCATCAGGAGCTGACCTGGCGGGCGGCCCGTGAAGTGCAGGCCAACCTGCTGATCCAGCCGGTGGTCGGCATGACCAAGCCAGGTGATGTGGACCATTTCACCCGTGTGCGCTGTTATGAACATGTGCTGGGCCAGTACCCGGAGCAGACCACCCAGCTCAGCCTGCTGAATCTGGCCATGCGCATGGCCGGACCGCGTGAGGCGCTCTGGCATGGCATCATCCGCAAGAATTACGGTTGTACCCACTTCATTGTCGGGCGTGACCATGCCGGCCCCGGTAATGATAAAAACGGGGAGCCGTTCTATGACCCCTATGCAGCCCAGGAGCTGTTCAGGCAGCATGAAGAGGAGCTTGACATTACCCTGGTACCATTCAAGCGCATGGTCTATGTGGAAAACAAGGCCCAGTATCTGGCGGATGATGAGGTGGAGCCGGGTGACCAGATGCTGGACCTGTCCGGTACCGAGTTCCGGCGTCGTCTGCGTCAGGGGCTGGAGATTCCCGAGTGGTTTTCCTATCCGACAGTGGTTGAGGAGCTGCGCAAGGCTTATCCACCCCGTCACAAGCAGGGCCTGACCCTGTTCTTTACCGGCCTGTCCGGTTCCGGCAAGTCCACAGTCGCCAATGCCCTGCGTGTCAAGCTGATGGAGCTGGGAACCCGGCCTGTCACCCTGCTGGATGGTGATGTGGTGCGCAAGAACCTGTCCAGCGAGCTGAGCTTCTCCAAAGAACATCGTGACCTGAATATTGTGCGCATCGGTTTTGTCGCCAGCGAAATCACCAAAAATGGCGGCATTGCCATTTGTGCCCCGATTGCCCCGTATGCCGCTACCCGGCGCAAGGTGCGCGAGCAGGTCAGTGCGGTGGGGGGCTTTGTCGAGATTCATGTGGCTACGGCACTGGCTGTGTGTGAAGCGCGTGACCGCAAGGGGCTTTATGCCAAGGCCCGTGCCGGTCTGCTGAAAAATTTCACCGGCATTGATGATCCCTATGAAGTGCCGGAACAACCGGAAATCGTGATTGATACCACGGAAGTATCGCCGGATATGGCGGCACACCGGATTCTGCTGGAGCTGGAGTCCCTGGGATACATTCGCTGATGTGGGTGTGGCCTGCTGCGTATGCGGCTCCCCTGCAGGGCATTCTGCGCACCAGCCCGGCAGATTTCCGGGTTGATGAACAGATGGCTCTGGCCTTTACCGGTACCGGTGAGCATCTGTGGCTGCAAGTGCGCAAGACCGGGCAGAATACCGAGTGGGTAGCCCGACAGCTGGCCCGACTGGCCGGGATCAAGCCTGTTGATGTCGGCTTTGCCGGTCTGAAGGACCGGCAGGCTGTGACAACGCAATGGTTCAGCCTTTACCTGCCCGGACGGACTGATCCGGTGCTGGACCCGCTGCCCGAGGGGGTGGAGATTCTGGAGCGTGTCCGGCATGAGCGTAAGTTGAAGCGTGGCACCCTGAGTGCCAATCGTTTCACGCTGGTTCTGCGTGAGGTGCGCGGGGATGTGGCACAGGCGGAAGCCATCGCCACCTCCCTGCGTGAGCAGGGCATGCCCAATTACTTCGGCGCCCAGCGTTTTGGTCATGAGCAGGGCAATCTGTCGGCTGCAGAAAGCTGGTTTGCCGGAAAGACCCGCCCGCCCAAAAGGCATCTGCAGGGACTTTATCTGTCCGCGGCACGTTCCCTGCTGTTCAATCAGGTGCTGGCCGAACGGGTACGCCAGGGTAACTGGAATACTGCAATCCGGGGGGATGTGTTCATGCTGGACGGGACCGGAAGCTGGTTTGCCGATGAGGCGGATGCCACGCTGTCAACACGTCTTGCGGCCATGGATATTCATCCCAGTGGCCCTTTGTGGGGGCGGGGTGAGCTGCCGGTCCGGGAGGCGGCACTGGCATTGGAGCAGGCCCGGCTGCAGCCGTTTGCAACACTCCGGCAGGGGCTGGAGCAGCATGGGCTGAGGCAGGAGCGGCGCAGTCTGCGATGCCGGATTGATGACCTGGAGCTGGAGGTGCTGACGGCGGACTGCCTGCAACTGCGGTTTTCCCTGCCGCCCGGCAGCTATGCCACCATGGTGTTGGCACAGTTGGGTGATTTTTTGTCTTTGTCTTCCGGTTCTGGCGATTGAACCCAGGGAGCGGGAGACTGGCCGGTTGCCGGTACATGCTATGACCGTTTGAGGTGATAGGCTCTGGCAAGGTTCTTGAACAGCGTTGGGCTGATGCCGGTAATCTGCAGAAAGCGTTCCAGTTCTGCAGCCATGGAGGAGGACTGGTAGGATTCCTGCATGACCAGCAGGGAAAAGCCGGTGGCTGCGTTGATGGCAGCGTTGATGTCCAGCAGTTGTCCGGGCTGACCGGCGAATACCGAGCTGGTCAGCCGCATCAGCTCCCCTTGGATGATGGTCATGCCACCGGCCATGAACTCGACCGGCAGCCGGATTTTCACATGCACATCACCGACTTTGTACAGATGCCGGGTGTAGTCCAGATCGAACTGACCGGTGAACAGGCTTTCCAGCCATTCGCGGTGGGTTGCCTTGAGTGATACTTCCCGGCCTTCCAGGAATGGACGTGCCTTGTCAATGGTCGGCAGGTGCCGGTAGAAGGCGTCGGTCACCTCATCCAGCCGGGGGGCCAGTGCTGGGTGAATTTCCTGCAGTAAGCGGATTTTGGCTTCATCCAGCTGGGCGAATTTTTTTGCGTATGCGCACAGCTCGATTAATGCTTGCTCATCCATGGGTCTCTCCTTTCCTGTGAGTATGCGGCAAGGCCCCCCTCGTTGGGCCGTATCCGCAAACCACTTCTTCAAATCATTTTGGCGGGTTTTTGAGGTATTGCTGAAAAACGGGTTTCAGGCGTGGTATTTTATTAATATATCCAGTAACTGATCAATCTGGGTTTCTTCATGGGCTGCCGACAGGGTGATGCGCAGGCGGGCCGTTCGGGGAGGGACGGTTGGCGGACGAATGGCCGGAACCAGTATGCCGGCCTGCTCCAGCTGCTGGCTGATATGCAGGGCCCTGGCGCTGTCACCCACCCATAGGGGCTGGATGGCTGTTGCTGAATCCATCAGTGGCAGGCCCAGCTGGGCTGCTCCCCGGCGAAAATAACCGATCAGTTGCTGCAGGCGTTCCCGACGCCAGGCTTCACGCTCCAGTAGCTGCAGGCTGGTCAGGGTTGCCGCCGCAATGGCAGCGGGCTGGGCAGTGGTGTAAATCCAGGGGCGTGAGGTCTGTACCAGATAATCGATCAGCACCTGCGGACCGGCAACAAATGCCCCCGATGTCCCCAGTGCCTTGCCCAGTGTGCCTACCAGTATGGGAGCCTCTTCCGGGGTGATTGCCTCCTGTTCCAGTACCCCCGCGCCCCGCTGTCCCAGAACCCCGAAGCCGTGGGCATCATCCACCATCAGCCAGGCATTGGCATCCCGTGCGATCCGGGCCAGTTCCCGCACCGGTGCGAGATCACCGTCCATGCTGAATACGCCATCCACGGCAATCAACCGGCAGCCGGCTGTATCGCCATCCCGGATAGCGGATGCCAGACGCTGTTGCAGGTGGGTGGTCTTGTTGTGGGCAAAGCGCAGCAGTCGGGCACCTGACAGGGTGGCACCATCCAGCAGGGAGGCATGGTTGAGCCTGTCCTCGAAGATATGATCACCGGGCTGCAGCAGGGCGGAGATGACCCCTGTATTGGCCATGTAGCCAGTGGAAAACAGCAAGGCCCGCTCGCGTCCGGTGAAAGCGGCCAGCGCCTCTTCCAGCGCCTGATGTGCGGCGGTATGGCCGTTGACCAGATGGGCCGCACCACTGCCGACCCCCCAGCGTCCGGCAGCCTGCTGAAAGCTGCTGATCACCTCGGGGTGGTTGGCCAGTCCCAGGTAGTCGTTGCTGCAGAAGGATAACAGGGTTTTACCGTCTTTCAGCGTTCGCACCGGAGCCTGCGGGCTGGTGATGGTGCGGGGCTGGCGGTACAGGCTGGCCTGTTTGCGCTGTTGGATGAGCTGGTGCAGGGGGGTGAATTTGTCCATGCCGGGGCGTGTATCTGATCATGTGGACTGATAAAAAAGGCACCCGCAGGTGCCTTTTTGGAGCAACCGGGGTCAGTTTTTCCTGATGAAGAAGGTGTACTCGCTGCCTTCCTGGGTCGCGGCAATCAGATCATTGCCGGTTTGCCGGGCATAGGCTTCCATGTCCTTCACCGAACCTGGATCGGTTGCAACCACCTTCAGTACTTCACCTGCCGCCATACCATTCATGGATTTCTTGGTACGCAGGATGGGCAGTGGACAATTTAAGCCACGTGCATCCAGTTCAGCATTGAAATCAGTCATTATCCTCTCCTGGGATAGTTAAACGACGGGGGAATTATAAGATATAACTAATATTAGTGGAAGCTACTGAATACATAAATTACACTGGAATGCTGTCAGACTATCCTTTAGTCTTGCAGTCTGCGGCGATCAGCTTGTGTGCCGCAGGGCTTTTTTGTCCGGTTCATGGGGGTGTTATGTCCGGCCAGCGTTTACAGTTTTCCAAGATGCATGGGCTTGGAAATGATTTCATGGTCATTGATGGCGTCAGTCAGCAGCTGGTCCTGACACCTGATCAGATTCGTTTTCTGGCTGACCGGCATTTGGGGGTAGGCTTTGATCAATTGTTGCTGGTTGAGTCCTGGAGTGGGGCTGAGGCCGATTTCCGGTACCGGATATTCAATGCCGATGGCGGGGAAGTCGAACATTGCGGTAATGGTGCACGCTGTTTTGCCCGCTTCCTGCATGATCAGGGTCTGAGCCGTAAAACGGAGATTCCGGTCATGACAGCCGCCGGCCTGATTGTGCTGCAGGTACGGGAAGACGGGCAGGTCACGGTCAATATGGGAGTACCGGAGTTGCGTCCGGCTCACATCCCGTTCATTTCCGGGCAGCCCGGGCCATTATATACTGTCATGGCAGGCGCTCGTTCGGTCGAGCTGACGGCTGTTTCCATGGGAAATCCTCATGCAGTCATTCGGGTGGCGAACGTGGATACGGCTCCGGTACAGACGCTGGGTGCGGAACTGGAATCACATCCGGCCTTTCCGCGACGCGTGAATGTCGGCTTCATGCAGGTGCTGACACCGGGGCATGTCCGTCTGCGGGTTTTCGAGCGCGGGGTGGGAGAAACCCTGGCCTGCGGGACGGGGGCCTGTGCAGCGGTTGTCGCCGGTCGGCTGCAGGGCGTGCTGGGTGAGACGGTTCAGGTCGCATTGCCGGGCGGGCAGCTGGAAATTGTCTGGCGTGACCGGAAAGAGCCGGTTTGCATGACTGGACCTGCAACGACGGTTTTTTCAGGTGAAATACAATTATGAGCACGACTAGGGAGACTGATGACATGGATGCAGAAGGACAGGTGGTTTCCTGGTTGCAGCAACATCCGGATTTTTTTCAGCAGCATGAATACCTGCTGGATGATTTGTTGCTTCCCCATCCCGAGACCGGTGCTGCGGTATCCCTGCTCGAACGGCTGGTGGAGCGGCAGCGCAAGCGGCTGGCCCGGCAGGATCACCAGCTGGATAATCTCCTGAAGGCGGCCCGCGAGAACGAGCGTGTGGTGCTGAGTATGCACCATCTGGCGCTGGAACTGCTTGGCTGCCGTGATCTGGATGATGTGGTGGCCACCTGCCGTGATCTCATGTGCAGTGAATTTGATGCAGACAATGTGGTGGTGCGTCTGATCGGACGCGGTAATTCGCATGACAGCAGCCTGCACTTTATTGACCCGGATGACAATGCCCTGAAAATGATGTCCGGCCTGTTGCAGAAGCGCCAGCCGGTATGTGGCCGCCTGCGCCCCAAGCAGCAGGTATTCCTGTTTGGGGAAAACAGTGCTGAAGTCCGTTCTGCGGTGCTGATTCCGTTGTTCGAGGCCCGTACCATGGGCATGATGGCACTGGGCAGCAAGCGGGAAGGACGTTTCCAGCCCGGTATGGGGACCCTGTTCATCAGTCAGATCGGGCATCTGGTCTCGCGTGCCCTGTCGCTGCATCTGGAAACCGTGCTGCAACCGGCCAAATCCAGCGGAACGTGAGCAGCAGTCGGCCCCCCGATGATTTGAATCATGCCGAAGCAGATTTGCTGCTGTCCCGTTATACTGCCTATCTGACCACGGAAAAGCGTTTCTCTCCCCATACGGTATCTGCCTACCTGCGTGATCTGCATGCCTTCAGTCACTGGCTGAACGAGCAGGCAGCGGAGCTTTCCCTGCCGACGGTGCAGACAGCCCGGATACGGGAATGGATGAGCCGGCAGCATCGCCGGGGTGACCGCAGCCGTACACTGCAACGAAAACTCTCTTCCCTGCGCCGTTTCTATGATTTTCTGCTGCGTGAGCGCCTGGTGGGAGCCAATCCGGTCCGGGGTGTTGTAGCACCGCGTCAGCCCCGGCGTTTACCCGAGTTGTTTTCTGCCGAGCAGGCCGATCATCTGCTGGCCCGTGTGCCGGAGACGGTGCTGGAGCGACGTGATCTGGCCATGCTGGAACTATTATATTCTTCCGGTTTGCGGCTGTCGGAGCTGGTGGCCCTGAATGTTGGTGATGTGGATATGGAGCAGGGGCTGGTGCGAGTCATGGGCAAGGGCCGGCGGGAACGTGACTTGCCGGTGGGCAGTTTTGCACTTCAGGCACTGTCAGTCTGGCTTGCGGCCCGGTCTGCGTTGTGTGCTGATGATGAACCGGCGTTGTTTGTCAGCCGCCAGCGCCAACGCATCAGTCACCGGGCCGTTCAACAACGTCTGGAAGTCTGGCAGCAGAAGCAGGGCATTCCACAGCGCCTGCATCCGCACAAACTGCGTCATTCCTTTGCCAGCCATATGCTGGAGTCATCCAGCGATCTGCGTGCGGTGCAGGAGCTTCTGGGGCATGCCGATATCGGTACAACCCAGATATACACCCATCTGGATTTTCAGCACCTGGCCAGAGTCTATGATCAGGCGCATCCACGGGCACGAAAACACAGGCCGGATACAAAAGAAACCGAGTGATCCGGTATCCGGTTGTACAGGCTTTCCGGCGTTGGACAAATCAGCTCGGGTCCGCAAAGAAAATATAGGATGTCGAGTAGTCGCTGAACTCGAAGTAGACCTGCTTTTCGCCATTGTCTGCCACGCCGTTCAGGTTGGCATCCAGAATCCCGTAACCATAACGGTAGGGACGCTCCGTATCAGCGGAAGTGCCGGTTGCCGTACTGATTTTATCGATCTTGATAAAGCGCTTGGCGAGCTTGTCGCCAGCGTAGACTTCCAGAATGCCGTTGGTTCCGGTCCAGTTCTGGATTGAGCGTCCGATGCGGTTCTGGGTTTCCTGGGTACAGCCGGCACCCAGCAAGGCTGCAGCCACCAAAGCGGTGACCACTGCGACTCTGTTTTTCACCATGTTGTTCATATCCGTACAATGAAAAAAGCCAGTGTAACAGGTCACTAACGCCAGCCCAAGACCCTCGCCATACGCAGGTCACGCCGATCCAGAGCCATCTGGATAGCACTTTTTTTGGCGTCATAAGTGGCTATCCAGGGATTGGCTCCTTTGCGCAGCAGGACATTGGCAACACCGACATGACCAAAGCGGGCGGCATGGTGCAGCGGGGTCCAGCCATTGCGGGTGCGGGCGTTGACACTGACACCCAGTTGAACCAGATACTGAACAATCTGGATATGACCGCGTGCTGCTGCTGCATGCAGGGCTGTTTCACCATTGCGGGTCGCAACTTTGGGATTGGCACCCTGGTCAACCAGCTGGCGCAGCATGCCGATATTGCCGGACAGGCAGGCAAGCCAGAGCTGTTCATCCAGCTCGCGCTGGCCCATGGCCGGAGCAGGTCGGGGATCAGCAATAATGGTCGGAGTTGAGTTGACCGCCAGGACCGGTGCCGGTGCCAGGGCGGCAAGACCGGTCATCAGAAACAGGGCGTTCAGGAATGTTTTTGAATGGCTTTCCATGATTTCACACATACATCAGGTATTGAATCAAAAAGTGGCGGGCAGTCCGGCCACTGTGTCCCCCTCGTTGCATGGCAAAGCGGATGGCTTCTTCATGCAGTTTGGTTTTGTCCACTTTTTTGTCCCTGAACAGGTTGTCGACGATGGTCAGATAGGTTTCCTGGCTCATCGGGGCAAAAGAGAGTGAAAGCCCGAAACGGTCAGCAAGCGAAAGACGTTCTTCAATGGCCTCTGCCGGTTGTGTGTCACCTTCGGCATGCAGGGCATTCAGGTTGTCTGCCACCTGCTCCGGCATCAGGTGACGCAGGTTGGAGGTGGCGTAGATCAGCACATTGTCGGCCGGTTTTTCCAGCGTACCTTCCATGGTGCTTTTCAGCAGCCGGTATTCACCGGGTCCTTCATTGAAGGAAAGGTCATCACAGTAGATGATGAAGTGATGATGATGGTCATGAATATCGTCGGTGATATCCGGCAGCAAGTGCAGATCCGATCTTGGCAGCTGGATCATGCGCAGCCCGAAGGATGCATACTTGCTCAGCAGGGTCTTGATCAGGGAGGACTTGCCAACACCGCGTGCCCCCCACAGCAACGCATGGCTGGCGGGTCGTCCGCGCAGAAAATTTTCCGTATTTTTGTAGAGCAGGGCTTTTTGTTCTTCTATACCCAGCAAGCTGTCCGGACTGATCAGGTCAGGCTGGGTGATCGGCTTCAGGAAGTGACGGTTGGAGCGCCATACGGCTGCGTAGGTGGAGCGCCAGTCAATACCTGTTTTTCCAAATGCCATAAAGACTCCTGAGCAAGGGGCCGGGTCGTTACGGTATGTCGGGACCCGATCCGGGATGTTGCATGTTTGTGCCGAAAAGCGCTCTGACCACAGATCGTCATCGGGTTGTTGCCCTGTCTGGCAACGATCAAATGATGGGCGGGTTTATTCAAGAACAAAACCTGATGCCTGCCAAGCAGTTACCTGACCAGTGCAGGATAATTCCGTACCAAGGTGGTGATTTTCAGCTTAACTGTAGATGAATATAGCCAATATGTATATAAAATCAATATTTTTTTTGCCGTGTTTTTCTGATAAAAAGCATGCAAATCATGGGGTTTGCGTGCTGACTCAGCACCCGGAACAGGCTTGGAACCTGGCCCGCAGCCGGTACCAGATCAGCCCCATCCATTCATGCAGCGCCAGCAGACTGCGCCCCAGTGCCGTTTGTTGCGGAACCCAGCGCATGTGAAGCTCGCTCCAGGGAATGCTGCTGCTGAAGGAGGTGGAGGCCGGGTAGTAGGTGAGGCTCTGCTGCCGGAAAACCTGCAGGCTGCGTGGCATGTGCCAAGCCTGGGTCACGATCCAGGCCGAGCGGATACCGTCTTCGGCCAGCATCCGGTCTGTCAGGAGGGCATTCTGCCAGGTGGTATGACTTTCCCCTTCACGCCAGCGTACCGGTACCTGAAACTCGTGCTCCAGAATATGGGCCATGAGTTCGGCTTCACTGGGTGTATCAGGCAGCGGCTGGCCACCACTGACCAGAATGGGAAGCCCGGTTGCCCGGTGCAGCAGGGCGGCATAACGCAGCCGTTCCAGTCCGCTCAGGCTGGTGGTTTGTCCCCCATACTCGGGCGCATTGAGATTGCGCCCGGCACCCGGCACCACAATGGCTTCCGGCAGGGGGTGCTGCCTGTTCCAGAGTTCGTATTGCGGCGGGTATTGCTGCTCCAGGCTGTCCATCAGCCAGGCGGATGTCGCCGGCAGACTCAGTACCATGACCTGAAGCAGGCCCAGCCCCAGCAGCAGGCTCAGCAGGCCCGGACGTGTCTTCAGCAGCGGATAAAGGGCGATGAGGAGCAGGAACAGCAACAGCAGGTTGCCGGGTGGCAGCAGCAGGAACTCCAGAGTCCGGTTAAAGAGTGCGTTGTCCATGGTAGGGATGTTTGCCCGTTGGCTGGAAAAAGGGGCATAGTATACGGAATGTAAGCGAAAGAATGCCCAAACCGGCAGTGTTGCTGTGGGTGCCTGTTGTGACTGGCAGGTTATACTGAAGCGGGTTGGTGATGATGGCGGGTGTTTGTCGCCTCAAGGACAGGAACAATGTTTGATAATGTGTATGCAATCGTGATCATCTCGCTGGTGGTGCTGGTTCTGGTGGTGACTGCCCTGTTTGCGGCCTTTTACCGGCGTGCCTCCAAGGATGAATCCTATGTGCGCACCGGTTTCGGGGGTGAACTGGTCGTGCTCAATAACGGCTCCTTTGTACTGCCGGTATTGCATGATACGGTGCCCATCAACATGCAGACCCTGCGGGTGGAAATCTCCCGTTCGGAGAAGGCGGCCCTGATCACCAAAGATCCGCTGCGGGTTGATGTGGTGGCCGAGTTCTACCTGCGGGTGGAGCCGACCGAAGCCGCCATCGCCACGGCCGCCCGGACCATGGGGCGACGGACCATGGATACCGAGCAGATGCGCGATATTGTGGAAGCCCAGTGTGTGGCAGCCCTGCGTTCGGTGGCTTCCACCATGACCCTGGATGAGCTGCATGAAAAACGCAAGGATTTTGAGCACAATGTCGAGGAGGCCGTCAACGAGGAGTTCCGCAAGAACGGCCTGGAGCTGGTCTCGGTATCACTCATGCGCCTGGACCAGACCCCACGGGATTTCTTTGATGAAAACAATGCTTTCGATGCGCGGGGTTTGATTCGGCTGGATGAGATCACCGAGGAAAGCCGCAAACGCCGTAATGACATCGAGCAGGACAGCAGCATCCGGATCCAGGAAAAGAACAAGGAAGCCGAGCAGCGCCGGCTATCGATTGAGCAGCAGACCATCGAATCCAAAAAAAAGCAGGAGCTGTATATTGCCGACCTTAATTCCCGCACCCTGCGTGAAATCGAGGAGCTGCGGCTCCAGACCGAGCGCGAAATCGAGGAAATCAAGATTGCCAAGACGGTTTCGATCGAAATGGCAACCCGTGATATGGAAGTGGCCCGGGCTGAGTTTGAGCGCAGCTTTACTGAAGCCTGGATGGAGACTGACCGGGTACTGGCCGAGTCGGCACGGCTCAAGGAAGAGATCAGCACGGCCCGGGAAAAAGCCGAGGCCGAGCGCAAGAAGCTGGTCGAGTTGATCAGTGCCCAGAAAGAGGCCCAGCGTCAGGTGACGATCGCCGAGGCCAATGCCGAGGTGGAACGGCTGGCAGCCCGGGCGGCAGAGCTGCGCTATCAGGTCGAGGCAGCGGGTAAAAGTGCCCTGAATGAGGCCGCCAATCTGCTGAGCAATGCGCAGATTTCCATGCAGGTAAAAATGGAGATCGTGCGTCAGTTGCCGCAGGTGATCCGTGAGAGTGTGCGCCCGCTGGAAAATATCGACGGCATCAAGATCATGCACCTGGAAGGGCTGGGCGGCATCGGTGGCGGGGGTGCGTCCAAAGCCGGCGGTGGCAGTAATGGCCGTGACGGAGGCGGCAGCCTGTCGGACCAGGTGGTGGACAGTGCTTTGCGCTATCGGGCCCAGGTGCCGCTGATTGATGCTTTGCTGCAGGAAGTGGATTTGAAAGGTGACAGTGCCGAGGGGCTGACCCGTTTTCTCCGTGACGAGGTGCAGGACAAGTTGTCCCGGCAGGAGAAACGGGAGAAGCATGAACAGGCCGACACGGTGCTGGCGCGTGATGACGCACGGGATAATAATGACAGGCTGGATGATGAAGACTGATTTTGTTGATTGGCAGGGGAATGGATAACGTGTATCAAAAGCTGGAAGAGCGCCTGCGGGCACTGGACAATGCGGGGGTGCTGGAGAGCCTCAGGGACAGTAAGGTCGGGCTGGAAAAGGAAAGCCTGCGTGTGACACCGGAGGGCCGCCTGTCGCAACGGGCGCATCCGCAGGCACTGGGTTCAGCCCTGACCCACCCCTGGATCACCACCGATTATGCTGAATCACTGCTGGAACTGATTACACCACCACAGAAACATTCGGCCCAGGCGCTGGATTTTCTGTTTGATATTGAGACGTTTGTTTACCGGCACCTGGACGACGAACTGCTCTGGACCACCAGCATGCCCTGCATTATCGGTGGCGAGGGTGACGTGCGTATCGCCGAATATGGCAGCTCCAATGCCGGACGCATGAAGCATGTCTACCGTCAGGGACTGGCCTGGCGTTACGGTAAAATCATGCAGGTAATTGCCGGAGTGCATTTTAATCACTCCATCGCTGAAGATTTCTGGCCGGTGTGGCGGGAGCTGGAAGGGCAGTCGTCACTCAGCCTGCGTGCGTTTCGTGACGCCGGTTATATGGGGCTGACGCGCAATATCCAGCGCTATGGCTGGCTGGTGATTTACCTGCTGGGCACTTCCCCGGCAATCTGCAAGACCTTTCTGGCCGGTCGCAAGCCTTCGGCCAGTATGAAGGCTTTCAATGAAAGTACCCTGTATGAGCCTTATGGCACATCACTGCGCATGGGTAATATCGGCTACACCAACAGCAAGGAGCATGAAACCGGGATTCAGGTGAGTTACGATTCGCTGGATTGCTATGTGGACAGCCTGACCCGTGCCATTACCCGGCCCTCACCCGAATATGAAAAAATCGGGATCAAAGTGGATGGTGTCTACCGGCAGCTGAATGCCAATCTGCTGCAGATTGAAAACGAGTATTACAGCACCGTGCGTCCCAAGCAGCTGTTGCAGGGCTTTGAAAAGCCGGTTCATGCCCTGAAGGAGCGCGGTATCCGGTATGTCGAGCTGCGTTCCGTGGATGTGAATGCCTTTCATCCTGCCGGGATCACCCAGCGCCAGCTGGCGTTTCTGGAAGTGTTCATGCATTTCTGTCTGCTGCAGGAGAATCAGCGCCTGCACTGCGAAGAAAAGCGCAGTGTGGATCATAACCAGTATCTGGTGGCCCATCAGGGGCGTGATCCGGCCCTGCGGCTGGAATGGCTGGGTCAGCAGCGCCTGATGTCGGATTGGGCGCGGGAGATTCTGGGAGCGATGCAAAATGTGGCGGCCGTGATGGATGTCGTGCATGAAACCACCCGGTTTTCCGATGCCGTGCGTCGTCAGCTGGAGCTGGTCAACCACCCGGACATGACGCCCTCGGCCCGGATGCTGGAATCAATGCGCGAGAACGGTCAGGAAAGCTTCTTCCATTTTGCCTGGCGTCAGTCGATGACGAACCGCGAGTTCTTTTTACAACGGAAGCTGGATGAGGGAAAACAGCAGGAATTTGCCGCACTGGCGCAGCAGTCACTGCAGCAGCAACAGGCTCTGGAAGCGGCGGATCAGCCGGACTTTGACCGCTTTCTGCAAGACTACTTCGAGGGGCGCTTGTAATTTTAGGGCGATTAGCAAAATTTTTGTTTTTTTGTCATGGAACTAGGATACACTAGAGACCTCTCGGTTGGCTTTTGGCCATGTGTTACTGGCAATTTGTGTGTCTGCTTGCCTGTAACTGACTTTTCTGCAGCGCACGATTTTATTGAGATTGGTAATAGTGAATATTTATGTCGGAAATCTGGCCTATGGGGTCACAGAAGAAGAATTACAGAATATCTTTTCTGCCTATGGATCAGTAAGCAAGGTCAATATCATCAAGGATCGGGAAACCGGTCGTTCCAAGGGCTTCGGCTTTGTGGAAATGGCCAATGATGCAGATGCCCAGGCTGCTATCGATGGTTTGAATGATACTGATATCGGTGGCCGCAGTGCCAAGGTCAATCAGGCCAGACCTCGCGAGAATACCCGTGACAGCCGTCCCCCTCGCCGTGAGGGTGGCTTCCGTCCACGCTACTAACGCGCTGAAGTTGAATCTGGATTGCATCCAACTCAGGCCGGCAGGTTAAACTGCCGGTCTTTTTTTATTCTTTTATCGCTGTATCCGGATGTCCATGACGCCAAAGCCCTGTCTGTGGTTCAGCGTCGCAGCATTCCCGTCAGCAACAGTACCAGTCCCAGCAATCCGAACAGGCCCGCTGCACTTCGGGGCAGCCACTCCTGCAATCCGGGCAACAGGGCTGCCAGCAGCAACACGCCGCCGGCCAGGATCAGGCGGTTATTCTGCTGGGCACGCTGCAGTGATTGCCGCAGTTGCTCCAGCTGCGCGGATTCCCACTGCAGCCGCAACTGGTTCTGATTGGCCTGCTGCATCAGGTCATGTAACAGATTCGGCATATAAGGCAGGTTTTCCAGCAGTTTCGGCAGGTTATAGCGTGCACCCTTGAGCAGGGCGCGCACGCCGACCTGTTCATCCATCCAGCGCTGGATAAAGGGTTTGGCCGTGGTCCACAGGTCCAGTTCCGGATAGAGCTGGCGCCCCAGTCCTTCGATATTGAGCAGGGTTTTCTGCAGCAATACCAGCTGGGGCTGCACCTGCATGTTGAAACGGCGTGCGGTCTGGAACAGGCGCATCAGCAGCTGGCCAAAGGAAATTTCGCTGATTGGGCGCTCGAAGATTGGTTCACACACCGAGCGGATTGCGGATTCAAACTCATCCACCCGTGTGCTGGACGGTACCCAACCCGATTCCACATGCAGCTCGGCCACCCGGCGGTAGTCACGGTTGAAAAAAGCGTGGAAGTTTTCGGCCAGATAGCGCTGATCTGCCGGTGACAGGGTGCCGACAATACCGAAATCCACTGCCAGATAACGCGGGTCTGCCGGGTTATTGATATCCACAAAGATATTACCCGGATGCATATCGGCATGAAAAAAGTTGTGCCGGAATACCTGGGTGAAAAAGATTTCCACCCCCCGTTCTCCCAGCCGTTTGAAATTGATGCCGAAGGCCTCAAGCTCTTCAATATTCCCGATGGGTACACCATAAATGCGCTCCATTACCATGACATTCCGGTGTATATAATCCCAGTGCACTTCCGGAATATAAAGATCGGGCAGGTTGATAAAATTACGGCGCAGCTGACTGGCATTGGCTGCTTCGCGCTGCATGTCCAGTTCGTCAAAGATGTTTTTCTCATATTCCCGTACCACCTCGACCGGGCGCAGACGCCTGCCTTCTTTCCAGTAGCGCTGCAGCAGACCGGCCAGCACATACATCAGCGCAATGTCCTGGCGGATGGTTTTCTCGATGCCGGGGCGCAGTACCTTGATGACGACTTCACTGCCACCCCAGAGAGTGGCTGCATGTACCTGTGCGACCGAGGCCGAGGCCATGGGGCTGGTTTCAAAGTGCTGAAACACCTCGGTCACCGGGCGGCCATAGGCTTTTTCAATCAGCCGGCGTGCCTCCTCTGCCGGAAAAGGGGGGACCCGGTCCTGCAGCAGCCTGAGCTCCAGGGCAATATCATCCGGCAGCAGGTCGCGCCGGGTGGACAGCATCTGCCCGAACTTGATGAAAATCGGTCCCAGGTCTTCCAGTGCCAGCCGGATGCGCTCGGCGCGTGGCCGGTGGCTGCGTCGCCCCCGGTTCCAGGGCATGAGGCGGTACAGACGGCCCAGCGGTCGCATGAGCGGCAGGGTCAGCAGCAGTTCATCCAGGCCATGGCGGAAAAAAACCCGTGCAATAGTGGTCAGGCGTGACAAACGCAGCAGGATTTTCATACTGCCGGCTTGTCCCTGCCGCTGTCCGGTAGCGGTTCCAGACGGTTCTGCAGACGGCGGATCCGGGCTTCCATGCGTTCCGCATCATCGCGCAGGGTGTCCACCGCATCCAGATAGAGGGCCACTTCAGCCTGGGCCGGAAGCAGGCGGCTTTCTTCCTGCAGGTACTCGCTGCTGTCAAGGCACAGGGCCTGGGCACTGTCTGCCAGCCAGCCCTGACCACTGCGGGCAATCTGGCCGAACTGGTGGGCCACAATGTCACCGACTACATGGGACAGCTGCTCCTCCCAGTCGACATCAAGCTCCCGCAGTACGGTGCTGAACTGTTCAGCCAGTGCCATGCGGCCTTCCACCTGCAGGCGCTGTTCCAGCAGGGTTTTACCGGCATCAGTACTGCGTGCCAGCTGGATGAAGGCCATGGAGGAGCCGCGCAGGGTCACGTCGGCCGGACTGCCGTAGCGGTCCATGACCTGTACCCCGGTACCGGCCGGGATGAAAAACAGGTGCAGCTCCAGGCCGGTAATATGAAATTCGATCACCTGACCCTGCAGGGGCTGCAGGCGGGGCAGGGCCTGTGGGTCGAGCCTGAGCCAGGCATTGAAAGCCGCTTCAAGAGAGGCGGTCAGGGCAGTAAGCAACATGAGCCGGTTTGTCCGTGTTTGCCGGGTTGAAATCGGGCCTTATTGTTGAATGGATGGGCAGCCGGTGCAAGTCCGGTTTTCATGCATGCTCCCGGCCAGCCCGCTGCCGTCGTGTCCACAGGCGCTGGACGTGGTCAGGAAGGGGGCACCGGAAGCATTGACACGCCCCTCCCAAGTCCAGGGGGTAGCGGTCCAGGGCTTCACCACCCAGTGGCCGACCATGGCTGTCCCGGGCGGTGGGAAAGGGGAATACCTGTTCGGTAGCCGTTTGCCGTATTATTACGAAAACCGTGCGGCAAGGCGATGCCGGTAGGTGAATCATCCGGTATTTCGGCGCTGGTACGGGGGTTTGGGACCTGAAGCAGCCTTGAGGGAGGGCATAATGCTTATTAAAAAGCCACAGCAACTGACGGAAAATGCGGTAACGGATTGGGGACTTTACCAGCGCAGACGTGAATTTCTGCGTGGTATGGCGGGTGTTGCCCTGCTCGGGGCCGGCTGGTTCGGGCAGCCAGCTCTGGCAGTCTCCCCCCGTCCTGCCGGGGATACGACCAATAGCTGGGAAGACATTACCGGCTATAACAATTTCTACGAGTTCGGCACCGGTAAGGGCGACCCGGCCCGGAATGCTCAGACCCTGCAAACCTCACCTTGGGATGTGGTGGTGGATGGCCAGTGTGCACGGCCCGGTAAGTATCCGCTGGAAGACCTGCTCAAGGGGATGAGTATCGAGGAACGTATTTACCGGTTGCGCTGTGTGGAGGGCTGGTCAATGGTGATTCCATGGCAGGGGTTTGAGCTGGGGCGATTGCTGAAGCGTTTTGAGCCAACGTCGCAGGCCCGGTATGTGCGTTTTGAAACCCTGCTGGACCCGAAGCAGATGCCGGCCCAGCAGGGGGATGTGCTGGATTGGCCGTATGTGGAGGGCTTGCGCATGGATGAGGCCATGCATCCATTGACCCTGCTGGCGACCGGTTTGTATGACAAGACCCTGCCGAACCAGAATGGTGCCCCCTTGCGGCTGGTGGTGCCCTGGAAATACGGTTTCAAGAGCCTCAAGTCGATTGTGCGTATCAGCTTCGTGGAAGAGGAGCCGGAAACCACCTGGAACCGGCTGTCACCGGAGGAGTACGGTTTTTACTCCAATGTGAATCCGGAGGTGCCACATCCGCGCTGGAGTCAGGCGCGGGAACGTCGTATCGGCGAGTTCAACAAGCGCAACACCCTGATGTTCAATGGTTATGCCGATCAGGTGGCCAGCCTGTATGCCGGGATGGACCTGAGCCTGTACTTCTGATGCCGGTGCTGTCATGGCTGAAGCGCCAGACCGCGAGCCGGGTGCCGGTCTGGCTCTGGCTGCTGGTATTCAGTGCAGGGCTGTTACCGTTGCTGCACGGGGTATTGGGTGTCTGGTTTCACTGGCTGGGGGCCAACCCGATCGAGGCCGTGACACGGGCATCCGGTGACTGGGCACTGCGGTTTCTGCTCCTGACCCTGTTGCTGTCCAGTCTGCGCCGACGTCTGGGGTGGGGGCTGAGCGTGCGGCTGCGGCGCATGCTGGGGCTGTATGCCTTTGCCTATGCCGCCGTGCATGTACTGCTGTACCTGTGGCTGGATCAGTTTTTTGACTGGGCGGCGATCGGCGAGGATATCCGTGAGCGGCCTTTTATTCTGGCCGGGCTGCTGGCGTTTCTGGCCCTGCTGCCATTGGCGCTGACTTCGACCCGGACCATGATGCGGCGTTTGGGGGCGCGCTGGAAATCCCTGCATCGGCTGGTTTATGGGGCCGGCCTGCTGGCCGTGCTGCATTTCTGGTGGATGAAGGAAAGCAAGTCGGATGTCAGCGAGCCGCTGTGGTATGCCGTGCTGCTGGGCATGCTGCTGCTGGAGCGCCTGCCGTTACTGTACCGGCAGTGGTCGGGCCGATCCCGTGTCCGGGCAGCCTCCGGGCCGGATTGAGAATAATTAAAATCTATTGATATAAATAAAAAATATTGTTGAATCAGTGCTGCAGATGGCGGAAGATGTAGGGCTGTATCAGTTCATCACAATATTTGCATATTCTGAGGTTTGCATGAACGCATTACCGGAATTTGAACGGCACGCGCGTCAGCAGGTCAAGGCCACCACCTGTTACATGTGTGCCTGCCGCTGCGGTATCAAGGTGACGGTTGAGGACAACAAGGTCCGTTATATCCAGGGCAACCGTGATCATCCCGTCAATAAAGGCGTGCTGTGTGCCAAGGGTAATGCCGGCATCATGAAGCAGAACTCGCCGGCCAAACTCAACTCCCCCCTGATGCGCAAACCCGGTACCGGCCGGGGTGAAGGGGAGTTTGTCGCCATCAGCATGGCTGAGGCGCTGGATATTCTGGAAGCCCGGTTGCGCAAAATCCGCGAGACCGATCCCCTGAAACTGGCGTATTTCACCGGACGTGACCAGATGCAGGCCCTGACCGGATTCTGGGCGGGGCAGTTCGGCACCCTGAACTGGGCGGCACACGGCGGTTTCTGCTCGGTGAACATGGCCGCCGGCGGCTTGTATACCATGGGTCATGCATTCTGGGAGTTTGGTGATCCGGACTGGGATCGGACCAAATACTTCATGATGTGGGGGGTGGCGGATGATCATGCCTCCAACCCGATCAAAATCGGCCTTGAAAAGCTCAAGCGCAACGGCGGCAAGTTTGTGAGTGTGAATCCGGCCCGTACCGGGTATCAGGCCATTGCCGATGAGTGGGTTGGTATCAAGCCGGGTACTGATGCCATGCTGGCGCTGTCCATGCTGCATGTGCTGCTTAAAAATGAGCAGTTCGACTGGGAATTTCTGATCCGCTATACCAATGCGCCTTATCTGGTGGTACATACGCCGGGTGAAAAGGGCCATGGCCTGATTGCACGCGATACCGAGGGGCATCCGCTGGTCTGGGACATGGGCAGGAAGGCCCCCGTGAATGGCAGGCTGCCGGAGATTACCCCGGCCCTGTTCCATGAGGGTGAGGTGAACGGCAGGCCGGTCAAGTCGGTTATGGTGCTGATCGCCGAAGCGTATCTGGACGCGCAGTATGCACCGGAAAACGCCGGTAAAATCTGTGGTGTCCCGGCGGCACAGATCGAGCGGCTGGCGCTGGAAATGGCGCATGTGGCGTTCAAAGAGAGTATTGTGGTGGATGTCCCGGAGGGCTGGACCGACTGGGCCGGACGCACCCATTACCAGTTCGTGGGTCGCCCGGTGTCCATGCATGCCATGCGTGGCATTTCGGCACATTCCAATGGTTTCCAGACCTGCCGTGCCCTTCATTTCCTGCAGATCATGCTGGGTTCCATCGATGTGCCGGGTGGGCATCTGGCCAAACCGCCCTATCCGAAACACATTCCGCCGGCACTCAAGCCGGTTAAGGACTGCGCCCCGAATACCCCGCTCAAGGGACCGCCACTGGGTTTCCCGACCGGCCCCGAAGACCTGGTGCTGGATGAAAACGGCAAGCCCAAACGCATCGACAAGGCTTACTCCTGGGATGCGCCAATGTCGAATCACGGCCTGATGCACATGGTCATCACCAACGCGGTCAGGGGCGATCCGTACCGTATCGATACCCTGATGATGTTCATGGCCAATATGGCCTGGAATTCGACCATGAACACCGCACAGGTACAGGACATGCTGCGTGAGCAGGATGAGGATGGTGAGTACAAGATTCCCTTCATTGTCATTTCCGATGCCTATCACTCGGAAATGGTCAACTTCGCCGATCTGGTGATTCCGGATACCACCTATCTGGAGCGCTTCGATACCATTTCCATGCTGGATCGGCCAATTTCCGAGCCGCATGCTGCCTGTGATTCGATCCGCCAGCCGGTGATCCGGCCCGAGCGTGATGTGCTGTCCTGGCAGGAAGTACAGCTGGAACTGGGCATGCGTCTGGGATTTCCGGCCCTGACCAACAAGGATGGTTCGCGTAAATACAAGGATTACAAGGATTTCATCATCAACTGGGAGAAGGAGCCGGGTATCGGCTTCCTGTCCGGCTGGCGGCTGGATGAAAACGGCAGGGAAGTGCACCTGCGCGGCAAACCGAATCCGCAGCAGTGGGAACGCTACATGGAAAACGGTGCCTTTTTTGAGATGCACCTGCCGGAGAATACCCGTTATTACCGCCACGCCAACAGGGATTACCTGGACTTTGCCCGGCAGGCGGGCTGGGTCGGGTCGACCGACCAGATTGTGATTGAGCTGTATGCCGAATCCCAGCAGCGCTTCAGGCTGGCGGGGCAGGGCCTGTATGACGGCCCGATGCCGACCGAGGCACACCACCGGCAGCGTCTGAGTACTTACTTCAATCCCCTGCCGTTTTATTACAAACCGCTGGAACAGTGCCGTGTCGATGAGGACGAATACCCGTTCTATGCCATCAACCAGCGTCCGATGTTCATGTATCACTCCTGGGATTCGCAGAATGCCTGGCTGCGCCAGATATGTGCCCAGAATTTCCTGTATATGAATCGTGCACGGGGTGAGGCGCTGGGGATTCAGGACCACTCCTGGTGCTGGGTGGAGTCTCACAACGGCAAAATACGGGTGCAGGTCAAGCTCATGGAAGGTTGCCAGCCGGATACGGTCTGGACCTGGAATGCGATCGGCAAGCAGAAAGGCTCCTGGGGCCTGAGCGAGGATGCCAATGAGTCCAATGATGGCTTTTTGATGAACCACCTGATTTCCGAGCTGCTGCCAAAGCAGGGTGATGCCGAAGATGCGGTGACGAACTCGGACCCGATCACCGGGCAGGCAGCCTGGTACGATCTCAAGGTGAAAATCTATCCGGCAGCTGCAGGCGAAACCGGTACCTGGCCGACCTTTGCAGCCATCAAGCCGCTGCCGAACGGCAACCGCTCACCCAAAGTGCTGCGTTATCAGACTCACAGGGCCGTTGGGCTGAAACGCAGTCTGGAAGACATTCTCACCCGTGGCAGTGTGCATGATGCCAACCGGGGTGTGGCAGCAGGGGAGGATGAGGCATGAAGCTCGGACTGGTGATTGATCTGGATGTCTGTGTGGGCTGCCATGCCTGTGCGGTTTCCTGCAAGCAGTGGAATACATCCGGGACCACCGGCCCGCTGACCGATTACCACCCGTATGGTGAAGACCCCGGCGGCGTGTGGTTCAACCGTATTCGCCACTATGAAGTCGGTGATTATCCGAACAACAAGACCATCAACTTCCCGATGTCGTGCATGCACTGCGAGCAGGCCGACTGTGTGGATGTCTGTCCGACCGGTGCCAGCTACAAACGCGCTGAAGACGGGGTGGTGCTGATTGATCAGGACAAGTGCATGGGTTGCAATTACTGCTCCTGGGCCTGTCCCTATGGTGCGCGGGAGCTGGACCGTGAGTCGGGTACCATGAAGAAGTGCACCTTGTGCATTGACCGGATTTATGATGAGGAGCTGGACCCCGTTGACCGCCAGCCTTCCTGTGTCATTACCTGTCCGGCCCATGCGCGGCATTTCGGGGATTTTGATGATCCGGATTCCTCCGTCAGTCGGTTGGTGCGCGAGCGTGCCGGTTATCAGCTCATGCCCGAACTGGGCTACAACCCCACCAACCAGTACCTGCCGCCGCGTCTGACCCGTCCGGTACCGGTGGAGGATGTGAAGCGAAAATCCCTGATTCATTCGGTCAGGGACTGGGTCAACAAGGCTGTTGTGCGCTAAGGAGGTCTCCATGCATCCGGCTTTTTCCGTTATTTTCTTTACTGTGGCCTCCGGTGCCGGTTACGGCCTGTTCATACTCATGGTGCTGGCACGCCTCTTCAATGCTGAGGGCATGAATGGGGGGACAATGTTGAGTGCCGGTATTCTGGCGCTGGTGCTGATTAGCGCCGGGCTGCTGTCGTCCACTTTCCATTTGGCCAATCCGAAAAATGCCTGGCGGGCATTTTTCCGTTTCCGTACTTCCTGGCTGTCACGCGAGGGCGTATTTGCGGTGCTGTTCTACCCGTTTGCCTTGCTGTATCTGCTGCTGCTCTGGGTGCTGGATAATCAGGACAGCACCCTCATGAACACCATCGGTGTGCTGGCTCTGCTGATTGCGCTGGCAACCGTGTTCAGCACCGGCATGATCTATGGCTGCCTGAAGACCATCCGCCAGTGGCATACGGCGCTGACACCGGCCAATTACCTGCTGATCGGTCTGGCAACCGGAGGCGTGCTGTTGGTGATGCTGATCATGATGAATGGCGGACGCGGCAGCAGTGTGGCCTGGCTGGCCGGTGCGTTGCTGCTGATTGCGGCGATTACCAAGGCGGTGTATTACTTCTGGATCAGCAAGGTCATTGGCCCGACCATCAATACCGCGACCGGCTTCACCCGTGCCCAAGTGCGCCTGCTGGATACTGGGCATACTGCCGGGACGTTCCTGACTGATGAATTCGGTTATCAGACGGACCCGAAACAGCTGGAATCACTGAAGTACATGGTGTTCATCTTCGGCTTTTTCCTGCCGGCCTGTTTCATGGCTGCGGTATTTGCCGGGGCCGGCGGTTGGGGCAGTGCCCTGCTGGCCGCCTTGTGCATGCTGGGCGGTATCGGGGTGGAACGCTGGCTGTTCTTTGCCGAGGCTCGCCATGTGGTGAATCTGTATCATGGGGCACGGCATACCTAAACAGCTTGCTTGCATCCGCTTTTGGTGCGCCCCATGATCCGAAACAGGTCATTGGAAAGGTGATTTTGATGCCAGCGATCAAATCGGTAGCTGAGCCTGTTTCCGAGCAGGTATTGAAACCGCCCTGTTTACCGCTGGAACTGCCTGGCGATGATTGCTTCCGCAGTGAGCCCGGTCAGTTCCTTGAATAACACCGGTGCAGTGGCACCTTCCGTATTCAGAATCAGCACGCTGGACCCTTGATTCAGGCCCAGTGCCGCCAGCTGGTTCTGCCTGGCTAACCGGTTCAGCAAGGCCAGGCCCGCCACGCCGGATTCACCACCGACGACAGGGGTGTCGCCATACGCGCCATGGGCCAGTTGTTTCATGCTGTCAATGGCATCCCGGTCTTCGATCAAGGCAAAATAGTCCACGCAGGGTTGCAAGACGTCCCAGGCGATTGGCGATGTTTCACCGCAGGCAAGGCCGGCCATGACGGAATCCACCGAACCCGTTGCCGATGCCGGTCTGCCCTGAATGGCACTCTGGTATAAGCAGTCTGCCTGGCGTGGTTCGACCACGATGAACGCCGGGCGCTCGGCACCGTATTGTTCCCAGAAGTAGCTGAATACACCAGCGGCCAGGCCGCCCACACCCCCCTGAAGAATGATATGCGTCGGCTTTTGTTGTTGTGCCTCCAGTTGTGCCACCGTCTCCGCCGCCATCACGCCGTAGCCCTGCATCACATCGCGCGGGATGTCCGTGTAGCCTTTGTAAGACGTGTCCGAAACCACCGTCCAGCCATTCGCTTTGGCAATGCGGTCGGCCTCTTCAACCGACGCATCGTAGTTTCCTGCAATGCGCACCAGGGTCGCTCCACAGGCGGCAATGGCGTCTTCGCGTTCCTGGCTGACGTGTGCATGAATCACGATGGTACACGGGCAGCCGCTCGCCCGTGCGGCTGCAGCCAACGCCCGTCCGTGGTTGCCGTCCGTGGCGCTGACCACGGCAAAATCGGCCAATTGTTCATGGTATTCACCCAGCAGAATTTTTTCCGGATCGAGTGCAGGGAAGTGTCTCAGAATCAGCCTGATCAGCGCATTGGGTGCGCCCAGTGCTTTAAAACTGCCAAGGCTCGAGCGTTTGGATTCGTCTTTGAGCCAGAGCACCTGAATGCCCAGCGCAGTGGCTGTTCCCGTCATCGACCAAAGCGGTGTGCCCGCCGGGTTGAGCAAGGGCCAGCCGGAAAGCCACTGCCTGCTTTGCCGGGTGGTTTGCTGGTTGAGCACAGTGGCCAGTTCGGCCGGGTAGGCTGCATGAGTTGCATTCGGGTTTTTAAACAACATGATCAATTCTCGTCACAGGGTGGATTAAGGTTGAGTGGTGTTCAGCAATAACTCGACCGTGGCCAGCAGCACTTTGGCACCTTGAACCAGGTCTTCGGCTTCGGTGAATTCCCCCGGGTTGTGGCTGATGCCGCCTTTACTGGGTACAAAGATCATTGCCGCCGGGGAAATTCGGGTGATCATCTGGGCATCGTGACCGGCTCCGGATGTGATGCGCCGGTACGGAATGTTCAGCGCGCTTGCAGCTTGCTCGATGGTGCTCACCAGGTTTTTGTCGAAAATGACGGGATCAAAACGGGCCAGTACCTCGGTTTCGATGGTGACTCCCTCGCTTTGGCGTAAGGTGTCCAGGTGTTTGGCCAGGGCCTGCTCTGCGGCACAGAGCATTTCGTTGTCCGGGTTACGCAAATCCACGGTCAGGGTGGCGCTTCGAGGAATCACATTGATGGCATCCGGCTCAAATTGAATGCTGCCGGTGGTGGCCAAGGTACCGGGTTTACATCGAGTCTGCTCACGCAGAAAAGTGATAATGGACGCTGCGGCAAAGCCTGCATCGTGGCGCATCGACATCGGTGTGGTGCCGGCATGGTTGGCTTTTCCCGTGATGTGGATTTTCTGCCAGGAAATACCCTGAAGGTTGGTCACGGCACCAACCGGAATCCCTTCCCTGTCTAAAACGGGACCTTGCTCGATGTGCAGTTCAAGGTATTGGTTCGGGATCAAGGTGCCCAACGGCATGGTGCCCTGGTAGCCGATGCGTTGCAGTTCGTCACCCAGACGGGTACCGTCGATGCCGATGGTGTTCAGTACCTGTTCGGTACTTAAACCGCCTGCATGAGCCAGTGAGCCCATCATGTCCGGCTGGTAACGCACGCCTTCTTCATTGGTAAAAGCCGCCACGATAATCGGACGTGCAGGTGCCTGCTCCTGATCACGAAATGCTTTGGTGACGGCCAAGCCTGCCAATACGCCATAGCAGCCATCCAGTGCGCCAGCGTTGTATACACTGTCGATATGGGACCCGATCATCAGGGCGCTGTGTTCGGTATTGCCGGCGTAATCGGGCAAAATGCCGAAAATATTGCCGATCTCATCAATATGGACCGTCAATTCCAATGCTTTCATCCAGGCAATGACCTGGTCGCGACCGAGCCTGTCCGGATCGGTCAGGGCAATACGTGATCGGCCGCCGCGCTGGCTGTCTGCACCAATCCTTCCCAAGGTTTCGATGTGCTGAAGGAGTGTGTCGGCATCAAGTGCAAGCATTGTCATATGAAAAATCCTGTTCTCCCGGGAGAATGAATGGTTTGGACAGGGCTAGTATAAAGAAGCGTGATCGTATAAGTTCTCCAAAAGGGCTGTCCATGCGCAAAATTATTGCGTTTTGATGCCCTAAGGTTGGAAAAATTATGCCTGAAATTGATGAGTTTTGTCTGAATCAGTCCTCTCTGTGGCTTAATAATGAAATGAATGCATGGTGGTTGTTGCGGTGGGCATATTCCTTGCCATTTTTTTGTAAGAAAAATCCGCGTAATTCGACTAAGGCTTTAACGGGTTTGGTTACAAAGATGAGGCGTGCGGGAGTGCTTGCTGGCTGAGGAATTTAATAGGTATTTGATTCCTGAAGGTATTATAGGTTTCTTGCTGTGAGTGAGTTGATCAAAGCCTTTTTTAAGCCCGATATTGTGATGAATGCCCTGCAGATATCACGGGTTGTGGGAACATTGTTGAATGCCATAAATCAGGAGACTGAATTTTTACGCAGTTTGGAGATATCCTGAGCCAGATTTTACTGAACTTTATGGTGCCCTACTGTGTACGCCTCGTACAGTGCTGCGAAAAACGAAGTGGAGCGAAATAAAAAATAGATGAAAAGTGAAACAAGAAATACGTCAAAGGATTCTGAAATAAGTCATTTAACGGATGCGGGCTTTCTCAAGGAGTTGCGCGCACAAATGTTGAAATTCGCGACCATTCAGCTGCGTGATGAAGCATTGGCAGAAGATGCCGTGCAGGAAGCGCTTATCGGTGCGTTGAAAAATGCAGGGTCCTTTAATCGTCGTTCGGCGCTGAAAACCTGGGTGTTTGCGATCTTGAAGAACAAAATTACCGATATCCTGCGCAAAGGGCAACGACTGGTCGAGGCTGGCCGGCCATATCAGGATGACGAAGAAGATGGCCTGGAAACTCTTTTTGATACCAAGGGCTTTTGGCAGGTTGATGAGCGTCCGCTATCGTGGTCGCAACCCATGGAGTCGGTCAAAACAGATCACTTCTGGCGTGTTTTTGATACCTGTCTGAACGGATTGCCGGAAAGTCAGGCTCGGCTGTTCATGATGCGGGAATTTCTGGAGCTGGAAAGTGCTGAGATTTGCGAAACACTCAATATTACGACCAGCAATCTCCATGTCATGCTGTACCGGGCGCGCTTGCGCTTGCGTGAATGTCTGGAAAACCGCTGGTTTAGCGAAGGTGAAAAGCCATGATGAACTGTCAACAAGCCACGCGTTTGCTCTCGGATGCACAAGAGAGTGAGTTGTCGTTAAAGAACCGGGCAACACTTAAATTCCATGTAATGATGTGCTCAGGCTGCCGTAATTTTGCCGAACAGATGGGAACCCTGCGCGAAATTGCCCGTGAATATGTCAAGGGGAGTGACGCCCAGGGTTCCTCAAATCCTGCAAATTTCAGTGATGGGGAAAGGGAGTAGTTTTACGATGTCCCCTATTTCAACAACAATTTACGATGACACTAAGCTCATCAGAGCGTAAACGGTTCAAGGTTTGTCAGACCAGCGCTCAGCGTCAAATGCCTCATTGATTGGGGTTTGTAGCAGGTGATTGGCATAGTTGCTCAGCGTTTTCTGTGTGACACCGAGAATGACCTCCAGCGCCTGTGCGGGTAAAAAACCGAGCCTCTTGCAAAACTCTCTGTTTAAGCGAATTTATGGCCGGAATGGCATAAAAAAAGAGGATGCAGGTGGCCATTTCTGGCATGATCAGGATTCGACGCCGTATCAAAGCACCTGCAGCCA
>Ga0116152_10000064_pt1 | contig 74978 bp, 36 predicted proteins | sample AD_UKC119_MetaG_FD_89894 | JGI IMG/M metagenome (GOLD analysis project Ga0116152, IMG submission 89894) | Active sludge microbial communities of municipal wastewater-treating anaerobic digesters from Hong Kong - AD_UKC119_MetaG | ecosystem: Engineered > Bioreactor > Anaerobic > Digestate...
CTCAGGGACGCGTGTCATGTCTTCACGGATCGCTGCGTGATCGAGTTGTTGTCGCCCAACCCGTCGGCGAGCATTCATTACACGCTCGATGGGTCGCGGGCGACTCCCGCGTCGCCGCGCTACTCGGCGCCGATCACGATCGAGGATTCACGCGTTTTGAACGCCATTGAACTCTGGCCGGACGGACGAACCAGCGAACCGCTCAGCGTTCCGCTTCGGAGGATTCCGCTGCGATCGGCGGAGCCCGCGGACGGCGCCGAGCCGGGATTGCGGCTGCTTGTCGTCCGTGGCGGCTTCGACAGGCTTCCGGTGTTTGCGGGGCGGGACGAGAACGCGATCGATGTTCGAGACCTGAATCTGAAGGCGACGGGCGTCGAACACGACTACGCCGCAGTCTTTGAAGGCATGATTCTGATACCGCAGGAGGGTATCTACCATTTCACGCTGGGCTCGGACGACGGAAGCCGATTGTCGATCGGCGGGAACGTGTTGATCGACAACGACGGATTGCATCCTTACACGGAAAAATCGGGCGACGAAGCGCTGGCGGCGGGGCTCCACCGGATTCGGGTCGAGTACTTCGAACGCTCGGGCGCCAGCCGTCTGACCCTTGTCGTTCGAGGACCCGACGGCGCTTCGGTTCAGCCCGGCGCCGACGCGTTCTTTCACAAGGTCGTCAGGCCCTAGCAACACGGTATTCGCGTCCGCCGGCCGATTTCCCGTGGGCGCATTATCCGGGCCTTCATCCGTCGGCAAACGTCGCCTTCATGGTCATGCGCCATCGCATCGGGTGTGCGATCCGGCGACCGCGTCGCACGCGTCTTCGCCCATTTCCGACCGTCCACGCCTGAACGCTCCCTCCGTTCCGGAGAAAATTGAGACTTTTTTCGAGTTCCGCTGTCCCTCTTCGGCCGTGACCTCCGCCTAACTGGGGCGGATCGGCGGGGTTTGCTGATCGCGCTGGAGGGACCGCAGGTGGCGGGCCCGGACGTGAATTCGAAATGGAGAAGTATTGATGAACACCTTGAGAACCGCCCTGGTTGTGTCCATGTTCGCCTCGCCGCTATATGGCGCGACGACAGTCTTTACGGATCAACTGTCCTGGGAGGCGTTTGCGACACCGCAGGTGACTCGGGAGAGCTTCGAGTCCGAGCTGGTCGGCGAGTTGATGAGCCCGACCACGTTAGACAGCGGCCTGAGTGTGGCCACGAGTGGCGCCGCCGTCTTCATGGGCGTGGATACCGATGACAGCCCGGCGAACACCTTCGGGCTTCAGAACACAACGTTCTTCGGCCACAAGTACCTTCGTTTCGGCCTGGGCTCGGCGAACGGCAACTACACGGTTGGATTCAGCACGCCGGTTCAGACGAACGCCTTCGCGTTCAATCTCTCGGGCTGGCAGCCGGAGATCGCGGTCGTCAGTGGCCTGGGGGTGCGACTGCTCGACAACGGCGTCAGCGTTTCCAACTTCTTCATCCCGTCTGATAACTACCTCGACAACGTGTTCTTTGGATTTCATGACGATGTGGCGTTTGACGAGGTGCGGCTCGATATCTACGCGCTGCCGCTGGGTAACCCGATCGTGCTGCGACAGGATGTCGTTGCGTTTGATGATGTGGCGTGGGCCGGAGTGCCCGAGCCGACCACACTGTCAATTCTCGGGATGGGAGCGCTCATGGCGTTTCGCCGCCGTCGCCGCGGATAACGAAGATCGCCGTCCGGCCGCCATCGGCTAGTATACTCGCGTGGCGGATGATCGACGTCGGTCATCCCCACGCGGAGTCTGCTTTGATGAACGCGGCGATGTCGCCAGATGAGTATCCGGAAGCGACGGGTGGGCATGGCGATATCACGAAATTGCTCAGCAGCGCCAGCATGGGGGCGCCGGGCGCTCACGACGAACTCCTACGGGCGGTCCACGATCAACTGAGGCGACTTGCTGATTCGCACATGCGAATGGAACGTCCCGGGCATACGCTCGGCGCCACGGGTCTGGTCAACGAGACATTTCTGCGGCTCTTCCGATCGAATGAGGAACAGGACGCGCCGCCGTACCGGCATCGCCAGGCGTTTTATCAGGCCGCCACGACGGCGATGCGACGCATCCTGATCGATCACGCCCGCGCGCGGCTTGCCGTCAAACGCGCCGGCGGCGCGAGACGCACGGAACGGGATCGGATCAGCGTCGATCTGATCGAAGCGTCGGAGACCGCCGATCCGGCAGACCTGCTGGCGCTGGACGAGGCGATGACGCAGTTGGCGAGTGAGGACGATCGCGCCGCCGAAGTGGTCAGGCTTCGCTTCTACGCGGGTCGCAACTTTGAAGAGATCGGACAGTTGCTGGGCGTGTCGGATCGAACGGCGAAGCGCGAGTGGCAGTTCGCCCGCGCCCGACTCCAGCAACTGCTCGACGAGCGCGGTCTGAGTGATCCAGCCGAATGAACACGCCGCAACATCAGTCTGGCGACTCATCCTCTGTGGATAATGGCGCTGTGAAGCGCCTGTTCCTGGCCATGCTTGACGCGGAAGAGTCAGACGGCTCGGACGCGGCCGGCTCGAAGCGGGCGGCGTTGGACGCGCTCGACGGGGCGGCGACAGACGTCCGCGACGCTGCGATCGCGCTGATGGAAGCGCACCATCGGGCGAAGGGGCTGCTGCTGGATGATTCCACGGCGCCGACGCGATCAGCGCTTCCGCCACCGACGTTTGACAACTATCGCGTGCTGCGCGAAATCGGCCGAGGCGGATTCGGCGTCGTCTATGAGGCCGAGCAGACGCATCCGGTCCAGCGTCACGTTGCGCTCAAGGTGTTGCGGGCGGACGTTGCTTCCGACGCAACGGCGGCGCGCTTTCGCACGGAGGCCGCCGCCCTCGCGCGGCTTCAGCATCCGGCCATTGCGGGCGTGTTCGACGCCGGGTTTGATGCGACCGGCCGCGCCTTTCTTGCCGTCGAACTGATCGACGGCGCACCGGTCACGCATTACTGCGCTGAACACAATCCACACGTTCGCGACAGAATCCGGCTTATGGCGACGATCTGCGACGCCGTGCACCACGCGCACCAGCGAGCGACGCTTCATCGTGATCTCAAGCCAGCCAATATCCTCGTCCAGCTGATCGACCAGCGCCCCATGCCGAAGGTGATCGACTTCGGCATTGCCAAGCTCCTGGATCGTAACGAACCGGAGACGATCGAGTTGCAGCGTGTCGGGACGCCGCGGTACATGAGCCCGGAACAGCTCGATGCCGCGCAGCCGCCGGACCTGCGCGCAGATGTCTTCGCGCTGGGGATCGTGTTGTACGAGATCCTCGTCGGCGCGTTGCCGGGGGATACGGCCACGTCGCGTCGGACGACGGCCAGCCCGATCACGACTCGGCCGAGTACGACGAGCGCATCGCTCGATCGGAAAGCGGCGATTTCTCCTTCGGAACTGCGAGGCGACCTTGATCGAATCGTACTGAAGGCGACGGCGGCCGATCCGTCGCAGCGATACGCGTCCGCCTCCGGCTTCGCGGAAGACCTGCGCCGTTATCTTCGAGGCGAACCCGTGACAGCCACGCCTCCGACGCTGCGATATCGCGCGGGGAAGTTCGTTCGCCGGCACGCCATCGCCGTGAGTATCGCCTGCGCCGGGTTTGTCGCCGTGATCGCTCTACTCGGCGTTGCCCTGAACGAACGAGCGGCTGCGATCGAGGCCGCTCGCGAAGCGCGTCGCCAGACGGCTCGGGCCGAATTCGTCGCCCGCTTCCTGCTCGACGACATGCTCGCCGCCGCGGATCCCAATGCGGGCGATGGGGCGCCAGTGACAGTCGCCTCCGTGCTCGACGCCGCGGACGCGACGGCGCGAGAGCGGTTCGCCGACGATCCGGAACTTCTCTTTCAGATCCTCGCGCGAATCGGCCGCGGTCAGCATCTCATGGAGCGTTCTGAACGCGCCATCGCGGCGCTGACGGAGGCAATCGAGACTGGCGAACGGCTGCACCTCGGCGTCGAGTCAATGCTGCCGGCGAAGATGGACCTCGCGGAGGCGCTGTGGACGGCGCCGACGCGGACGAAGGACGCGCTGGCCCTGCGGCGACGCAATCGGGAAACCGCCATGACGCAATTGGCGCCGGGCCATCCCCTTCAGATTCGCGCGCGACTCGCGGCGATTGCCGATTTTCCCACCGCCGAAGCGGCGCTTGAAGAGCTTGATGCGATCGATCAGGCGCGGGGCGCGAGTGGGCCGTTGGATCCACTCCTGGAGGCGACGGCGCTGGCTTCGCGAGCGAGGCTGACGCGGGTCGCGAAGTCTCCGGAAGCGTCCGTCGACGCGTGGAAGCGGGCCTTCGAGTTTTCAAGCTCGCATTTCATGCCGGCGCACTCCAATACGATCTATGCCCAGACGCAATACGGTCTGACATTGCTGGAGCTGGGGCGAGCCGCTGACGCCCTGGAGGTTCTGAACACGAATCGCGAAGAGCGGGATCAGGTCCTGGCGCCCGATCATTCGTGGCGAACCCCGATCAACTATGCGACACTCCGCTGCCTGAATCAGCTGCATCGATTCGAGGAGGCGCTTCCCATCGCGCAGTTGCAGGCGGACGCCATGCGGGAGCGTCACGGCGAGGAGTCGCTTCAATACGCGGTCGCGCTGGGGCATCTCGGCGCCGTTCTTCAGGGCCTGGGGCGACTGGACGAGGCCGTTGACACACTCGAGCGCGCGATCGACGGGCATATCGCGTCGTTCGGCGCAAGTCACCTGTCCGTCGTTGGCATCGAGATGCGTCTCGCCCAGGTGCACAATGAGCGAAACGACCCGCAGTCCGCTCTGCGCGTCAGTTCGCGTTTCATCGATAATGTAAAGAAGTACCCGACGGTGGCGGCCCAGGCGACGCTGGTTCATTCGCAATCGCTCGTTGCGCTCGGCCGCACAGCGGACGCAATCGCCGTGACTGACGACACACTTTCCGATGAGTCGATCGTCGGAAAATCGAGACCGATCGACGTCGAGAAGCTCAGGGAATTCCGCGGATCACTGACGGCGCCGTAGCGTCACTCACTCGCCTCAATCGATTTGGCCGGCGAATCGCCCACCGCCTCGTCTCTGGCGCCCTCGTCACCGCCGGCGCCCGCTTCGAGTTTTGTGAGCAACGCGGAGGACTGGCTGTAGAGCGGCGTCTGCGTGGCGCCAAGCGCCTCCTGAATCGCCAGGGCGCGGCGCTGCAGCTTGATCGCCTCCTCCTGGCGCCCCTGTCGGGCGACAGCGATTGAAAGAAAACAGAGGGGCTGCGCGAGGCTCAGGTGATCTTCCCCGAATAGCTTCTCCCGTATGGCGATCGACTCGCGCAGACGCGGTTCGGCGGCTGAAGACCGCTTTTGCCGATTGAGGAGCCGCCCGAGATCTTCCAGGGCGTCCGCCATGTCGGGATGGGCTTCACCAAACGCGTCTGCGAACATCTCCGTGGCGTCGTTCAGAATTCGGATCGCCGCGTCGATGTCACCGCGCGAGTACTCGTTGAACGCCAAGGCACGCGCCATCGCCAGGACCTCGGGCGGCGGTCCATCCGTGGCCTGTGAGAGCCAGTCAATCTCCTCCCGCAGCAGCTCCGCCGCCTCATCGGCGCGACCGACATTGGCGAGCATCGTGCCAAGATTGCCTCGCAAAACGTGGTACATCTTTTCGTCGCTCAACTGCGGATAAGACGAAAGGGTTTTCTCGACGGCGCGTATCGCGTCATCTGCGCGGCCACGGCCGAACAGGATGTTGGCGCGAAACGTCGCAACTGTCAGGGCGTTGGAATCGTAGCGTCCGTCTGAGTCGTCGAGCATCGCGTCGATGCGATCGAGGACCGTCAGGGCGTCGTCGTAGGCGCCCAGGGACGTGTCGACGCCGGCAAGTAGTCTCAGGATGCTCATCGTCTCTTCATTGCGCAGGCCGAGCTCCTCATGGATCGCCGCCGCCGCCTCAAGCGCAGTTCTGGCTTTCGCAAACCGGGCCTGGCGGTGGTAGACATCTCCGATGATGAGCCGGACCGTTGCTTCGACTTCGGGCGACTCGATGACGCCGTTGTCGATCTCGACGGCAAGATTGTCGAGCGCCTCCTGAACCGTCGGATTGCGTCCACGCGCCTGATCCGTTGCCGCCTCCTGGAGCATACCGCCCAGAATGCCGACCACCGTTCTGGCGCGTGTCGCCTCGAGGAGCGCCTGGCCTCGCGCTTCATCAGCGGCGGCGCGCTCGGCGATCGCCGTGTTACGGGCGGCGATCGCCTGGTTCGCCCGGTATCTCTCCGCGATAACGCCGCCGATCAGCGCCAGCAGGAGCGCCAGTGACGCGGCGACCAGCGTCTTGTTTCGCTGAGAGAATTTTCTCAGCTGATATCCGAGCGTCAGCGATCTGGCCGCAATCGGCTCATTGTTGAGGAATCGCTGAAGGTCGGCGCTGAAATCGGAAACAGCGTCATATCGTTGTTCCCGTTCCTTGCGAAGCGCCTTGCCGATGATCGTGTCGAGATCACTCGGGATCGATGGATCGAGAGAGGAGGGCTTCGCCGCCTCGCGCGACTGGATCGTCTGGATCGTGTCGGCAATGGAGCTGTTGAGTTCGTAGGGAAGCCGCCCGGTCAGTGATTCGAAGAGCAGGACGCCGAGCGCGTAGACGTCCGTCCGCACATCCAGGTCAGGCTGGGCGCCGCCGACCTGTTCGGGACTCATGTAGGGAAGCGTGCCGACGAGTTGCCCGGCCTCTGTCCGGAATGTCGAATCGCTGTCGTCGCGCTCGATGGCGCGCGCAACGCCGAAATCGATGACCTTCGGGTTTCCTTCCGTATCGACGAGCACATTGTCGGGTTTCAGATCGCGATGGATAACCCCACGGCGATGACCATACTGAATGGCGTCGCAGACGCGAATGAACAGCTCGAGGACGCCTCGCAGGCGGAGTTTCTGTTCCCGGAGATAAGACGTAATCGGCATCGCCTCCTGCGCCAGCTCCATCGCGATGTAGGGGAGTGTCAGACCGCCGGCGTCGTGCAGTCCCGCCTCGATGATTCGAGCAATCCCCGGGTGCTGAAGCTGCGCCAGGACGCCGCTTTCGTACTCGAAGCGCCGTGCGGCAAGTGGCGAAAACGTCCCGCTGGAGAGCACCTTGATCGCGACGTTGCGCTGCGGCTGGTCCTGAATGGCTTCATAGACGACGCCCATGCCGCCCGCGCCGAGTTTCCGCGTGATCGTGTAGCGACCGATGCGAGCGTTCGTCATGTCCGGCGCCGTGAATCGGATGAACGATTCTCCCGTTGAGCTACCCAGCAGCGGGGAGTGGCTCTCCTCGGCGGCGATCATCCGCTCGACCCAGCTGGACATTTCCGCGTCAGAGTCACGCAGCTTTCGGATAAAGGCCGCGCGCGACGACGGATCCAGCTCCCTCGCCTTGAGAAAGTTGGAGCTGAGCGCTTCATGCCAGGATGCGTCGGATGTCGACATTCTGATTCGTACTCGCCTTCAGAGTTCACAAGTCAGGTCCGCCAGGGGGCGCCGGCGGGATTGTACTCCATCTGGGTGGAGGATCGCCGGGGCGACCGGTCCCGACCCGCGCGGGCTCGAAACGGGTCGTCTGGCGCCAGATCGAGGGGGCCCCCACACCGCTGAGCGACACGGGCCCCCCCTAAGGTAATCACGATGCGGGCTCGGATTGGCCGGTGGAAACGCGGAATTTCCCGGCGCTTTCGAAAGTCCTTCGACCGACAGGACGGATCAGCGGTTCCGGCCGATTGCGGGCAGCCGTCTTGCGCTCCCTGATCGAGACGTCGCCCACCGAAATCGGATCTTTCTCGGCCCCTCTCAGTCAATTCAGAAATCCATCGACCAATCCCGCCGGTTCTCGTGATTACCTTCTGACGACGTTGCACGCGAATGACTCGCGAAGTGGCGCGACGCCCCTGTATGGGGTGTGCGGCGTCACACCGCAATTGCTTCCGCTGTTGGGGCAATGCGTCTTGTTTCGAAAATCCACGTCGATACCGGCCGGCAGATGGCCGCCAACGGGAGGATATCGTGAATCGAGCTCGTTACATGGTCAGCAGGCGTACGATGTCATGGTACATCGTGTTTCTTTCATTGGGCGTGATTGTCAGCATGGGCGGTTGTCCGCCTGAGCTGCTCGATCGGACCGACGCGTTGTTCGGTACGAATCTCAACCCGCCCGTCATCATGTCTCTGACACCGAACGAAGGCGCGGAAGCGGGCGGCACGCGTGTGACGATTCGGGGGATCAACTTCGAAGCGGGGACGGGCGTGTTGTTTGGCGGCGTCGCCGCGACGGACGTCAAACAGGTCAACAGCAACATCGTCGAAGCGACGACGCCGCCCGGCGTCGCGGGGCCCGTCACTGTAACGGTGATTGCGGGTGACCGGCAGGCCGCCGAGTTCGAAGGCGGCTTCACCTATCTCGCGACGCCCGCCGCGGCGCCGACGCCTGAGCCGGGGCCGACGATCAACTCCATCCAGCCGAGCCGCACATCGGTCCTCGGCGGGACGCAGGTCACGCTCATCGGATCCAACTTCGAACCCGGCAGCCAGGTGCTGTTTGGCGGATTCCTGGGAACCGACGTTCAGGTCATCAGCGCGAATCAGATCCGCGTCAATGCGCCGGCACAGACCGCCGGAATCGTGGATGTCGTCGTGCGGATTCCCGATGGCTCGACAGTCTCATTTGAAGGCGGTCTGGAGTACGTGTCCGTCAGGGACGCGGACGCTGAAATTGTTCGGCAGCTGGAATCTCGATTTCCGGGCGGGCCCCGACTTGTGAGCGCCGTGGCGACGGACAACACGAGCGTTCGCGTCACGTTCAGTGAACCCGTCTCGCTGTCGACAGCGACGGTCTCGGCGGCTTATGGCATCGTGATTCCCGTCGGCGGTGTGCTGCTGCTCGACCCCGCCGTCAGTCCCGCGCTCAACGCCAACCAGACAGTCGTCGATCTGACCACGCTGGGGATGGCCGACGCGGTGTATCGCCTGACGGTATCGGGCATCGAGGATCTGGCGGGCAATTCGCTGGCGGCGCCTGACATTCTCGTCAATCCGACGCAGACGGAATTCACCGGCATTCCGCCGGCCAACATCGACGAGCACATCGACAGCGACGGGGATGGACTCGCCGACTGGTTTGAGATGCTGGGATGGGAAGTCAGCTACGAACTCGCCAACGGCGTTCGCGTCCAGAGTTATGTCACCAGTAATCCGTTTGTCGCCGACACGGACGATGACGGACTTGACGATACCGAAGAGAACGCCCGCTCGCTCGATCCGCGAACCTGTGACACGGACGTTGACCTCGTGGATGACGCGGCGGAGATCTACCTCTACGCAAGCAATCCGAACGACCAGGATACGGACGATGACGGGTTTGCCGACAATACGGAACTGGCCTTCAGGACGTCGCCGACCCTCGCGGATACGGACGGCGATCAGCTCAATGATCGCGAAGAGCTGATTATCCGAAATCGAAATCCGCGGCTGGCGGATCTTCCGATTCCCCAGATCGTGATCGGCGCGACCAACATCGAGATCGACGAGCGCTTTACCTACACCGACGAGATGGGCGTCCAGCAGAGCTCGGAGCAGAGCTCCTCCGCGGCGTTTGCGCAGTCTGACACAACGACGTTTTCGCAGAGCAACACGAACTCAACGGAGGCGACGGAATCCTACAGCCAGCAGATCAAGATTGGATGGGAAACGGGCACGCAGGGCTGGAAGTTCGGCATCGAGGGGCAGGCCGGTTTCGCCCAGCAGCGGGGTCGCGGCTACTCGGCGACAGTGAGTGAGGAATCGAGCGCGACGGCGCAGCGCGAGTACAGCGAGGCCCAGTCGCGCGCCCTGGCCGTGAGTCAGAGTCAGTCTGTCACGCGCAGCGTCGAAAACGCGCGCGTGTCGGTCGATCTGACGATTGTCAATGCGGGTGACCTGGCGTTCCGCATCAGCAATCTCGAAATCACGGCGCGGGTCAAAGACCCGACGTCGCGCGATCGATACTTGCCGATGGCGACGCTGCTGCCGGCGTCGGGCGCAAGTGAGTTCAATCTCGGTCCGGCGGGTTCCCAGCGAGGTCCCTTCATCTTTGAGAATTCCGAGATCTTCCCGAATCTCGCCCAGAGCCTGATTCGCGAGCCTCGCGCGACCATTTTCGAAGTCGCCAACTTCGATATCGAAGATGAGTACGGCCGGAACTTCGCCTTCACACTGGAGGAAGTCAACGACGTGACGGCCGGGATCACGATTGACTTCGGTGACGGTCGTGTCGAGTCCTATCGTGTTGCGACGGCGAGCACCTACGACGCGAATGGCGTTGCGCAGGGAATCCCGATGCGCGAAGCGATGACGGGCATCCTCGGAATGGCGGAAGTGAACAACGAGGACATTCTGCCGGACGTGGCGCTGGCGACACCCGCAGTTCAGAATTCGTTCGGCACAAATCTCGGCGCCAACGGCGAGCAGATCCTGACGCGCGTCCGCAATGTGCAGACGGACCTGCACTCCCTGAATCCGACCGCGAAGTTCTGGGTGGTCGTCGCGAATACGAGCATTCCTGACGACATCGACTTCGGAGATCTCACGCTTCGGCCCGGCGATGACTACATGTTCTGGTACGTGCAGGACGCCGATGACGACGGACTGTTCTCCCGCGAGGAATTCATGGCGGGCAGCTCCGATTTCCTTGTTGATACGGATGGGGACGGCATCAGCGATGTGGACGAGATTCGGACGGGTTGGCTGACGGCGTCGCCCGATCATCCGAAACGTGTCTTCTCGCATCCGGGCCGGGCCGACACGGATTTTGACGGTGTCGACGACCTGCTGGAGCGGCGTCTCGGTACCGATCCGCGCAGCGATGACAGTGACGGGGATGGATTGTCGGATCGGGTCGAGGTCGTGGGATATACCGTGGTCCTGCTCGATAACGATCTCGATCCGAACAACAATCCGGAAGTCGTCGTGTCGCAGTACTCCGACGCCGCGATCATTGAACCGCGAAGCGGTGGCGACGGCGTCGTGACGACGATGGCCAACCCTGACTCCGACGACATTCAGGTCATTGCCGTCGGCGCCGGCGCTGCGCCGGGCGCCATCATCATCGAGCCGGGGCCCGACGGCATCATCGATTCGACGCCCGATGGCGACGAGTTTACGACGACCCGGGGGCGGAGCATTGCGGCCACGGAGGCGGGGACCGCGTCCACGCAGGCGGATCCAGCGTCTGACGATGTTCAGTTGATTCCCGTGGGCCAGGTGGTTGCGGCCGGCGACGCCGTTGTGGGTCCGGGACCGGACGGCGTTCTTCAGACGGTTCCGGCCGGAACCGAACTGATTCGTATCGCACATCGATCGATGTTCGCCTCTGATCCCGTCGTCGCCGATTCCGACGCCGATGGTCTCGCGGATGGTCGCGAGAAGTTCCTTGGAGCGAGACCCAATGTGCGTGACGCCGACAATGTCCTCGATTCCGATTTCGACGGCCTGACGAACCAACAGGAAATGGAAGGTTGGCGTGTCGGCGGAACCGGCCTCCTGGTAACGTCGGATCCGAACAAGGCGGACACGGACAACGATGGCCTGCCGGACGTCGTCGAATGGGCGCTCTTCACGAATCCGCGCCTTCGTGACACGGACAGCGACGGTCTGAACGACGGCGTCGAAACAGACATCAGCAACCCACGCGGCTACTTCGACGATGATCGAATCGACTTTGCGAACAGTCGCTGTGGCGCCTCGCCGGGATGCGTCTTCACGCCGCCGATGACGCCTGTGGGAACCAATCCCGTCGATGATGACACGGACAGCGATAATCTGAAGGACGGCGTCGAGGTGAACGGATGGCCGGTCCGCGTCGTCGGTGAGCCGCTGCGCATGGCGACATCCGATCCGTTCGACGCCAACTCCGATGGCGACGGTCTGAGCGACTACGAGGAATACCTGGGACGTGATGGTCTCGCGCCCGGCGTGTCCGGCGATACGAACGATGCGACGGACGCGAGCAATGGAGATACCGACGGGGATGCGGTCAGTGACAGTGTCGAACTCTCACAGAATCTTCGATTGGATCTCGTGGGGCAGGCGCGTCGGAATCCGCTGCTCAGGGATCAGCTCGTCAAGGTGGGCGTGACCGAATTCAACGTGGACTCCAACGGAATCGGCGCTCCGAGTCGATTCAAGTTCAACCTGTACGTCACACCTCCGGACAATGTGGAGTATCACATCTTCGACTCTGAGCAGCATCATCTTGGTCGCGGAGAATGCAACGGAACCGCGACAAACTCGCCGTGCTACGCGACAAACAACTGCGGAACCGTCTGGCGAATGGCGGACGCGGACTCGCTCTTTATTCCCTCCAGCGGCGCCGGATCGCTCGCGAGGACGCTCGTCGTCCCGGATACCGGGTCCTTCTCGCTGAAAGGGAAGATGACGCAGTACTCCCTGACATCCTGTGACGAGATCAACGGGTTTCCGACCGAGGAGACGCTGATATTCGATTACTCGCCTCAGAGCTACATGCAGGAACCCGTGATCACACACATGGAGAGCGGGGCGAACGTCAACATGAAGCTGCTTGTTCAGGTCATTGAGAACTGAGAACAAGGGAATGGAACTGAAGATGCGTACTGAATTCCTGATCATCTCGTTTGGATTCCTGATGGTCATTGCGGGCTGTGGATCTGACGCCCAGGGAGGGGCGCGTTCCAACAACGTGGCGCCGCCGAGTGAATCGGTGATCGTCACGGACCCGTCACCGTCGTCGCTGTTCGTCGGCTTTGACGCCCTGGCCGACGGCGGCGACGCGGGCGACGAGGACTGCCGTCGCTGGATCGATCGCGTGGACGGTCGGCGGATCTGCGTCGATGAACTGATCGCGATCATCCTTGCGGAACATCCGAAGGACAACGACAACGACGGGATTCCGAACATCAGTGACGAGGACATCGATGGGGACGGCATTCCGAACGGCTACGACCTTGATGTCGATGGGGACGGCGTGCCGAATGGCTACGATGACGACATTGACGACGATGGCGTGCCTAACGCGGACGATGTCGACATAGATGGCGATTTCCTGCGCAATCGCTGGGACGCGGACATGGACGGTGATCTTCTCCTCAACCCTCACGATCCGGACGCCGACGCCGATGGCAGGTTGAAGTACCCCGGAAGGCCTGAAGACGACGATCCCGCCTGTGGGGCGGCCGACATCTTTCGTGATCCCGATGAATGTGACCTTCCCGAATGTAAGAAGCCGTCGTCCGGGGAGGCGTCCTCCGGCGGATCGAAGGAAAGCAAGTGCGAGGACAAGGGAAAGGAGAAGGGCAGCGGGGCCGACGCCGGGCAGAATCTGAAAGTGGACGACATGGTGTCGGGCCTGGTGGAGGATCCGGATGAGCCGACCTCGACGGAGAAGGAACTGGCGTCTGAATCCGCCGGGATTCTCCTTGAAGAGGACGAAGATCCCGTCGAAGCCCTGAGCGACGCCGATCCGGACGCGGAGGATGGCGAAGTGCTGGATGCGCTGTCGGGCGCCGTCGAGGCCGCCCTGGAGAAGGATGATGTCGACCACGCGGGCGCCGCTGTCGAACAGGTCGGCGACGAAGGCAGGGCGGCCTTCGCGGAGCAGCTGCAGTCGATCCGGGCGTTCACGGGCGCGACGTCACAGCGACTTGCCGCGGCGTCCAACATGGTGCGAATGCTCAGCGCCGCGGAAACGCAGGTTGGCGCGTCGCTGACAGAGCTGACGGAGACAGTGGTCCGCGTTCACGAAAACGCGCCACGCGCCAGCGTGATGGAGGATGCGGCGACCGCTGTGTCGCTTCACGAGATCAGTGACGCGGCGAGCCTGCCGCCACGCGACGTCGTTGAATCCGTGGGACCCCTGGCGCGGGTCAGTTTCGAGATCGAGGGCGAGGACGACCTCGAGCCCCTGTGGGATCGTGTCGTCACCCGCACTCGGGAACATGTTTCCGGGGATGGTGTCGTCCTCTTCTCGGCGACGGCTGTCGTCGAGGCGGCGGAAGCGATTTCGATCGTTGTGGACGAACTGACGCTCGATTCGCTCGATGAATCGCTCGACCATGTGCTCGACGCGACCGAGGCGTCGAGTCTGTCCAGACCCCTCCAGGTCGTGGATGCAATGGTCGAGATAGCCCGGACCGATCCAGACTTCTCGCTCGAAGATGGGATCAGCGCGGCGGAGGCCGAACGCGGCGCCATGGCGGTCCTGGCGAGCATGTGATCGTCGCTGGCTTGGCGGGTGGGCGTCCGAGGATCGCCTGTTCATTGTCTCAGGCTGATTTCAGCTCGCGGATCAGCCACGCCCGGATCTTTCGCCATTCCTTTTCAATCGTCGAATCCGACACGCCAAGGACCCTGGCAGTTTGTTCGATCGTCAGCGATCCGAAAAAACGGAGTTCCACGATGCGCGCGTGGCGTTCGTCGAGCCCGGCCAGCCGGGTCATCGCCCCGTCCAGATCCAGCAGGTCAACCGTCCAGTCGTCCGTCGACTGCAACATCGTGTGCGGCGCCTCGCGGGCGTCCTTTGCCAGTTTTCGACGACGGGCATGATCGATCAGAATCTGCCGCATGGCCGTCGCCGCAACGGCGCAGAAATGCGTCCGGTCATTCCATTGCGCGTCGCTCGAGTCGATGAGCTTCAGATAGGCTTCGTGAACCAGCGCTGTCGGCTGAAGCGTGTGATTGGCCGGTTGATTTCGAAAGTACAGGCTCGCGCGATCACGAAGCTCCGCATAGACCAAAGGAAGCAGCTCGTTGGCCGCGTCGCGGTCACCGTCGCTGATTCGACGCAGGAGTATCGTGGCGTCAGTGATCATTCGGTCCAATTCTACTGTTACCGCGAGTTACAACGCCCGGCGAACCTCTCGCAGACCATGATTCGGTCAGACAGTCTCGGTCTGGGTGCTGCAAATCCAGTATTCATAGTACCTTACAGGCATTCATGGGGAAAGGGAAATTTCCCGTTACGGACGAATTGTCCCCCATTCGTTTATTGAGTCGAGCGGAGGCGCCGCATTGCTGAGGTGCGGTGGGCGCTGCGCGATGAGCGGGCTGATCGGATGATTCCAAATCCAATCATGCGGCAAGGGGAAATGTAAATGCCAACTCGTTATCAAATCGTCACATGCGCTGTCGTTGCCGTCACCTTGGTCGCGTTTTGTGGCAGTTCCGCGTTTGCCGACCTTGTCACGTTCGACTTCGCCAACCTGCCGTCGAACACGGCTTCATCGCAGGTCACGCGCACGTTCTCGGCCGACTCGCTTGATTTGAGCGTGTCGGCGCTGGGCCAGGATGAAGACGCGCTACCGAATCCGACGGAGACAGAGGCCGTCTCCTACGTCGCCGGCAGCGGTCTCGGCGTGCGAGACATCACGGACCTGCTCGTCAGCGACATCGACGCCGTTGACGGCAACCGCGGGAATGAAGAGCTCGTCTTCACATTTGATGAATACGTCAACTTCAGGAGCATAACATTCGTCGATGCAAGCGGTCAGAACTTCGCGGGCGAAGTGTTCTTTCTGCTGAATGAAAGTGAATTCGGCGATTTCAACGGGCCCGGCAATCGCATTGCGTTCTTCAATGCCTTTGGCGGCGGCGGCGCGGGGAACCCGCAGTGGCAGGGCCTCCCGAATTACACGTTCCCCGCCAACCAGCAAGGGCCGAAGTCCGTCATCAAGGTCTACGTGCAGGATGCGAACAGCGGCGTCTTCGTGTCGTCGTTGACGGTCGAAGCGATCATTCCCGAACCGGCAACGGCCGCGCCGCTGGGCATTGTGGTGGCCGCCTTGCAGTTCCGTGGACGACGCCGAGCGCCGGCGTATTTGTCGCTCGACTGAAGCAGTCACGTCTTGTGGCGGACGACGTATCGGATGCCTGGCGCTCCTGAGATACCGTGCTTCGGCGGCCCCCGCAGGGGAGGCGCGACGCTCGAATGAAATCAGCACTGGTTGCGAACGCAATCAGCGCTTCGCGCCGTTTTTGCGGCTCCCGGGCCTTGATGCGGCCGGCGCTGCGCCATCCGCACGCGTCGAGCTCAATCTCACTCCTGCCAACCCTGGCGGCAGTCAAAGCTCAGAAAAAGCAAGGGAACGCGATTACGGACGCCTGTCCGCCCGGTCGTTTGTTCAGGCGGGCGGTGACACGGCGTCACGGCCCGAGAGCCTGTATCCAGTTCTTAGAAAAAGGGATTCGTGATGAGATCCATGAGCGTTAACGTGAAACCGGCGAGCGGGTGTCGGTGGAAGGTCGTGAACACGAACATGTTGCGTTCGGTTCGTCCAGTCACTCGCGGCGGTGCGCATCTTCGCCGGAGGCGATTGATACCGCCTTGTGCCGTGGCCTGTCTGGCGGCGGCGTTCTGGATCGCGACGGCCCGCGCCGCTGATCGGACCTGGAATGGGTCTGCCAGCGGACAATGGTCGAACGCGAGCAACTGGACTGGGGGCATTCCGAACGTCAATGACAGGGCGATCTTGCCGGAGTCGGCCGCGATCGCAACAATCGATCTCGGCGGTGCGACGCGAAATGTAGGCACGATGACGATCGACGGCAACGCGTCATTCACGCTCAACAATGGCATGCTTGGCGTTTCGGACCTTTCCGTGCCGACCGCGGGCAATCTCGTCGTCGAGCACACGATCAACTCCGACCTGGCGTTGCACAGCGCGAGCATCTGGAGCATCGGGGAATACCAGGCGGTGAACATCGCTGGTGCGCTCGATTCGGATGCCGGACTGTTCAAGTTCGGAGCGGGTCGCCTGACGCTGTCCGGCGACACCGGCGTCAACGCCAATTGGGTCACGGTGTCACAAGGCGATCTGGTTCTCGAAGGTGGATCGGCGTACTCCGACAGTGGCACGCTGACGGTGGAGTCAAGCGGGACGGTGACGGTCAATGCCGATGAGTGGATCGGCGCGCTCGCCGGCGACGGGGCGGTGGAGATTGGCGACAACAGACTTTACCTGACGACCGGCAGCGCCACTTTCACCGGAACCATCGATGGAAGCGATGCGTCCTGGCTGACGTTTGATGGCGCCGGCCTGCACAACTTTTCGGGCGGTGGGAGCATTGGCCGGTTGAACTGCACGAATGATGCGGCGCTTGTGATCAATGGCGGCCAATACAACATCACCGATACGACGTCGCAGTTTCCGATCGCAAATCAGGACGCAAGCCTGACCATTCGTTCAGGCGCCGTGCTTGACTTTCCGGACACAGCCACGCGCCTTGATCCCAGAGGCCTGTGCTACGTCAATCGAGGCTCGATGGTTGTGTCGGACGCCGGCACGGAAATCCGTGCGGCCCGCGTTGAAATGACAGGGATCAACGCATCGATGGTCGTTGAGAATGGGGCGCTCCTGGATGTGACCGAAGGGACCGATCCGATCATCTACGTCACCTTTCGGCCGAACACCGCCCTGTCCGGATTTCTGACGATCCGTAGCGGGGGGCGAGCCGTGACCAATCGCATGAGCCTGGGTAATGGCGGCCTCAACGAGGGGACCGTGCGCGTCGAGGACCAGAATTCCTCCCTTGAAGTCGCGATGGTCATTCTGGGTGACTCGTTTCCCGGCGACCCCGAAGGAGTCGGGAATCTGACAATCGCCAACGGCGCGACCGCTCGGGTCAGTTACCAGTTGGAGTTCTCGTCTTCTGCGTCGAGCTTGATCGTCGACGGCGGTTCCCTGTCGGTGGCGCGCGTATATACGGACGACCCTTATCCGACCTTTGAACTGCGTGATCCCGTCGGCGATCGAGCCCTGAAGCTTGGGCTCAATAACGTCAGCAACACGCTGAACTTCGTCATTCGCGATCATGCGGGCGGTCCAGGCGGGATCGAGAAAATCGGCGGCGGCACGCTGACGCTGGCGGCCAATCAGTTGTTCACGGGCGGCATGGACGTTAGCGATGGCGTGGTACTGCTCAAGGACGCCGCGCGGCAATTCGCGTCGCTGACCGGCAGCGGCGACGTCACAGTATCCTCCGGCGCGCGGCTGGAAGGCACGGGCGTGATCGGCGGCCGGCTTGTCGTCGAGACGAACGCGACGATCGAGCCCAGCGCTGAAAACGGCTCGGGCATCGGCGTGATCGATTGCGGAGCGCTTGAATTCCAGCCTTTTGGATCACTCGTGATCGAATTGGGCGGCACGAATAGTCTCGACAAAATCGTCGTAAGCGGCGATGCGATCGTCGACGGTGTGCTGGCGCTGACCTATGCCAACGGCTTTACCGCGTCGGTCGGGGACACGTTTGAGATCATCTCCGCCGACTCCATCAGCGGCAATTTTGAGGACGTGTACGGTCCGGACGGTCAGACGTGGGTCACGTTCACGGCGGATGGTTCGCTGTACGCCCGCGTGTGCAGTGACTCGTCAAATTGCCTGGTGACCTGCATCGAGGAGCTGGATCGCTACGCGGTCGGCGGCGACGTGCTGAGTTCGGTAAGCAATGGGAGTATCGTGGCGGTCAATCGTGGTCTGGCGGGCGTGGAGATTCTGGCCGCGCCGAATCCGACGTTTGGATCCCCGCTATCGACGATCAGTGGCGAGGTCAATACCACGACGGGCGTGAAAGCGCTGGCCCTGGAGGGCGATTTGCTGGTGATCGGAGGCGGCGCGCCGCGGTTATATGACGTGTCGGATCCGGCGAATCCGGTGCTGCTTTCGACGATCAGCATTTATTTCGCGTGGGACGTGGCGCTGTCGGGCGATCTGATGGCGGTGGCGCATGACGCGGGACTGGCCCTGTTTGACGTGAGCGATCCGACGACGCCGACATTCTTCCTGAGTTCGGCGCAGGCGTCGGAAGACTCGGGCAACGTGGTGTTTCACGGTGATCTGCTTTACTGGAACCGACACAATCTCCCACAGGGACAAATGACGATCCTGGATGTGTCGAATCCGGCGTCGGTGGCGGTGCGGGGCTCGATCGCGACGGGATCGTTTCCGACGGCGCCGCAGTTTGCGGGCGACGTGGCCTTTCTGGGCAGCGTGCAGGGCGTGCGCGCGATCGACGTGAGCGATCCGATGAGTCCGACGCAGATCGGCTTCCTGCCCGACAATACGCCGGGCGCGGGCGACATGGCGCTGGACGGGCGCTTCCTTTATCACGCGAACAACGTGCGAGGCGTCGTGGTCTACGACGTGAGCGATCCTGCTGTGATCGTCGAGGTCGAACAGCTCTCGGCCTACAACGGCGCCCAAGGGCTGACCGACGCGGGCGGCACGCTTTTCGTGTCGCGGTACGGCGGCGGACTGACAATGCTCAACGTCGATGACGCGGACAGAGATGGCGTGATTGGCAACTGCGACTCGTGTTTCGGTGACAACGCCACGGGCGACACGGATGGCGACGGCGTCTGCGATGATCGCGACCAGTGCGCGGATTTCGACGACGGCGTCGATGCCGATCTCGACGGTACGCCCGACGCGTGCGATATCTGTGCCGGCTTTGATGACTCGATCGACAGCGACGGGGACGGCGTTCCCGATGGCTGCGACATCTGCAGCGGCTTTGACGACAACATCGATTCCGACGGCGATGGCATCGCGGACGGATGCGACAACTGCCCGACGATTCCGAACGCCGATCAGGCGGACAGCGACAATGACGGCGTCGGCGATGTGTGCAACTTCGCTATGAGCATCTGCGAGCCTCCGGATTTTCCAACGATGGGGTATCGCCCCCCCATCGGTTCGCTGCAGGTCGGTCTGAACCACCTGTGCGGCGCTATTGAGTTCGCATCCGGCGACCAGTTCGACTATGTGCCGCTGACATTGCCCGAAGGGCTTCAGATCAATGCCATTACCATCATCGTTGCCAATCTCGCGGGGGATGCGAATATTCGTTACGGGATCTATGGACACGACGAAGTCTTCAGTGCCGCCGTCGACGTGTTCAGCAACGGCGTCGCTTCAATACCGTCGGAGTTTCTGCCCATCACTGCGGCCGGTGACTACGATTTCCGAACATGGCTGAACGGCATGTTGGCAGGGGCGTCGGCCGACTGGCAACTGATCATCGATGTGTCGGAAAACACGGACATCGACGGCGACGGCATTTCAGATGAGATGGACAACTGCCCGTCGATCGCGAATCCGGATCAGCGAGACAGCGAGGCTCCGAGCGTATCGTTGGCGCCGATTGTCGCCTGGCACTTCGATGAGGACGGCGGATCGACGACGACGGACGTGGTCGATGGCCACATCGGCACGCTGAACAACGGCGCGACGTGGAACTCCACAGGACGCCATGGCGCCGCGATCGAATTCCCGGTCGGCGGAGGGACCGTCATCGTCCCTGGCTCGACGGACTTCAACACGCCGGACCAATTGAGTATTGCATTGTGGGTGAAGCCAAGCGCCTTCTCGACAAACATCAATCGCTTCGTGACGCGCTCGAGCTTCGTGTTTCGATTGCAGGGCGGCAAGCCACACTTCTACATCAGACAGGGCGGCGCGAACATCGGCACACAGGCCAACGTGTTGATTGACGCCGACGCCTGGACCCATCTCGCCGCCGTCTGGGACGGTCTCGGCGACGGTTTGCTTCGCATCTATGTCAATGGCGTCGAGGCGTCCGCCTACGACTTCCAGGGAACCGCCGCGGCGCCGATCGACTCGAGCTCGTCGGGCCTGACGATCGGCAACGCCGCCGCGGAACCATTCGAGGGTCTGATGGATGAGCTTGCGATCTTCAGCAAGGCGCTGTCGGCCGGAGAGATCCAGCGCCTCGTTTCGATCGGACTCGGCGACGGCGTCGGCGACGCATGCGATCTCTGCCAGGGTGACGACGCCAGCGGAGACTCGGACGCCGATGGTGTCTGTGACAACCTCGACGTCTGTCCAGGCTTTGACGACAACGTCGATACGGACGGCGACGGCGTTCCCGACGGCTGCGATTCGCCCTGCAGTGGTGGGGGGCTTGGTGACCTGGACGGTGACGGACTCGTCGATATGGCGGACCTGGAGTCCTTCGCCTCGACGCTGATGGCGCCGGATCTGGCGACGGAGGCCGAACGCTGTGCGGCCGACATGAACCAGGATGGCGCCATCGACGGTCGCGATATTCAGATGTTCATGGAACAGCTGTTGAGCACCGCGCCGTAAGCAGCCTCCTCTCGAGTGGGGACACGCGTGTTCTCACTCGTTCTCCTTCCACGCGCTCCCGTGAGGGTTTGCGCGACGCCCCGGCCATTGGGTCGGGGCGTTTTTTTTTGCTACTGTCAAACGTGTCGAAACGTCACTCCTTATCAGCGTCGGCGGAGGACGCCTGACCTTCGACGGCGTAGCGAAGGCGCCGGGCGTTGGCCTGTTCAACCTTTTCGGCGAGCGCCTCGATCTGTTCCCCCTGTGCGCGAAGCCCCTCATACGCCCTGTTCAGCATCGAGACGCCTTCGGCGCGCCGCTCAGGATCATTCGCCAGGGCCTCGCCCAGCAGGCTCATCGCGTTCAAGGTCCGCCAATGATCATCACCCACGATCTTGCGATTGGCGGCGACGCAGGATTCAAGGACGGTCGCGGCCTCCGCAAACTTCGACTGCCGCAGCAGGTTCACGCCGAGTTGTTCCGTCGCAAGAACGCTCGCTCTTCCGCCGTCTGTCGAAGCGGGAATCGCCTCCACGACAAGGCGGCACCAGGCCTCCGCGTCCGCGAATCGCCCTTCGGCGCTGAGCGCGTCGATCAGACTCTGGGCGACGCCGATCGTGCTGGGATGATGGCTGCCGAAGACCTTTCGGGCGCCGTTCACGACCTCAGTGTAAAGCGGAATGGACTCGGCGACTCGGCCTTTCCGGGCCAGCGAGTCCGCGATGAAGTTGATCTCAAGCAATGTGTCAGGATCGAGGTCGCCGGACAGGCGTCGACGACTCGCCAGAGCGTCACGATGCAGCTGGAGCCCGGCGTCAAAATCGCCTCGGGTGATCAGCAACGTGCCGAGATTCTCTACTGCGCGGACCGTTTCGGGATGATCCGGACCGACGACACTTCGAGAGGCTTCGATCGCCTCGCGATAGAGCGGTTCCGCTTCATCGTATCGCTTCAGCCGGAAGAGCACGCTGGCAAGATTATTGATCGCGAACAGTGTCATCGGATGGTCGTCGCCCTGAACGCGCCGGCGCGTCTCGACTTCCGTTCGATAGACGGACTCCGCCTCTTCGAGTTTTCCCTGTCGACGGAGCACGGCTGCAAGATTAGAGGTGGCGTGCAGCGTCTTGGGATCGTCCTTTCCCAGCGTTCGTTCGCGACTGGCGAGGATTTCGCGGACGTAGGGTAAGGCCTCATCCTGTCGATCGAGCTTGATCAGAATACTGGCCAGATTGCCCATCGTGATTCGCACGTCCTCCGAGTCTTCGCCCAGTGTCTTCTTCTGGATTTCGAGGGACTCCTGGAGAAGGGGGAGCGCATCGTCGTATTGCTCTTTTCCGAACAGCAGTGCGATCTGATTGCTCAACCACGTCTGGACATACTCGTTGTTTTCGCCGAGCGTTCGTCGGCCCGTATCAAGCGTCTCCTGGATCAGTGGCTCGGCGTCGTCGAACCGCCCCAATTCCACGAGAAGACCGCTGAGTTGGCCGATCGCCCTCAGCGTTTCGATGTCTTCATTGCCCAGGATCTCGCGTCGAATCTCAACAGTCCGCATCTGTGGCTGGACCGCCTGCCTCAGCAGGCCGAGCCTCCGCTGCGTGCTGGAAACCGCCTGAAAGAGCCGCGCCTGAATCAGCGGACGTTTCGTGAACTCTTCGTCAATCACACGAACCGAGCGTTCGAAGATGTTCTGTTCAAGTGTCGCCAGCGCCATGTCTGTGAAGTTGACTTCTTCCAGAAGGCGCTTCAGGGATTCGCGATCCGTCCCGGGCGCATTGTCCAGCAGGTAGGTTCGCAGCTTCTCGCCCATCTTCGGGACGTCGATTGCCGCAAGCTGATCCAGCTGGAATTCCGTGACATCATTGGCCGCGTCGCGCGCGGAGTCCGCTTCCTTACGGGCCGCAACGGCGTCATTCTTCTGTTTTGTGACTTCCACCAGCAGCTTGGCGGTCACGCCCAGTCCGACGATCAGCGTCGCAAACGCCGCCGCGACGCCTCCGACAAACCCCTTGTTACGCTTGGCGAATTTGCCGAACTGATAGAGCATGCTCGCCGGGCGCGCCTCGATCGGCTGATATTCCAGGTATCGTCGGATGTCGGCGGCCAGCTCGGCCGCTGATCCATAGCGCCGCTCGCGATCGTGCTCGAGCGCCTTGGCCACGATCGTCTCAACATCGCCGCGAAAGCGCCTGTCGATCGCGCCCAGGCGGACCGGAACCTGCTCCCGAATTCGACGGGCCGCCTCGACGACCGGGAGTCCGGCGAGATCGTGTGGGCGTCGATCCGCCATCAGTTCATAGAGCATCACTCCCAGGGCGTACACATCGCAACGGGTATCGAGGTCCGCCGACCGCTCCTCGACCTGTTCGGGACTCATGTAGGCGAGTGTTCCGACGAGCTGACCTACCTCAGTCTGCACAGTGACCGTCTGCATGTCAGAATCGGTCACCCGCGCGATGCCGAAATCAAGTACCTTGGGCTGTCCGATCGCGTCGTAGAAACTCGAGTGACCTGCGCCGGACGTTGTCGTACGAGTCGACGTCTTTTCCTCGCCGATCGTCACAAGGACGTTGCTGGGCTTCAGATCGCGATGAATCACGCCTTTCTGATGGGCGTGCTGAACCGCGTCGCAGACGCGCGCGAGCAGTTCGAGCCGCTGGCGCATGTTCAGATCGTTCTTTTTTGCCGCGATGTCCAGTGGCTCCCCCTCAATCAACTCCATCACGAGAAACGGCTGGGGCCCCATGGCCGTCTCCGCGACGCCCGCCTCAAAAATCTGTGCGATCCCCGAATGCTGTAACTGGCCCAGCACGTGCGCTTCATGCTGAAATCGCTTGAGCATTTCGCGTTCGATCAGTCCCGGCCGCAGCACTTTCAACGCGACGCGTCGGCTCGGTGATTCCTGGCGGGCTTCGTAGATGATGCCCATCCCGCCCCGGCCGATCTCTCGCACGATCTGGTAGGCGCCGATCTGTCGCAGCGCGGTGTCAGACATATCGCAGGGAAAGTCGATGCCGTCGGCGATCCGCTCCAGGCTCATTCCGGATTCAGCCGACCTGACGAGCCGATGGTCTTCGACGTCGGCCGCCAGCAGCGATTCAACATCCTGTCGAAGCGCCGCGTCACCCGCGCAGAGCGCGTCCAGGCGAGCGGAACGCGCCTCGGGCGGCAACTCGCAGATCTCGTCAAACACGGCCATTGAGCGGTGGTATCGATCGTCGGGGTTCATGGGAATCGATCCTTGATGAGCGTTCGGGATTCCGGGCTCGGATGTCGAATCGGGCCGCAATTCGCCTGAAGTCTACGCGCCACAGGCGGATACCGCGATCCCGCCGCGGGTGGAGACTGAGCGTCAGCGGGATCGTAAGTCATGTGGCGGTAGTGCGTTAGCAGGACGGGATTCATGGCGGATTTTCGATTACGGAGTGGTGATCGATGGCTCGTTTATTTCCGGACAACGGACGCTCTTCCCCTGATGGGGGCGCCGGTTCGACGCCGCGGGGATCGTGGCGAATTGGGTATATCGATGAAAGGACTTGTGATGAGATCACAATCGCTCGGCATTCGAACGCTCCTGGTTGCGGGAGTGACGGCCGCCGTCTTGACGCTGTCCGGCAGCGCCCAGGCGGCAACAATTCGATGGGTCGGAGGCGCCACCAACAGCTGGAGCACAGCCGCCAACTGGTCGCCGCCTCAGGTTCCCGGCGCCGGAGATTACGTGGTGTTCAATCGTGACGCCACGTCATTCACCGTCAACCTCGGCGGAGGCGCGACAGTCAGCGCCGTCGAGATTGAGAACAATGCGATCGGATCATACACATTCAATCAGGGAATGCTCACCCTGACGACGGGTCAGTTCAAAGTTGGCGGGGGCCAGACGCACACCGTCAATTGCGATGTACGGATCCAAGGACCGGGCTACATCCTCGTCGGCGGTGGCGGAACGCTGATCCTCAACAATCCGATCCGAGAAAGCGCCGGCGCCTTCGGGCTGCTCAAGGGGTGGAGCGGAAATCTGATACTGAACGCCGTCAATCTGCTCAGCGGCGATATCTCCATTCAATCGGGAACGCTCACCCTCGGGACGGATGAGGGGCTGCGTCCCAACACGATTCAACTAAGCGCCAACGGAACACTCAGCGTTGACGGTCTGGACCCGATCCTCGGCGCCCTCGGTGGAAGCGGCGACATCGCAATGGGCAGCGCGACGCGACTTCGCTTTGGCGAAAACGGCGCAACGACCACTTTTTCCGGTTCCATCGTTGGTTCGGGGCAACTCGTGAAGCAGGGCGAAGGCGGCTTCACGATTGACAGCGACCTCACGGAGTTCAGCGGAACCATCAAACACGACGCGGGAACGCTCACGATCAATGGTTCACTGGATGAGTATGTCGACTTCACGTCGTGGGACGGCGTCCTGACGGGAAATGGGCGCATGGGGAATTTCAATCAGCAGGCGTGGTGGACCGGCGACTTCCTGGGTCCCATCTATCCTGGTGGCGACGGGATCGGCACCCTCACGGCCGATGGCTGGGCCTATCTGGGGCGGCTGACGGTCTTCGACATCGGTGGTCTCACGCCGGGTGTCGAGCACGACCAGATCGTCGTCAACGGCTACGCCGACACAATCAACTGGGTGGATATCAACCTCGTCAACGGATTCACGCCCTCGGCCGGCGATGAATTCGTTCTCCTGCAGGCCGAGTCACTCGATTTCATCGACAAGTGGCATATTCGCAACGCGCCGGCGGGCTTCGCCTGGTATCTCGCCCATGATCGGGCTACCGGCACGGTCACGCTGAAAGTCTGCCCGCCCGATGGCAATGACTGCAACAACAACGGCGTGAATGATGACTGCGAGCCGGATCGCGACGGCGACGGAATCATCGACGACTGTGACATCTGCGACAACGGACCGAATGATCAGGACGCCGACAACGACGGTGTCCCGGACGCGTGTGATGTCTGCCCCGGCGTCGACGACAACGGCCCCGACGCGGATCTGGATGGCTATCCTGACGCCTGTGATCCCTGCTACGGCAACCAGCTAACGGGCGACGACGACGCTGACGGTATATGCAATCACTGGGATCGATGTCCCGGATTTGACGACAACATCGACGCCGACGGCGACAGCGTTCCGGATGGATGCGACATCTGCCCGGGATATGACGACTACGGGCCCGATGCGGACAATGACAGTATTCCGGATGTCTGTGACACGTGTTATGGCGACAACGCGACAGGCGATGACGACAACGACGGCGTCTGCGACGACCTCGACGCCTGTCCGGGATCTGACGACGCCGTTGACGCTGACAATGACGGCGTTCCTGATGGCTGCGATCTCTGCCAGGGCGACAACGCGACGGGAGACAGCGACGGCGATGGCAAGTGCGATGACCTTGACATCTGCCCGGATGAGGACGACTACGGTCCGGACGCCGATGGCGACGGTCTGCCCGACGCCTGCGACTTCTGCAATGTCTCGAACACGGGCGATCTCGACAGTGACGGCGACCTGGACGCCCAGGACTTCGACGGATTCGATATCTGTCTTACGGGACCGGCCCTTGACGCGGGACTGATCTGTGACTGCTACGACATGGATCCGGACGGCGAGATCACGATTCGCGACTTCGGAATGTTCCAACGCGCCTTCACGGGCCCGAAGTTCATTGAGGAAGCTCAGGGTGAAATCAATATTCAGAACATCGCCAACGGATTGAGCGACAAGGGTCGTGCCTTCTTTGGCGGAAACGCGACGGACTTCGCCGGATACGCCGTCGCGCTGATCGGCGACATCAACGGCGACGGCTACGGCGAAATGCTCGTCGGCGCCCCGTCGTACGGTGAGGCCGATCAGGAACACGCCGGGCGGGTCTACCTTGTCTATGGCGGTCTGAGTGATCGGAACCTGCTGCTGGAGAACATCGCCGGCGAGAACGCTGGTCTGATGATCGATGGCGTCGGCGGCTTCAACCATCCCTATCTTACGCGGGAGATCGGCGAATCGACCGCTTACCCCGGGAACTACGAACCGTTTCAGGAAGGTGGTCCGCAGGGTGAAGGCGCGGGTTACGAAGTCGCGTCGGCGGGTGACGTCAATGGCGACGGAATCGACGACTTTATCATCGCCGCGCCCTATGGCGTTGCGAACGGAGCGATCTGGGGAGGTCGTGTCTATGTCGTATTCGGCAACGCCTCGTTCGACGGCTCGACGCCTGTGAACCTGAGCGCGCTGACGGCGGCGGGATCGACAAGTGGCTTCAGGATCGAAGGAGAACGCGGCGCCTGTCCGAGTTGCCCCGGATCCTATGTTGGCTACCGGGATGGCGATCTCTTCGGCTGGGCGGCGGATGGCGCGCGCGATGTCAACGGTGATGGCCTCGCCGACATTCTCGTCTCCGCGAAGAATAACGGCGACGATGACCAGGGACGCGCCTACGCCATCTTCGGCAAGGCCGACGATGCGCCGATCAGTGTCGCATCGATCGGCGGCGAATCAGGTCCCGGTATTCTCTTCGACATGGGCGATGTCACATCGACGATGAGCATGGGCCATCGCCTTCAGAGTGTCGCCGACTACAACGGCGACGGACTGACAGACTACATCGTGGCGCCTGAGCAATGGGGCATCACGGCCTACGTGGCACAAGGTCTGACCAAGCCGGGCGTGATCACGCTGATCAACAGCAATAACATCGAGAATGTTGTCGGGATTCAGGGTGATGGCTACGAGTGTCAATGGGGTGAAGATCCCGATACCGGCGAAGAAGTGGATTATTGCATCGGGCGTTACTCGGCCTCACTCCCCGTCGGCGGCGGCGGCGACTTCAACGGCGACGGCAGGCCCGATGTCGTGCGGGTTGATGTCAACTTCACGACGGGCGAGCTGGAGGTCCTTGTGTTCTTCAACGACGACAGCAACTATCTGCGCACCGTCACGACATTCGGCGCCGCCGACAGTCTGCTGGATCCGCCCGCCGGAGGTGTACGGATCTTCAGCGACTCGATTGGCGGGAGCAGTTGGAAGAACGGCGTCACGCTCAACAGCGACGTGAATGGTGACGGGTACGACGACGTCGTCCTCGGCGTCGGCGCCGGCAAACGCACGACGTATGTCATCTTCGGCGGTCCCGCTTCACGATCGATCGATCTCGATACGTTGCTTGAAGACGGGAACGGCGTTCGGATCGGTGGCGGATTCAGCGGCTCCAAGCCGGGCTACGCCATTGATACGTCGGGTGACGTGAATGGGGATGGGCTGAACGACATCTTTATCGGTGATCCCGGCGACGATCATCGCGGAAACGACGCCGGCGCGGCGTATCTGGTGTACGGCGGCGATTTCAGCGGCTCGATCACGCACATGGGCGACGACGCCGCCAATTCGCTGACGGGAACCAGCGACGCGGACAACATGGTCGCAGGGCGCGGTAACGACACGATCAACGGCGCGGGTGGCGCCGACACGATCTACGCGGGCGCCGGAGACGACATCGTGATCGTCAGTGACGCGGGTTTCCATCGCGTTCGAGGCGGCGCCGGCTTCGACACCCTGGCGACCAGCGGCGGTGTAACGCTCGACCTCGAGGTTCTGCGCGGCAGGATCGACGAAATCGAACAGATCAACCTGGGGGCGCCGGGGGCGGACACGCTGAATGTCAGTCGCATCGACGCGCTCAACCTGAGCCCGACGAGCAATCAGCTCTTCATCCGTGGCGCCGCCGAGGATCTGGTCACGTCGCACGCCGACAACTGGATCAACGAAGGCCTCTTTGACGTGGACGGCGTTCAATTCGAGAAGTTTGTCAGCGGTCGCGCGGAGGTGTTCATTCAGGATGGCGTCAGCCTGCGATTCGCGCCAGTGATCCTGACGGAATCCATCTCGATGGACGAAAATACGCCGGCGGATGCGTCGATCGGTTTCGTCGAGGCGACGGATCCGGACGGAGGCCGGATTGATGAATACGCCATTGTCGGCGGCGCCGCGCAGGCGCTCTTCACCATCGACGCCGATACCGGCGAGCTGTTTGTCAGCGAATCGATGGACTTCGAAACGCTGCTCCAGACGTCATTCACGCTGGATATCCGCGTGACAGACGACCAGGCGGAGACGGACGAGGCGACGATCACGATCAACGTGCAGGACGTCAACGAAGCTCCCGTCTGGACGTTTCAGGACCAGCGATTCACGACGCTGGCCGAACACGCCCAGTCTGGCCTTGTTGTCGGCCAGTTCACGGCCGTTGACGCGGATGCGGGCGACCAGGTGTCGTACGCGCTCGATCTCGATGATCCGTCGCTGACGTCCCCGGCGCCGTCGGGCGCTTTCGCCATCGATGCGGCAACGGGGGAACTGATCGTCGCCAATGGCGCCGCACTGGATCGCGAGATGCAGGAAGTCCATGAGATGCTCGTGTACGCCGAAGACACGAGCGGTCTTCGATCCACGTCGATCAAAGTGACATTAACGCTGACGGACGTGCAGGCGTGGGTGGAGCGATTCAGCGGCGTCTTCGAGACGACGAACGCCAGCATGTGGTCCGCGGATGGTGGCGTCGGGCTGTCGGAGATTCAGTTCGAAAAGGATGTGGATTTCGATGGGTCCTCAAGCCAGTCCGTCTCGCTGCTGGGAGTCGACCTGACAGGCCAGGTGTCCGGTCAGATTCACTTCGAGTCCGCGATCACAACCGATTCGGGCGCGGTCAATGCGACGATTCCGTTCGCCGCCGAAGTGAGCATTCCCGATGAGGTGCAACTGGGGCAGCCCTTTACGCTTGGCTTCTACCAGTTGGATCCGTTGGACAGCCCGACGATGACCGGTATGACACCGGCCGCGGATATCGACATGTTGCTCGAATTCCACGATCTGGCCATCTCGACAACCCCGCACGACTTCGGTCCCTTTAATGGGAGCAACTCCGCCGATGAGTATCTGACCTCCAGTGTAGGTCGCGCCTGGTCGGCCGGTGTGCAGCCCGACGGTTCGCTTGCGACGAACTCGACTGTTTCGACAACGCTCCTCCAGATGGGCGCGATCGACTGGGATTCCTACCTTGAGAACTTCCTCTCCCTGGCGAGCCTGCCGGCCAATGAAGGATCGTTTGACGGGATCGAATACGGCACGGTACGCATGAACATGTCCTACGTGCTGTGGGCGATGAATATGAACGGCGCCGTCAGCGTCGAGCAGGACTTCGCTCTGGACGTCGATGGATACACGGCGGAAATCGTGTTCGAAAATGGCGTCCGCCAGACGATCGCTGTCGATGGCGACACGCAGGTGACACTGCCGGCCGGCGCCGACGCGAATGGTGACGGCTTTGCCGACTACGACATCCACGTCGATATTGAGACGACGTTTACCAACAACAGCGATTTCTACGGGACGATCTCTCAGAATCTCCAGCTCGGTTACTTCTACTTCCAGGCCTTCTATCCGACGTGCCCGAGCTGCGGCGTCAATACCGCGGAACTTGGGCCGCTGGGCGATCGGACGATCAACGTCGATGTCTTCCGGAGCGACGCGCTCGGCCCCTTCCCAACGCCGTGGCCGGAGAACGAACCGGGTCAGTTCCCGCTGGGCGGCTTCAATACCGTCATACTCCGCGGATCGATCGACCTGAACAGCTGATCTGTCAGTGGGATGAAACGGCGTCCCGCCGTCGCGATGACCGCGGCGGGGCGCTGGTTTTTCCCACCTTTCTTTAGAAATACGGTCCCGGCCCAGAGCGAAAAAAAGCGGTTACGGAGTCGGGACGCGTCAGTCGTTTACTCAGTGGCGGACGAATGTCGGCCACGGCGCATTGCAAGGGCGATCGGTTCAAGCGAGCAACGCCCGCGCCCTCCAGGCGCCTGAACTGAAGAAACTCTCTAAGGAGATTGTCAGATGAAGTCTTACCTGCTCACAAACACGGACACGGGCAATGAAATTCCGGCTGAACGAACGCGGCGCGGCGCGACGCCCGGAGCGAGACGCTGTGTCCTGTCGATCATCGTCATGCTCGCGGGGGCTTCTCCGCTGTTCGCTCAGTCCGTCCAGTTGACACTGAGTTCGTCGCAGGCCGGCGCCTTCGTTCAGCAGGGCGACACGATCGACTGGGAGATCTCCGTCGAGGTGTCCTCGGGGGACAACGAGGGACTCGCGTTTCTCTGCGCCGACCTGATCCAGAGTGAGGCGAACCCGGCCACGCTTGATATCCCGCATGCGGACGCTGTGCCGAATGGCATGGCGAATTTCAGTTCACCCGCAGGAATCAGCAATCCACCCGACGTGGGCATGACGACCGGGTACGTCGGTACGCGGTTCGGTGAGCCGGGCGCGATGAACCTGCTTCAGATCGGCGGCGGACAGAACATCTTCGGCAATGCGCTCCCGGCTTCGACGGGTTACGCCCAGAACGACACGCCCGTGGCCAATGTCGGCCAGAACGGCGTCGTCGTCGTTGCGTCGGGGTCGTTCCCGGCGCCGTCGATCGATGGCGTGTACCGATTCGAACTGAGAAATGTCCTCGCCAACGTTTTCACGCAGGCGAACCAGCCGCCGCACTTCTCTCTCACGACCGAGGCGGCGCCGGATCTGGCGGAGGCGTCCTTCACGTTCATCGTGGGCGACTACTGTGACGCCCACGACGCCAACTGCGACGGCCAGGTCAATGGCGAGGACGTTCAGCCGTTCATGGCGGCAATCCTCACAAATGGCGCGTCGAGTTGTTCGCCGTGTGCGGGCGACACAAACGCGGACGGCGCCGTGACAACGGCGGACATCGCCGCGTTTGTCGACGATCTTCTCGCGAGGTAACGCGAACGAAGTAAAGTCAGCGGCATTCGCCCGCAGTCTCCGTCGCAGCGGCGCGTCAGCGCAGTTGCATGAGTCGGGGACTTGCGGGCGGCGCTGTTTGGGCGGCGGTGGCGATCGCGAAATGGTGAGTCAGACGAGCGAATCAGGGTTGCGGCGGGGGCGGCGCCGTCGATTCGCGGATGACGAGATTACCGGGATGGATGCTGCGAAGCTTCTCACGCTGCAGACCGCGAGCCCGCATTTCATCGATCAGCAGGTCCAGCGCAATCTGGACCATTCCTCGGATGTCGAATTCAAAGGTCGAGATGGCGGGGCGACAGTAGCGGCCGACTGTGAGATTGTTGCAGCCGAGGACGGAGATGTCGCTCGGTACCGACCTTCCGATTTCCTGGAGGGCGTGAATCACGACGATGGCGATCTCGTCGTTGATGCACATGATGCCCGTCGTCTCGGGCGCCGTGGCCAGTAGCTGCCGAACATAGGAGGGCGCCGTGTCGATGCTCGTGCACTGCTGGTGCGTCAACTGAGATCGCGGAACGCCGTTCAGATCAAACGCCCGGTGAATTCCACGCTCTCGAAGCGAGAACCAGTGCGGCTCGTCACTCGATCTGGGGCCGCCGAAGTAGGCGATGTGACGATGCCCGAGCTTGATCAGGTGATCCGCGCAGCGGAACGTCATGTCCTCGAGGTCGGGGCTGATCTCGCTGAACGCCTGCTGGGCGATCGCGCTGTGGAGAAGGACTGTCACCGGGGCGGCACAGGGGCCGAGCGAGCGATGGCCGAAGGGGTCTTCGTAAAACGACTCCGGCGGCGCGATGACCAGGGCGCCCGTCAGGTTGAAGCTGCGAATCGCGTGATGAAACGCGTTCAGCGACTGGCAGAGAATGACAGTCTGATGTCGGTCCTCGATTTCCCGTGACGCCAGGTCAACGCACTCGGCCAGGTAGTGATGGTTGGCGATGAACTCCGCGAACATGCAGAAGGTGTTGAGCTGCTCGCCGCGCAGGCTGCGCGCCAGGAGATTCGGGACGTAGCCGAGTTCCGCCGCGGCGCTGCGGCACTTCTGCAGCGTGGCCGGGCTGACCGCCTTGGATTTGCCGGAAAGGGCGCGGGAGACCGTCATGACGGACACGCCGGCCTTCATGGCGACATCTCGCAGCGTGATGCGTCTCGGGTTATCCATGTTATTTTTCACAGCTCGTACCATAACATTGGTCGCCTATTAACAAAAGCGACTTTCGCAATAGTTGACATCGCGAACTCAGGTGGCGGTAAATACGACGCTGGTGTGTGGATCGTGGGGGATAATCGTGGCGCGTGAATCGCGCGAGTTGCGTCAGGACGCCTCTGTCCGTTCCGCCCGGAATCGTGGGACGACTGATACAGGCGATGCGATACTGAGGCGTCGGGTGCGCTGAGTATTGGCCTATCCGTTTCGAACCTCTCAGGGGGCGGATTCTGTCGACGAATCACGACGCTCGGGCGCCTCAGCCGCTCCTGGAATCACGTTCTCGGCGTTGCGGGAGTGGTATCGTAACATTCACGTAATCAAATCCGTTGATTATTTCACACATGAATGCGATGTTAACCTTACCATTTGACGAGGCGGGCGGTATAGTAGTTCGCAGTAGGACACCATCAGACCAATCGCGAATCCGTATGAAGACTGGAGCGCCATCGTGATGACCCAACGCTTCGTTTTTTCAGCCTTGATTGTGGCCGCCGCAACCCGGATCACCTCCGCGGCGCCACCCGCCCAGGACGCTCTCACGGAGTTCTCATCCACGAGTTGGTCGGCCGTCGCGAGCGGAGGTTTCTCGGCAGGGCTCTTCGATGATGCGACGCGAGTCCACGACGGCGGAGGGTCACTTCGGCTGGATACAGACGCGCCTTTCGACTGCTACTTCTGGACGCCGGTGAGCAGGGACGCCAACTGGGATTTCACGCCCGTTACCCGAATTCAGTTCTGGATCTACGCGGTCAACGGCAGTCCGTTTGGTTTTCAGAACAGTTCACCCCAGGTCATCCTCGGATCCAGCGGCGGAACCATTCACTTCACGCCGACGTCCGAGCTCCTCAACAATGCGCGCGACAATTGGCTGTTTGTCGATATTCCGCTGACGGGCGGCGGCGCCTGGAATCGCGTCGACAACGGGGCGGTCGACCTGGCCGACGTGGATTACATTGAGATTCACGCGGATACGTGGGACGCCGGGTTTCAGCTGTGGCTGGACGGACTGACGTTTCAGGATCTGCCGCCGAATCCTCAGGGATTGTCGGGTATGGCGCTTAACAACGCCATCGACCTGACCTGGGCGCCCTACACCGCGACGTCGGGATTCGATCATTTTGCCGTCTATCGCTCTCTCTCGCCGTTTTCGACCGTGCTTGGGATGACCCCCATTGCCACGATCGCCAATTCCGCCGCGACGTCCTACACGGACAACTCGGCCACCAACGGCGTGCCCTACTACTACGCCGTCACGGCCGTGACGACGTTGGGCGCGGAGGACGACCAGGTCACGTCGATCGGACCGCTCACGCCGCGAGCTGAGACGGACATGCAGGTCGTTTATATCGAGCGAACGCCGAAGTATCCGCGTTACGCGCCGACGTATTCGAACTACACGGTCACGGAGCCCAGTGGGTTCGGGCCGTATTCGTTCTCGGCGGCGACTGGGCTCGGCAATGGTCAGACGACCGGGACACAGCGATTTCCGAACAACGGCGACGTCGTGACCTACGTCGGACACGTTCGCAATCGCGGGACGACCGCCATTGCGGGCCCGATCAGCGTGACCTGGCGTTATGACAACAACGTGATCGGCGTGGATTCGATTCCAGGGCCGTTGGCGGCGGGGGCGGACGCCTCCGTATCGATCATGCGGACCTGGGATGGCGCCGAACATGACCTGAGCATGACGATGGACCTGAGCGACGATCGGCCCGGCAACAACGCGCTGTCGATTGACACGAATTCCGTGGGTTTCCTGAGCTACATCGACAGGAACTACATCGAGGAGTTTCGCGAGGACACGGCGAACTTTCCGCTGGCGGTCACGGACGACTTCATCGACTGGCTGAACTACCACATGGAAACGATGAACCAGATGTTCGCCGACGCGGGAACTCCCAAGCGCGTTCGGTTTGATCGCCTGGAGGTCCTGGACGACGCGGCGCCCGATCCGGTCGTTGATACGATCAACTGGGCCATCTTCCCGTTCAGGTATCGGGCGTCTGAGTTCGGGGGCGTCCTGCGGACGACGGGTTACTACAGATCCAATGTGGACGTCGACTTCGGAACGCTGCACGAGATGGGGCATCAACTCGGGTTGATCGACATCTATCGACTTGACCTTCCCGGCAGCCTGAATCTCGCGACGGGACGCGGCTATTCGGCGGTTCCCGGCCTGATGCATGGTGTCGACGCCTTCTTCTCACAGAGCTCCGCCGACGCGATGACACACTGGCAGTACATCGCGCACGGATACTACGGCCAGTATCTCTACAAACTGCCGCAGACGATCACGATGCGATTTCTGAATTCAGAGGGCGCTCCGATCGAAGGCGCCAGCGTGCAGATGTACCAGAAGGTCGAGGTCCCGGGACAGGGCGAGATCATCCCGAATCAGATTAAGGCGCAAGGCGTCACGGACGCCAACGGTGAATGGACGCTTCCCAACACGCCGATCGATACGGGGATGGTTCCGACGACGTTTGCGGGAGACGCCCTGGCCGCCAATCCGTTCGGCTACGTCGCCGTCGTGGCGAACAACGGTCTTCTCCATTTCCGCGTTGAGAAGAACGGGGCCGTTGATTACGCGTGGCTTGAGATCCTCGACGCCAACGACGCCTACTGGCAGGGACAGACGAACGACGCCGTCTTCGAGAGACACGTCGCCGTCGGCGGTCCCACGCAGACGATTCCGCCGCCGGACCTGACGGAGCTCAACGCCGATGACTGGATCGCGGCCGCCGATGGATCGAGTCCCGAGAGCACTTTCGTTGAAGACGAACTGACGCCGACGTTGGTGCAAGTCGGTCAGGGGTCGTTGAAATTCATCACGGACGGCGGCTTCGACACGCTTGTGCGCTATCCCGGCGCCATGGCGGCCCAGTGGGATCTTTCGAGCGTCATGTCCCTCAACGCGCGCTTCCGCACGGACAATCCGAACGTGGGTTTCCAGAGCGGTCCCGTGATCCGTCTCGGAGATAACGAAAACAATTATTACGAATACCAGTACTACGCGGGTGGCGCGCCATTCGCGAAATTGAATGAAACTCGGGGCGTCTGGCGCAGCTACTCCATTCCGATTGACGCGCCAACAGGCCCCGTCAACGGATGGGGGCGGACGACTGTCGGAACGCCGGATCTGTCGAATATTCAGTACATCGAGATCCATGCGGATACATGGGATGCGGGCTTCACGATGTGGGTGGACGGCCTGTCGTTCGATCCTCCGCTCTGCGAGCGGGGTGATCTGAACGGCGACGGCCGACGCGATGGACTCGATGTGGCCGCGTTCAGCAACGCGATCGTGAACGGCCCCACGTCGTTTGAGCTGTGTGCGGGAGATTTTGACGACAGCGGGGCCATGACCGTTAACGACGTGGCGAGCTTCGTTCAGTGCGTGCTCGGCGCCGGCGCATGCCCGTAGTCCCGGGCTGAGGCGTCACGCGGGCGATTGCGCGGTATCGACCCTGGAAGTGTTCATTTCGAAGTTGACGCGAATTGATCGGCGTCAATAACGCATGTCCCGGCGAACGCGGACGGAAGGTGATCTATGCAGGTAATCTCTGTCTTTTTGGTATCGATCGTGGGATTGAGTCAGCTTCCCGAAGTTCATGTTGGATCCGACGACGTCGTTGTGACGGAGTCCTGCCGACTCGTGATCGAACCGGGAACCGTCATTGAGGACAGGAACGAAGACGGCGTGATCCACGTCGAGGCGTCGGACATCACGATCGAGTTCGCGAAGGGCTCGGCGCTGCGGGGCTCGCCCGAAAACGCCCGCCCCGACGAGTACCGCGGATATGCGATCCGGGTGAAGGGGCGGACGAATGTGACGATTCGCGGCGGACGCATCAGCGGATACTGGTGCGCCGTTTATGCCGAAGGCGCCGATGGCGTGACGATCGAGGACCTGGACGCTTCGGATATGCGTCGCGCCTACCTCAAGTCCACGCCCGCCGCCGAGGATGGCGGCGACTGGTTGTGGCCCCACAACAATGATGACAACGAGTGGCTGAAGAACTACGGCGCCGGGATCTGCATCGAGGACACGAAGAACGCGACGATACGCCGATGCAGGGTCCTCCACAGCCAGAACGGGTTGATCCTCGATCGCGTGACGGATTCGAAAGTCTATGACAATGACTTCAGTTTCAACTCCGGCTGGGGGATCGCCATGTGGCGCGCATGCCGCAACGTGATCAGCCGAAACGCGCTCGACTTCTGCGTGCGCGGATACAGCCACGGAGTCTACAATCGCGGCCAGGATTCGGCAGGATTCCTGGTTTTTGAGCAGTGCAGCGACAATGTCATCGCGGAGAATTCCGCCACCCATGGCGGCGACGCCTTCTTCGGATTCGGCGGCAAAGAGGCGCTGGGCCAGACACCGGCCCCGACGTCGGATTTCGACTACAAGCGTCTCGGGTGCAACGACAATCTGCTGATCGGCAACGACTTTTCCTATGCGCCGGCGCATGGAATCGAAATGACGTTCTCCTTCGGCAATCGCTATATCAACAATCGGCTCGTCGGCAACGCCATTTGCGGCGTATGGGGTGGCTACTCGCAGGACACGCTCATCGCGCACAACACATTTGAGTCGAATGGCGAGATGGGTTACGGGCTCGAGCGGGGCGGCGTGAACATCGAGTATGGAATCGGCAACAAAGTACTGTACAACTCGTTTGAGGATGATCGCTGCGGCGTCCACTATTGGGTCAACGCTGGCAGCGACCTGCTCAAGACGCCCTGGGGGCTGGCCAACAAGCCGGCGTCTCGTGACAACCTGATCGCGCACAATACGCTGGACAGAGAAGAGGTCGGGTATCACTTCCGTGGCCCGATTGAAGTCACACTCAGCCACAACACGCTGAAGCAGTGCAGGAAGGACATCGACGCGACGGACGATGTCAAGATCGATCGATCAGACGACGACGTCGCGGATCCGGGCAAGCCGAAATACGACGTGTACGGTGAGACGCGTCCGGTCGGCGCCCGCAGGCGTCTGTATGGTCGAGAGAACATCGTCATGACGGAATGGGGCCCCTGGGATCACGCCTCTCCCCTGGTTCGCATGACCGCGTCGCGCGGGCGGAAGCACGTCTATGAGCTTTGGGAAATGCCCGCGGATGTTGAGGTCAAATTCAATGAGCCGGGCCTCGATTTCGACATGCAACCCCTGGCGTCGAATCCGAAAGTCAGGCAATGCACGATCAAGGCGAAATCATCAGGTGTTTATCCTTATCAGTTTTCAGTGAAGGCGAAGGGCTACTCGAAAGTGGTCGAGGGTACGATCCAGGCCGTCAAATGGAAGGCCACTTTCTTCAAGTGGGACAAGAACGATCCACGCGAGGATCTGGAAGGCTGGCGGACGCTGGCCGACGGACCGGAAGCGGTCAGAGCGAAGACGAACTCTCTGGACCTCAAGTACGGTTTCGGTGGCCCCAGCGATCAGAAGATCTCCAGGGAGCTGACCGAAGCTAAGCTCGGCGGCGATCATTTCGGCATGATCGCCCGAACGAAGCTGAAGCTCGCCAAAGGCGTGTGGAAGATCGACACGATGAGTGACGACGGTATTCGCGTCGTGGTCGATGGCGCCCCGGTCGTCGAGGACTGGACGTGGCATCCGCCGAAGCGGAATGAAGGACAGTTCACACTCGACAAGGATCGCGAGGTGGAAGTGCTCGTCGAGCACTTTGAAATCGACGGGTTCTCGACCCTTCAGTTCGGTCTGTCACGCGTCGAATGACGTGGTCAGGCGTCAGGCGGTTGACTGCCCGCAACTCTCCATGGGACGACCTGAGACATGTCGTTTTTGATTGCTGCAACCGTTGGATGCGCCATGTCACTAAACCCGCCCGCATCGCCCGACACGACGCCGAGTCCTCGAACGACGATTGACCTCGCCGGCGCCGACTGGAAACTCTGGCTCGATCGCGACGCCAAGTGGCGGGACGACATCGTTCACGCGCCCGGCGTGGACCTGTCCGGCCTGCCGGCGCGTCCGCCGAGCTGTGGGTGGGCGTCGCTGAGTGATGCGGCGCGCGACGTGTGTGTGCCCGGGACGGTGGAGGGCCTCTGCTGGGACGAGCTCGGTGGCGACTATGTCGGTGTCAGCTGGTGGTGTCGGGATGTCGATCTGCCCGCGACCCTGGCCGATCGGCGGCTGACGCTCGAATTCTCAGCGGTCCGTCAGCGAGCCGAGGTTTTCCTGAACGACGAGCTCGTCGGCTATGACGCCATCGGCAATACGCCGTTCAACGTTGATCTGACCGGCCGCGCCAAGGCGGGGCGGAATCGTCTCGCGATCCGTATCACGGATCCGGGCGGTAACTTTGACTGGCGCGACTACAACGTTCTTCACTGGGGTGGTCAGACGATTCCGTTAAGTCACGGATTCGGCGGGATCACGGGAGGCGTTCGTCTGGTCGCGACAGACGCGATTCGCATTGACGATGTCTTCGTTCGCAACACGCCGGCGATGACGGATATCCGCGTTGAGCTGGGCGTGTCGAACACGCTGAACGAATCCGTGACGACAGATCTGCGTGTGACGATTCGCGACGCCCTGGGCGAGGTCGCGTACGAACAGGTCTGGCCCAACGTACGAATCGAACCCGGCGATCAGTCAGTTGCCCGCGACATTTCTGTCCCACAGGCCGACCTTTGGCGCCCGGAATCGCCGACGCTTTACGTTGCGACCATTGACCTTGGTGGGCGCGATCGCGTCGACCGGCGATTCGGATTCCGATGGTTCGAAGTCGACGGCGCGGGACCAAACGCCGTGTTTCGCCTCAATGGAAAACGCATCGTGCTGCGCAGCGCCATCAGTTGGGGGTTCTGGCCGATCACAGGGATCTTTCCAACGCCCGAGATGGCGCGGGCGAATGTGCGGATCGCTCGCGCCCTGGGCCTGAACATGCTCAATCTCCATCGCTGTATCGGGGATGACGCCACGTTTGATGCGGCCGACGAACTTGGGCTGTTGATCTTCGAAGAGCCCGGGGGATACACGAGCCATGGCGGCGATGACAAGTGCTTCGCATTCGCGCGCGAAAAGCTGCTGCGAATGGTCAGGCGTGATCGGAGTCGGCCCTCGCTGGTGATTTACAACATGATCAACGAGGAGACGGCGCCGCCCGTAGAGCGGCATCGCCGTGACATGGCGGACGCTCATCGGCTCGATCCAACGCGGACGATTCTGTATACGTCGGGCTGGGCGAAGGACGGCGACGATCCCATCAAGCTGCACATGCGACCGCTCGAGGACGTCCAGCGGACGATCGGCTGGTATGACGTCCATCACGCGCCGGGGCCCGGCGTTTACCGTGATTCCTTCTACAACGGTCCGGGGGATTTCCGATGGCGTCGCGACGAACGCGGCGAGATTGTCTTCTGGGGCGAAGAGGGAGCGATCGCGACGCCGCCACGGCTGCAGCGCATCGTCGACGACCTCAGGGAAGCCTCGGACGGCTGGGATGGGCGCGACTATCGGGACTGGCATGCGGCGTTTGAGCGATTCCTGGATCAAAAAAACCTGCGAACGTACTTCCCGAGCGTCGACATGCTGACTGAAACCCTCGGCGACGTCGCGTTCTACTACCAGGGAAGAGTGATCGAGAATATCCGCGCGAGTGACACGACAGATGGATACGTCGTCAACGGATGGGAATCCGAGAAATACGAAAACCACAGCGGTATCGTCGACTGCTTCCGGAACCCCAAGGGTCGACCGGATCTGCTCGCGCAATACAGCAAGCCCCTGCTGCTGGCGGTCAAACTGCGCAACAAGGTTGGCGCCGTGCCGATGACCGCCGTGTGCGACGTGTACGTCGTCAACGAAGTGGACCTGCGTGGTGATTTCGAGTTGACGCTTATGCTCCGGACGGAAGATGGCCGACAGCGTTGGCGCAATCGGTTCGATGTGACGATCTCCGGGGGCGATCGCTACGGTGAACTGCTTCTGCGAGACCTCGCGATTCGCGCCGACGCCGGCCCCGGGCGCTACGTCCTCCTGGCCGAGTTGCGAGGGAAGGCCGACGGTCTCGTGGCGGACAGCGTCGTCGCCAGCGGGAGCGACGAGCTGTTTCTCGTGGACCGAAGCGCCGCAAAAGGTTCGGCGCGTGGCGCGCTGATTGACACATCAGGCGCCGTGGCGCGGTACCTGCAGGTCTGGCGCGGCGGTGATCTCGCGACGTTCCAGCCGGACATGCCGACTTTGGATTACATCATCCTCGGGGACGGCGACGATCTTCTGCCAAGCGAACCTGTTCCAGCCGAACTCGTGACGCTGCCGGATGGCTCGGGCGAGGGACTGGCGGCCTCATACTTCAGGGGGTGGGAATTCGAATCGCATGTGCTCGATCGCATCGATCGAGGTGTGCAGCATGACTTCGGGACGGAGGGACCGGATCCGAGGGTCGGCAGGCGGGACTACAGTGTCCGCTGGCGGGGAAGGCTGACGCCGACCGTGACTGGTCCGTATCTCTTCCACGCGGATCACGACGACGGCGTGCGCGTCTTTCTTGACGGCCGCGAAATCATCGGCCACTGGGATCCGTTCGCGGCGCCGCGCAACGATCGAGGACGCGCCGTCGAGCTTGTGGCGGGGCAGTCGTACGATCTCCGGATCGATTACTTCCAGAGCGGCGGCGGGGCGAGAATGCGACTGCTGTGGACGACGCCGGATCTCTTCAGGCGACGTGACGCCCTGATCAGCTCGCTCGTGAAGCGTGTCCGTGAGGACGGAACGACTCTTCTCGTCGTGTCTCAGGCCGATCAGTGGGCGGAACTTCTGGCCCATCATGGCGCGGTTGAGTACGACGGTCGGATGAACCACGGTCGATTCTGGCTGGGCGGCAGTTACTTTGTGCGATCGCATCCGCTGTTTGACGGGCTTCCCGTGAACTGCGGGATGAACTGGGAATACCAGGAGATCGTCAATTACGACCGTCGCCGGTTCGGTCTGCATCTGCGAGGCGAAGAAGTCGTCGCCGGTTGCGTGACGGGAAGCGAGCATGAGGTCGCAACGGCCGTGGGGATCGTGCGTTGCGGCAATGGACAGATCGTCCTGTCGACGCTGGATCTCCTGCCGATGCTGAACGAGCCGCTGGGACCGGCCGATGTGGCCCGCGCGATCTTCGACAATTATTTACGGTACGCCGGCGGGTAGGCGTCAGCGACTCCACATGGCGATGACGCCTGGCGTGACAGATTGAAGCTCATGCGCTAGAACACGCGTTCGCTCAGGTCCCTCGCGAAATACACGGGACCAATCATGCCGCCACCACCCCGCCAGTCCCGGACCCGGAATTCGATCTCGTGGGGACCGGGGGCGAGGGAAACGGGATAGTCGTGCGGTACGTCGCGCGTGCCGTCCCAGGTTCCGTCGCGAGGCCCGGCTTCAGCGAACCTCACGCCGTCGATCATGCACTCGTAGTAGTCGCCGACCGTCTCGCAGCGAAGCGTCATGTCGCCGCCCGGATAGTCGAATCGTGTCCGGAACGTTGCCCATCCTTCGAAGATGTTGGCGCCATTGTTGACGAGGGCCGTATCACACTTGACGTTCGTCCACGAGGATCCGTCCGTCGACATTTGCCAGTTTTCCAGAAGGATGGATTCGCCGACGAGCGGACCGATCTCGGGCGGTGAGGATTCGCGAGACTGCAGCGCCGCCATCATGCGTTTGCCGACGTCGGTATCCGTACGGAACGCCGTGACAATTCTCCGCTCTCCATTGGTCGTGAATTCGATGACCAGGGGATGGACGACGCGCTTGTCCATCGTCTCGGCGACGAGATCAACGAGGACGCGGCAGCCATCGGTATTGGCAAGGACGCGGCCTGACATCAGGTCGAAGTGCGCTTCCCGCCGGATGAGCTCACGGATGTCGTTGGGGATCCCGTCGTCGTGGAACCGGATGTCCGAACTGAACCACCAGTGATTCGGGCATTTCCATTCACCCTTCCGCGGGCCGATGATCGGTCCGCTCAGCGGGGCCAGCGCCCTGGGCGGGCCAGGTGTGTCGCCATGCCAGGCCCACTGCTCGCGCGTGTATTTCGGCTCGCCGTCCCGGGAGAAGAAGCCCGAGTTGAGCCCGGGCGTGTCTCTCATGACATTGTGGACGTAGCCCGCGCCGGGCAGATCGCGAGCGAGCGTTTCGATCTGAAATCGACGGGCGTCCAGGGCCACGTCATAAGGTCCGTTCTCGGGTGACGTGATGTACATCGTTTCGCCAAGCAGCAGCGGTTTCGACAGCAGCGGCGCCATGCGGCGTCCGTAGAAAGACCACTCCATGTTGTTCAGATAGGGATGTTCGTCGTGGAAATCGCCGTGGTGTTCATTGCACAACCAGCCGCTGTTGTCGAGCACGAGAGCGCCGGGAATGATCGCCCTGCATCGATCGACGAGCAGCCTGCCAATGTCCATCGCGACGTGATCGTTTTCGCAGGTCAGTGTGCGCAGGATGACATTCGACCAGGGGGCGTCATTTCGGAAGAACGCTTCGAATTCCGGCAGCAGATCGGCTGAGTCGATAGGCGCGTGCCAGACAGGGTATTCCTGCCACATGAACATCCCCATCTCCTGGCAGATCTCGTAGTAGCGACGGGGCGGAATCCAGAGGCAGAACTTGATCAGGTTGAATCCCAGCGAGCGAATGTACTCAATTTCGCGGCGAATCTGACGCTCGTCCGGCCATGGATGTCCGAGCTCCGGGTAGTAGCCCCAATGCAGCACGCCGCGAACGCGGAAGGGGGCGCCATCGACGAGCAGTGTGGCGCCATCTATGGCGCTTCGCTGGACGGCGGCGGGCTGCTGGTCCACTGGCGCCGAGAGAATCTGCACGTCATCGACGCCCGTCCATCGAATTCCGATCGTCGGCAGGAATCCCTGCGTTGCACGGCGTCGATCTTCACATTCGATGACGAGTTCATTCTCCTCGCGCACAAGTGACGATATTTCGAATTCAATCGGTGTCCACGGCGTCAGATTCCGGCCGACGACGGTTCCGTTGACAGTGAACGTGGCGTCCATTGCGGCGGCGCCGACGCGAATCCAGGTCTGCGGACCCTGTCGGGAGAACGCCAGACGTATGGTTGACTTCGAAGCGAGCGATGGTTCGAGGCTGGGCATGGATCACCAGTGAATCAGATTCGTGTGGATGACAACGACGACAGTGTTAACCTAAACAATGTTCGCGCGTCCAGTGTTTCGCGTGTTGTCTGTCAAAAGTTTGCGCCGCTGGCGCCGGCGTCCATCCACGGCGTCGGTCGCGCGTGTCGATCAACGTAGGGTTCTGGGCTTGCTAAAACGTTTTATTGTGCCGCATTGGCTGCTGCGGAAGAGTGAGGCGTTAAGCGACGCCTGTCAGAACGTTGCATTCGGGCGCGAAGACTTTTGTTGTAGTTTTGAAAAAAATCTGGACAAGAGTATTCAAAATCGGTATGGTAACGATAACGCATCTGAGGCAACGCTTCGTTCTGGAGTGTGCCGAGAACAAGAAAACGAGGAGTCCCTATGACTTCGGGGGATCGCAAAACGAATGTCCCCAAAGTGGTGTTCGCCGTTGCGGCATTCATTGTGGCCGGGGTAGTGCTGGCGATTCAGCTCAACAAAGGCGCCCAGGCCGACATGAAGAAGGGCGAACGTCATCTGGCTTGCAATTCGTGTGGCGCTGAGTTCAGCGTGATGGTCAGGCTTGGAGACGAGGGAAAGCCGCAGACGTGTCCGAAGTGCGGAGCCATTGCCGGCTGGCCTGAGAAATACTGCTCCGCCTGCGAACTTAAGTTTCCGGCGCCGCTGATCGGCGATCCGCCCAGACCCGCGCCGATGCCGAATTGCCCCAAGTGTGGCAGCAACAAGGCTGTCGGCGCGTACTTGCCCGAGTTCATTGAGGCCATGAAAAAAGACGCCGGCCAATAATCAGGGAGGACTGCGATGTTCGCTATTTGCCATGTTCGGCAGCATCCAGGATCGCGAGTTCGCTCGCGTGGTTTCACACTCATCGAACTTCTGGTCGTCATCTCCATTATTTCGCTCTTACTATCGATACTCCTTCCGGCGCTGACCTCGGCGCGCGTACAGGCTCGAAAGACCAAGTGCGCCGCCGAGCTGCACGCCATCGGCATTGCCATGGCGTCGTGTCAGAACGAGTACAACGATTTCTTCCCCATGTGGGACGACGGAGAGCGCAGCACGGTCAATGATCGAATCATTGCCACGTGGCTCGACGCGCTCAAACAACGCCATTTCTACGGATGGGACGGGGGATACTGCCCGGCCGATCCGCTGCCCGATCCGCTGAACGAACAGCGCGGCGCCGCCTGGGGCTTCAACTATCCCCGCGGTCCGGCCGTTGCGACGTCGAATCGACAGGGCGTGGACTACAGCTACGGCATCAGCATTCCGCTGGCGTCGGCGGCGCACCTTTCAGACCTGCCTTACACCTATACCGTCAACGGGCAGACGATCACGGAATCGGCGAAGCAGCTCTGCTCCAGGAACATTGATCGTCGCGTTCTGGTCGGCGACGCGTTCTGGGACTGGATTCACAACATGTCGGCGTACGGACTGAGGTTCGGCGCTTTCGATGTCGGCTCCTGGTACAACAACACGGCCGGCTATCGCCACGGTGTGACCGGGACTCGTCGCCCTCAGGGCAACTTCCTGATGCAGGATCTCCACGTCGAATCTGTCACGTACGATCTCTCCCGTTTCACGATGGGCGTTGACACGAACAAGGTATTCATCACCTATCCGGGTGAGCCCCTGGGCATCTATCCGGCCCTGGGAATCGGAAATGCGACGGGCGGCGACTTCCCCAAGGATATTGATCCGTATGCGATCACGGGGGCCTCGGCCGCGCAGGCGCAATGGGATGCGGAGATTCGAATACGAAAAGGTTGGGGAGTGTAATCGGCGTACGCGCGTGCGGGCGGAATGCTCGTGTTCGCAGCCGTCTGGACAACCACACGTTTCACGTTACGGCGTACCGAACTGTGATTCAATTCTGTGAAAAGGAGGAACATATGAAGCCACGAGTCAAATGGACCGCCCTTGCCGTCGCCCTGATGTTGTCTGCGGCGGGCTCTGCGTTCGCACAGGACAATCTCGATGGTCCCTGGGCGATGAAGAATGGAAATCTCGCTGGACAGGCCCGCTCGGACCAGATTCCGGTTCTCTTCGGCCCCGGGTCCACGATGCAGGAGGCGTTTCGTCTGGACGTCGTCGCGCAGGGAGCGGCGCGGGTCGGAGGTCGTGGCGCCATTACGTTCGATTCCGCCGGAAACATCTATTGGCGAACGACCGCGGGCAACAACAAGCTCGCGAAGGCGGACCCGTCCGGCAACCTGCTCTGGATTGCCAAGGGCGCCGGCGGAGGTGACTACGTCTTCGGAAACGCGTGGAATTCGACGTCGCCCGTCGTCGGCCAGGATCGTGTCTACGGACTTGGCGCCGGCGCCGGTTATCTCGACGGCAATTCGGCGACACCCGCCCCGTCGAACCATCCGATGGTCGCGGCCTTCGACAAGGGCACGGGCGCGCTGATCTGGGAAACGCAGCTGCCCGAAGACGGCATTTACCCGCAGGGCTGGGCCGCTGACGAAGGTCATACCCCGCTGCTCTACAACGGAAAACTCTACGTTGTGGGTCCTGTCGAAACCGTCAACGGCTTCTTCAGCTTCAATGTCTATCAGCTTGACGCCGCAACGGGCGCCATCGACTGGGATACGACCGGCGCGCCGCTGTTCTGGTTCGTCAGTGGCCCCAAGAACGGAACCACGGCGTTTGCGGCCGACCTCTTCGGCGCCGGCGTCCACGGTATCTTCGTCAATTCGTCCAGCGGTTCCGGATCGGATACCGTCGGTGAGGTCTTTGCGATTCGCGTCGACTCAAACCTCGGGACGGCGACGGAAGAGTGGCAGGCGGACGGCGGTCATGTCGCTCGCGGACACACGATCTTCAATCCGGCGAACAATCGCGTCTATACCCACACGTTCGCGGACTACGGAAACACCTGCTACAGCTTCGACGCCTTTACCGGCGCCGTGTATGGCGCGAACGCGCCCGGTGGCATCAACAACCACGGCTTCTATGACTTCGGCGCCCTTGCCTGGGACGACAATGGGATCGTCGCGGGTGGATCGAGCGGTGGCATTGCGACCTACGCCGAAGACACGATGAACCCGGGCACGATCATCGCGGATGCGTTCAAGTTCACGGATGATGAATGCGCGCCGAATTGGTTTGGTGAATTCCGCGTCCTCGGCCAGCTGCTTCAGGATGGGAATGGTCACAGCATCGTCATCAGCGGCACCAACAGTCGCGTGAACGCCGATGCGCTTGATCCGTTCTGCCCCGAGGCCGGCGAAGGACCCTATCCGGACAAGACGGCGCGCGTCGTTGTGCTGGATCTCGATACCGCCTTGTCGTCGTTGGCGGCCGAAGATGGTCCGGCGTATATCGATGACATCGAGGTGCTCGAAGGCCCGGACATGATGAGTCTTACGTCGGTCTTCTCAGAAGACTTCGAGAGCTACACGAATGGTCCGCTCCCGGGACAGGGTGGCTGGCTGGATGACAGCGTCGCCCCGTCGGGTGACACACCGGCCGATGTGGTCGACGACCCCACGGGTGGTGGCCAGGGCAAGGTCATGGAACTCGACGCCAACGGCGGCAACGGCGGCTGGCAGGGCGCGACGATTCCTCTGGCCGCGCCGGCGACGGGCGCCTATCGCGTCGTCCGATGGCGACAGTATCGCGACGACCTGAAGGACAACCTCTGGACGGACTCGAGCCCGAACGCGTCGTTCTCCGACAGCTGGCAGATTCAGTGGGACTCCTCCGGAACCATGAGCCACACGGGCTTCAATGATTCGGACGCGGTTCCCGTGACAAAGGACATCTGGCAGACGGTAACGATCACTTACGGCGATGGCATTGTGGTTCTCGACATCGATGGGACGATGTCCGCCGTACCCGACATCGACGCGCCGTACACGATCACCAACATCACGTTCGAGCTGGAAGGCACCGCCGGCATCGATCCGGAGCACGCGGTTCTCAATGCGCCGTTGGCGGTCTATGACACCGGCGTCAATGCACAGAATGCGTTCACGATTCGCGGCGGTCCTGTTGCGGGCCCCGATGGCAAGATCTACTACTTCGACAACGGAACGCAGGAACTCGTTGCCCTCGAACCGGGTTCGACGTTCAGCGCCGATCCGGATTGTGACGGAACCCTGACACTCGCTGACATCGGACCGTTCTCGGCGGCCCTCGTCGGCGGTGAACCCGCCTGGATTACGGCCAACGGCGGTTCCCCGTCGTGCGCCTACCTGCCGGCCAATGACATGAATAACGACAGTGTCATCGACGGGACAGACATTCAGGTGATGGTCAGCCAGCTGCTGAACTAACGAACACGGCTGAGCTCAGGACAGATGAACAACCATGAGGGGCGATCGACATCAGGTCGATCGCCCCTCTTTCTTGCTTCTTCAGCAACTGGCGGGAAATCGGGGACTCCGCAATCGCCACTCACCACGAGCGCGACGCTCGATACGCTCGTCCGAAACGGACGGCGCTGTCAACGGCCTGGAAGGTTGGGCTGGAGGGAATCCGTCAGATGATGGCGTTTTCAGGTTCGCACGAGACGTCGAGTGGTGTCAGATCGCTGAGCATCTCGCATCCGTCAGGAGTGACAGTGACGACGCTCTCCAGACGCACGCCAAACGCGTCGGAAACATAGATCCCGGGCTCAATCGTGAAGCACATGCCGGCTTCAAGCACCACGTCGCTTCCCCGAACAATAAATGGCGGCTCGTGGCCCTCGAGACCAATGCCGTGCCCGAGTCGATGCAGAAAAGCGCGGCCAAAGCCGGCTCTGTCGATGATGGCGCGCGCCGTGGCGTCCACCTGGTGGGCGGTCACGCCCGGACGGATGAACGCAAGGGCGGCGTCGTGCGCCTGCCGAACAGTGGCGCAGGCCCTGCGAAGTTCCTCGTCGGTTTCGTTGATCAGATACGTGCGAGTCATGTCGCCGCAGTACCCGTTTCGCCGGCAGACACAATCGACAACGACGCTGTCGCCGCGCCGAATTGTTCGCACGCCCGTGGGCAGATGCGGAACGGCGCCGTTCGGGCCGCTCTGGATTAGAACGATCTCCGGCATGGCGCCTTCCATGGCCAGGCGATCCGAGACGCTCTGGAAGACTTGGTCTTCCGTGGCGCCGGCGCCGAGCAGGGCGGCCGCATGGTCGAACACGATGGAGCAGTGTGCGCACGCCAGGCGAATGGCGCCGATTTCCTCGGCGGATTTGATCATCCGGATGCGCTCGAGGATTCCGTAGTCCGTTTCCAGCGTCGCCCGTGACAGACGGTCCTGCAGCCGATCGCGCACATCGAGCCAGGTGCGGGGATCCAGCAGGATCCGGCCTCGTTCGATGCCAAGGCTCGCCGCGGCCGCGGCCACGGCCTGATACGGATCCTCGTGTTCGTCCCACGGAAAGATCTCGCAGCGATCGCCGATCCGTTCGACGGCGGACACTTCGAACGCCGGAATGACGAGGGCGCTCTCGCCACGCTGATTGACCAGCGCGCAGACCAGTCGATCCGATGGCCCGAACGGAAGGTTGCAGAATCCAAGGAGCGTTCGATCGTTGAACAGGAAACAGCCGTCCACCCCGGCGCCGGCCATGGCGACGGTCAGGCGATCGACGTGGTTCGCAACGATGCTGTCGGATATGCAGAGTGACGTTGTCATGACGCGTTCATCGGCTCGTCAACGAGGGCGGCGGACCCCGCCCGTCATTGACTTGAATCACACCGTCATGTTAACCTTATCTTTGAGGGAATGCCAGCAAAACCGACGACTTCACGCCGGGGTCCTGCGTTCTGCAAGTTGTTTATCCGTATGATCTTGCGACCCCAATTCCAATCTCAGGTCCACGAACGGCCACAAGGTGGGTCCTGGCGGCCGAATTGGTATCGATCACGTTGGATCGGATGCGGCGGCGTTTCTGCAGGGGCGGTGATTATTGGACTTGGATTCGGGGCGATCGCGGCGATTTCCTGCCAGGAATCCCGCTCGGAATCCCCGCCGCAGACGACTATCCTGCGCGTCGCGAATTGGGAGGGCCCCTCGGTTGACGCCGGCTTCCTGCTGCAGGAGCGATCGCTGCGAGAGGAGTTCGAACGTCGTCATCCCGGCGTCCGGATCAAGATCGAGAACATTCCGGGGGAGGGGCAATACGTTCCCAAGCTCCTGATGATGTTTGTCGCGAAACGCGCTCCCGACGTGCTTCAGCTCGACGCGTCGTACGCGTCTGTCTTCATCGACAACGATCTGCTTCTCGACATGACGCCGATCATTGAGTCCGACACGTCGTTTGAACTGGATCGATATTTCAGAAACGTCGTTGACGTTGCGCGTCGCGGAGACGCTCTCTACGCGATCCCACTCGATTTCACGCCGCTCGTGCTGTTCTACAACAAACGCCTGTTCGACGAAGCGAACATCCCGTATCCGAATCGGGACTGGACCTGCGACGAGTTTCTGGAGGTTGCCCGGGCGCTGACCATCGACCCTCCGGGTGACGCTTCGAAGAAGCAGTACGGGTTGTATTTCAGGAACCTGATGTCGCTCTGGGTTCCCTGGATCTGGGCCAACGGCGGCAGTGTGCTGAGTCCGGACGGCCAACATGCCGAAGGCTACTTCAACAGCGAGCAGTCCATCACGGCGATCCGGTTTCTGACGGACATGATCACGCAGTCTCACGTCGCGCCGAGTGACTCGGAGGCGGCGGCGGCCGGCGTCGACCTCTTCCAGGTCGGACGAGCCGCCATGAATGTGGCTGGGCATTGGATGATCATCGACTACCGCACGGCGAACGTCGATTTCGGCGTGACAATGCTGCCGTCAAACACGGGCCGCCCTCGGACCGTCATTTACGAGTCCGGCCTGGCGATCAATCGAGAGACGAAACAGCAAACGCTCGCGTGGGAATACGTCAAGTTCATGACGAGCGCCGAAGTGCAGAAGATTCGCGTATCGAGCGGACTCGCGATTTCGGCGCAGAAGGATGTTGCGGAATACTACGCCTCGGATGAACAGGAGCAGACATTCCTGGAAGCGGTCGAGTACGCGAGCGGACCGCGCGGCGCTCGCGTGGAACCGTACGCCGTGATCGAGGACCTGGGGCGCGAGGTGGTTGAGAACATCGTGAACGGAATGCCCGTTCGCGCGGCGATCAATCAGGCTGCGCAGCTGATGGAGCGGGAGCTGAGCCAGCAATGACGCAAGGCCGCCCAAAATCCATTGCAGGATACCTGTTCGTCGGTCCGGCGATGCTCTACCTCGGCGTCTTCACGGTTCTGCCGATGGTCGTGGCCGCATACCTCAGCTTCCATCACTGGCATCTGCTCAAACCGGATCACCCTTTCGTGGGGCTGGACAATTATCGACGCCTGTTGGATGACCCGTATTTCGTGAATGCGATTCAAAACACGATCGCGTTTACGGCGCTGAGCGTTCCCGTGGGCATGGCCGTTGCCCTGGCGGCGGCGGTCCTGTTGAACCGGTCGATCCCCGGCATCCGGTTGTTCCGGACTGTGTTCTATATTCCGTCAGTGTGTTCGCAGGTCGCGCTGTCGATGATCTGGATCTGGGTGACGCTGCCGAACGCCGGCTTCTTCAACTGGCTGATCGGCGGACTGAACGCGTGCCTCGGCACAAGCTTCTCAACGGATGTGAATTTTCTCACCCGGTTCCCGATGATTTCAGTGGTCCTGCTGTTCATCTGGAACGGGCTCGGACCGCGGATGGTCATTTTTCTGGCCGGTCTCCAGAATATCCCCGAGTCCCTCTACGAGGCGGCGCGGGTTGATGGCGCGACCGGTTGGCAGCGATTTCGTCATATCACGATGCCGCTGCTGGCGCCGACAACGTTCTTCATTCTCGTGACGACGACAATCGCCGCGCTCCAGATTTTCACGCCGATTTACGTGATGACGCAGGGCGGACCGAATCGCGCGACGGATGTCGTTGTGTTCCATATCTACAAGGAGGCGTGGCACAAGTTCCACATCGGTCAGGCGAGCGCCATGAGCTACGTGCTGTTCTCGATCATCATGGTGATTTCGCTCCTGCAGTTCTGGGTGATGAAACGGCGATCGGACAGCATCGCGGAGGCCGTTTAGGCGACGATGAGCGCAGCTCGATTCATCAAACTCGTTCTCGTGTACTCGCTGCTGCTGGTCGGCGGTGTATTGACCGCGCTGCCGTTCATCTGGATGGCGCTGACGTCGCTTCAGCCGGCGCGCACGGCGATTTCATCTCCCCTTCAGCTGCTCAATCTCTCCAGGTGGTCGTTCGACAATTACGACTTCATCCTCAGGTTTCCCGAGCTGCCGATCGTGCGGATGGCGCTGAACAGCGTCATCGTGACGTTCGCGGTCATTCTGTTTCAGCTGACGATCTGCTCGCTCGCCGCCTACGCCTTCGCGAGGCTGCGATTCCCGGGGCGTGATCTGCTGTTCATTCTCGTGACGCTCACGATGATGGTGCCGACCGTCGTCATGATTGTGCCGTTGTTCATTACCGTGGAGCGCATGGGGCTGCTGGATACCTACGCGGGCCTGATCCTGCCGTATCCCTATCTGAACACGGCGTTCGGGATATTCCTGCTTCGACAGCATTTCATGTCGATTCCCCGGAGCCTCGATGAGGCCGCGGAGCTGGACGGCTGTTCGAAGCTCGGCATTCTCTGGCACGTGATCCTGCCGTCCTCGAAGCCGGCGCTGGCGACACTGGCGGCGTTTGGGTTCATCTGGACGTGGACCGATTTCTACTGGCCGCTGCTGGCGACGAGCACGCGCGAGATGCGCACGCTGGAAGTCGGTCTGTCGATGTTCAAGGAATCCTACGGGGCCACGAACTGGCCGATCCAGATGGCGGCGGCGGTGATTGTCCTGGTTCCGGCGATGGCGTTCTTCCTCGCCCTCCAGCGTTACTTTGTCAGAGGTGTGGTTCAATCCGGACTGAAAGGATAAATGGATGTTTCCAATGACGGGTTTGGCCGGCTTGCCGGTTCTTCGCGACTATGAAAGCAGGCGCATCAGCAGCTACGACACGAGTGGCGGCAACCACGACTGGTGGGATATCAAACCGGGGCAGACGCGCACGATCGCGAAGATCAAGGGACCGGGCTGCATTCGGCACATCTGGATGACCATGTTCTTCAGGGACGACCGCTGCCTGCGCCGTGTCGCGCTTCGCTTCTACTGGGATGGCTGCGATCAGCCAAGCGTCGAGTGCCCGATCGGTGATTTCTTCGGTCTCGGCCACGCGATGCGCAAGGACTTCGTCACGGCGGTCCTGATGATGAGTCCACAGGATGGTCGCGGCTTCAACTGCTACTGGCCGATGCCGTTCAGCAAATCGGCGCGCGTCGAGGTTGTGAACGAATCGGACGAGAAGTTCCCGCTGTATTTCTACTTCGACTACGAGGCGTACGCGTCAGCCGCGCCCGTCGAGGGCATGGGGTACTTCCATACCCAGTGGCGTCGCGAGAATCCGACAAAGGGCTGGGGCGAAGAGTACGGCGAACTGAAGGGGCGAGACCTGAAGAAGTGGAGCAACAACGTCTATTTCGGCGGCGACAAGCGATCGCTGAACACGACGGGTAAGGACAATTACGTCGTCTGCGAGGCGAAGGGCGGGGGCATCTTCTGCGGCGCCCATCTCGACATTGATGTCTTCAGTCGCCAGAAGAATGACTGGTTCGGCGAGGGCGACGACATGATCTTCATTGACGGCGAATCATGGCCGCCGTCGCTCCACGGCACGGGAACCGAAGACTGGTACAACTGCGCCTTCTCTCCCCGATGTGAGTACCAGGCGCCATATCACGGTGTTCTGCTCTACAACGGGACTGAGGAATGGCCGTGGAAGGGCAAGCAGTCGTTCTATCGATACCACATCGAGGATCCCATTCGATTCCGCAAGTCGATCCTCTTCAGCATTGAGCACGGTCACGCCAACAAGCTCGAGAACGACTACAGCAGCACCGCCTATTACTACCTGACGGCGCCGCAGCGTGGCGGACCGCCGCTTCCGCCGGCGGAAGCGCGGCTTCCAAGACCAAATGAGCCGACCTATCCGCCGGAGCCGGCGAAGAAGGCCCCCCAGCGGCGTGGCGCCAGGAAGCGATGACGTGAGCGCCGACGTTGCAGCGCGACCTGATGAAGAAAGAAGGCCAGCATGAATACGAAGAAAGCCAGAGTCGGAATCCTCACGTTCGGGGATGGTCGGGACTTTCTGTCCGAGCCCCTTCGCCCCGTGAACGAGAAGTTCACGGCCCAGCTGAAGGAGCGACTGGAGGCCGCGGGCTACGACGTTGTGGTCGGCGACGAAGTCATCTGGCAGAATCGACTGGCGGAAAAGAACGCGCGGAAGCTCGCGGCGCAGGGCGTCGAATGCGTGATCTTTCTCTACGCGGTCTGGGCGTGGCCGCAATACACACGCGTTGCCGCGCAATTCTGCCCGCAGCCGATCGTCATGTTCTCGGCGGTCAATCCGCAATACCCCGGACTCGTCGGAATGCTGGCCGCCGCCGGCTCCATCGATCAGGTCGGCATCCCGTTCAGGAAGACCTTCGGCGACCTGTCCGACGACAACGTGTTCGCGCAGCTGGAATCGCAGCTCCTGGCCGTGTCGGCGCTGAATCGGCTTCGAGGCAGGACCTACGCCCTGATCGGCGGTCGATCACTGGGCATCGATACGGCCGTGGCGGACGCCGCGCTGTGGATGAAGCAGTTCGGCGTCGATGTCGACCATGTCGACCAGATGGAACTCGTTCGCCGCTCGGAGGCGCACGTCCAGTCCGGCCAGCGCGTTCAGCCGGCGTTCGAGTACCTGGAGCGGCGCCTTCGGAAAATTCACTGGACGGTTCCTGACGCTGTGATGCGATTGACGCCGGACCTGCTCCGACGCCAGTTGGGCATGTACTATGCCGCCGTCGATCTCATCGACGAGTTCGGGTACGACTTCTGCGGAATCAAGGGGCAGCGAGAACTGACGGAGCACTACGCGACGGCTGACGTGGCGGAGGCGTTTCTCAATGACGCGTATGGTCCGGACGGGGAACCCCACGCGCCAGTCATCTGCTCGACGGAGGCCGACATGGACGCGGCGCTCACGATGCAGATTTTCCACTACCTGTCCGGCGCGCCCGTTCTGTTCGCCGACATCCGTCACTATGACGCCGAACGAGGTGTCTGGGATCTGTGCAATTCGGGCCAGCATGCGACGTACTTTGCGGCGAAGTCGAACAATCCTGAGGAGAATCTGGCGAAGACGGAGTTTCGGCCACAGGGATTCTACTTCCCGGCGGGCGGCGCGGCGGTCTACCATATTGCGGCGCCGGGCCAGGTGACGTTGGCGAGAATGACGCGATCCGGCGACACCAATCAATACCGGATGGCCGTCGCGCGCGGTGAGTTCGTACGGTTTGGCGAAGCGGAAGACGAACAGCTCGCCTGTTCCATTCAGGATAACTGGCCGCACGCCTTCGCCCGCCTGTCCTGCAGTCCGGAGACGTTTGTGAATGGAATGCACTGCAATCACATTCACGGTGTCTACGGTGACCACGTCGAGGCCCTGCGAGTCTTCTGCGAGGCCGCCGGTGTTCGATTCGATCTGCTGGAAGCGTGATGCGATGATGAAAGGGCGGAAGATCCTGATCGGTCTCGATATCGACACACGCGGGACGCATCGAGAGGCCGGTGTCGTGAGGGGAATGAAATGCAATCCGTTACGTGGCGCCGCAGCGCGCCTGCGCAGCGTGTCGAAAATGTGTGGGAGTCAATCGTGAAGAGTCTGATCGTAACCACGATGATAGGAATTCAAGTCATGTCAACAAACCTGATGGCGGCCGACACGTCTCTGGGCGCAATCCGAGTGTCGCGACGCCCCACAGTCGATTCAACGGCGCGGAGTGAGCTGTACGTGGGCAATCGGGCGCCCCTCACCGTCCAGCCGCTGGTGAAGCTGCCGGCCGGTTCAATCATCGCAAAGGGCTGGCTTCAGACGCAGTTGAACGGAATGCGGGACGGGTTCGTCGGACATCTCGACGAGATCAGCCAGTTCTGTCGCGAGGAAAGCGCGTGGCTCAGGCCGGAAGGCAAGTCCGGCTGGGAAGAGGTTCCCTATTGGCTCAAGGGCTATGTGGACCTCGCTTATGTGCTTCAGGACAAAACGCTCATCGAGCGCGCCGAACGATGGATGGACGCCATTATCGAGAGTCGGCAGCCGGACGGCTATTTCGGACCGCATCTGAACCGGAAGAGTCATGACGCGTGGCCGAACATGATCATCCTGTATCCGCTGCGCACCTGCTACGAGGTCAAGGGGGATGAACGCATCCTCTCCCTGATGACCCGGTATTTCGAGTATCGCAACGGACTCAGGGATGAGGAGCTCTTTCCGTCTCAGTGGGGCGTCGGGACGTACAATCTCAGCTGGTGGCAGCATGTGCGAGCCTCCGACGAGATCGAAAGCGTCTACTGGCTCTACAACCGGACGGGCGACAGGAAACTGCTGGCCTACGCCGAGCGGCTCTACAGGAACTCAGCCAACTGGAACGACAATGTCGCCAGCTGGCATGGCGTGAACATCTGCCAGGGTTTTCGATCGCCGGCCATCTTCTATCAGCAGTCCGGCGGAGAATCCGACGTGATCGGCGCCCTTGCGACGCTCCGGCGCGTGTATGAACTCTACGGACAGGTCCCCGGCGGCATGTTCGGCGCGGACGAAAACTGTCGAAGTGGTTACGGCGATCCGCGCCAGGCGGCCGAAGCCTGCTCGATGGCTGAACTCATGCAGTCCTACGAGTCCCTGATGAAGATCACGGGGGATTCTGAGTTCGCGGATCGATGTGAGTCAATCGCATTCAACAGCCTGCCCGCGTCGATGTCTCCGGATCTCAAGGCGCTGCACTACCTGACATCGCCAAACATGATTCAGCTGGATCGATCGTCGAAGTCGCCCGGGCTGGAGAATGGCGGCTGCATGCTGGCCTACAGTCCGCATCGCTATCGCTGTTGTCAGCACAACATTGCGATGTCATGGCCGTTCTACTCCGAACATCTGATGATGGCGACCGCCGAAGGTGGTCTTGCCGCGGTCATGTACGCGCCCTGCAAAGTCGAAGCGAAAGTGGCCGACGGCGTTCCGGTGCATGTCACCCAGGAAACGGATTATCCGTTCCGGGACACGATCGATATGACTGTGAATCCTCGGGAGACTGTCAGGTTCCCCTTCGCGCTGCGGATTCCGAACTGGTGCTCCGCCGCGACGATCGAGATCAACGGCAAGCGAGTGAAGGCGGAGGCGAAACCGGGCCATTACGTCATCGTCGACCGCGAATGGTCTCCCAACGACAGCGTGAGGATCCAGCTTCCGATGGAACTGGCGATGACGCGATGGAGTGAGAACAAGGACGCCGTCTCCATCAGCCGCGGTCCGCTCACCTATTCGCTGAAGATCGGCGAGCGCTGGTCGAAGTTCGATGACTCGGCCCGTCAGCCCTTTGCGGACGCCGCGAAATGGCCGTCATGGGAGGTCTATCCGACGACTCCATGGAACTATGGCCTTGCTGTCGACGACCGCCCCCTGGACGCGCAGTTCGATGTCGAGATCGATGACGGACCGTTGGCGAAGCAGCCGTTCAATGTGGAATCGGCGCCGATTCGCATCCGGGCGAAGGGGCAGCGGATCGAGAACTGGACGGAGGACCGACACGGTCTCGTGACGCTGCTTCAGCCGAGTCCGGCGCACGTGGAGAAGCTGGCGCCGGAGTCCATCACCTTGATTCCGATGGGCTGCGCCCGGCTTCGCGTGACGGCGTTTCCGACAGTCAGCGACGCGCCGGACGCCCATGAGTGGCGCCGGCCCCCGCGAATTCCGCATCGCGCATCGCATGAGAACGATGACATCGCGGCGATCAGCGATGGGGTCGAGCCGGCCAGCTCGGGCGATCATGATGTTCCCCGATTCACGTGGTGGCCGCGCCGCGGCACGAGTGAGTGGGTGACATTTGAATTCGACGCGCCGATCGATGTCGGGGAAGTCAATGTCTATTGGTTTGATGACGAAGGACGCGGCTACTGCCGAATTCCGGAATCGTGGAACCTGTTCTACAGCAACGATGGCCACTGGCGTCCCGTCGAGATGGAGTCGATCGATCCCGTGAAGAAGGATCGATTCAACCGACTCTCGTTCAGGACCGTAAAGACAACGGCGCTCAAGCTGGAAGTCAAGTTGCGTGAGGGGTTCTCCGGCGGAATCCTCGAGTGGGCGCCGGGCCGTCTCGACCCGAGCTAGCCGAGTGGGCGCGTGACACCTATGAAGCGACCACTCTATTACACGTTCGGCAATCACATGCACTGGGTCGACATGCAGTGGCTCTGGGGCTACGACGTGCTGCCCGGATGTGTCGATGACATGCTCCGCCTCATTGAGCAGACCGGGGCGCGCGGAAACGTCAACTTCGACGCCGTCGGCTACGAGAAAATGGCCGCCGAATGCCCGGAGGCGCTGAGCCGGCTGCGGCGCGCCGTCGAGGCGGGCGTCGTCGAACCCGTCGGTTGTTCCTACGGCCAGCCCTACGGGCTGTTTCACGGCGGCGAGTCCAACATTCGGCAGTTCACGCTGGGCGTCCGATCGACACATCGACTGCTCAATCGCCGACCGACAACCTTCTGGGAGGAGGAGTTCTACTTCTTCGACCAGTTGCCACAGATGCTGCGGCGTTGCGGCTTCAGCGGCGCCTGTCTCTTCTTTCAATGGACGTGGCATACGCCCGAGCTGCCGACGGAGAACGCCGCTTTGATTCACTGGCGGGGGATCGACGGATCGACGCTGCCGGCGGCCCCGAGAAACGCGCTGAATGTGCATCAGTGGCCGGAGGACTTTGATGGCCTGCTCGCTCAGGGCCTGATCAATGAACTCAACGTACCGGCGGTCGTGCAATGGCTCGAGCTCATGCCCAGCAGGGACTGGATGTGTCGCAGCGAGGTCCTGCTGCCTCGCCTGACGGAATTGATGTCTGATGAGCGATTCGACGTTCGCCCGCGCACGGCCGGCCAGCTGATCTCGGAGCTACGGACACATTCGGGCGAAGGCGACACCGGCGTTGCCGATCCGCGCCGGTACCATCCCGACGACGTCTGGCACGGAATGACGCTCGGCAAGAACGCCGATCGACATCCGCGCACGAGCCGAAGGACGGAACGAATGATCCTTGCCGCCGAGTCAGCGAGCGCCGTGGCGAGCCTGCTGGGGCGTCCCTACGCGTCGTGGGATGTCTATCCGACGTGGGAGCTCGACGAGGCCTGGCGCGAACTGCTCGCGGCCCAGCATCACGACAACCACGAATGCGAGGGCCTGTGCGGCTTCGTCGGCTATCAGCAGATGGCGAAGGCGCAGGACATTGCAGGAGAGGTCCTGAGCCGTGTGAACGCCCATCTGGAAGATCGATCGATGGGCCCGGTATCTCTGAATCCCCTGGGCTGGTCGCGACGAATCGCCCGTGATGTCGAGGATGACGCGGCGCCCGAAGGCTACGCCCGCATTGGGGTCGAGATTCCGCCATTCGGCTATGCGGGGCGGACCAACGTCGGGGCGCCGGAGTCCGCCGCGTCGATCTCACGTGACGGTTCGATCTACACACTGTCGCGCGACGGAATCGAAGTCGACGTCGATGTCGAGTCGGCGAGGATCCTCCAGATTCGAGGACCGTCACATTCGGCCGGGGCGCTTGATCCGCAGGCGCCGCTGCTTGACATGCGCAGCGTGATCGAAGGCCGGACCCGCTCCCTGCCACGTGTCATTGAGATGGACGTGAGTGATCCCGCCAGCGGACTTGACCTGTTCCTGGACGAAGACTGTCTGCGTGATGACGAGACGCCACGACTCGGCGCCGTTGCGACGGGTCGCAACGCCTACATCAATATCTCGATTCCGCCCGGTGGGATTGGCGTCGATGTGATCGTTCGCGGTGTCGATTGCTGGGCGCGTCCGGATCCTGGTCTGCGCTCGGCGTTGCGCATGCCGATCGTTCCCGCTTTTTCCGTCGCGGCGATCCGAGCGGATTCACCTTACGCGTTCAGCGAGGTCCGCGGCGGCGGGCGCGTCTGTCGCAAGTACCCCGAGGGCGACTGGATGACGTCGCCGCAGTGGTTCGAACGCGTCGATGGCTCCATCATCAGCCACAGCGCGCTCGACCTGCTCGCGGCCGATGGGACGGGTCTGCTTGTCCTCCATAATGGTTCGCAGCAGTGGTTTCGTACGAGCGCGGGCGTCGAGGTTGTCGTGAACGCCTACGACCCCTGGGACGAACGGCGCTATGAGCCGGATTTCGAACAGGACATCGCATTTCGGTTCACGCCTCACGGCGGACTGCGGGATGTGCAGCGGGCCCGGCTTGCCATGGAATTCCTGCAGGACGCGGACGGCGAGCTGCAGCGACTTGAGAATCGTCAGCTCTTTCACGCGATCGGCTCGCGCCCCGTTGGCGGTGGCGGCGCGCCGGCGTCGCACCCGATTCCGACATCCTGGGCGCCGATCGCCATCCGCGGCGCCGACAATGTTCTCTGCCATGCGTTCTATCGAGAATCGATGAAGGCCGGTGAGAATCTGCCGGACTGGGCCGGGCATGAGATGGCGAGACGTTCAGACGGCGCCTGTACACATCCGTTTGTGCTTCGCCTTGTCGAGTGGGATGGTCAGCCCGCCGAGGTCAGTCTGGCGTTTCCGGGCGCCATTGCGTCCGCGGCGAAAACCAACCTCATGGGTGAAGTCGGCGCAGACGTCGGAGGTGGCGAGGACACCGGATGGCTCACGCCTGCGACGGCGACACCCCCTGAATCCTCGCGGGACGAGCAGTCTTCGATCGAATGGTCGCAGGTCAGCGTCACGCTCAAGCCTCGCGAAATCGCAACGATCATGCTCGACCTGCAGGTCGGCAGAAAGGCGTGGCGGAATCTGGATGAGAAGCGACAGGTCTGGGCGACGGTCCACCGCACCACTGAGGATGGCCGATGATGACGCCCGGGCGCCAACAACGCGTCTGTGTCGTGGGCTCGATCAATATCGACCTCGTCATGTGCGCGCCGCAGTTTCCCGTGGCCGGGGAGACGCTGCTGGGTGGACCTTTTCAGCGGCATCCCGGTGGCAAGGGCGCCAACCAGGCCGTGGCCGCCGCCCGATGCGGCGCTGCCGTCACAATGATCGGCGCCGTCGGTGATGACGACTTCGGCGGCTTCATGCGCGAGACGCTTGGCGATGAGCGAATCGACATTCGAAACGTGGCCATCATCGACGGAGCGCATACCGGCGTCGCCCAGATCGTCGTGGACGACGCGGGCGAGAATCAGATCATCGTCGCGCCGGGCGCCAATTATGCGTTGACGCCGGAGAATCTGTGCAGCGACGCGATCGCCGCGGCGGACATCCTGCTGATGCAGCTGGAAATCCCGATGGACGTGGTGATCGCTGCGGCCGCGCTGGCAAAATCCGCGAATAAGCGGGTGATCCTGAACGCCGCTCCGGCCGCGGTCCTGCCGAGCGAGCTGATCCGGAACATCGACGTCCTCGTCGTCAACGAGCGCGAGGCGGCGACCATCTCGCGCGCGGAGAATGCGCCGCCGGGCGACGTCGCGATGCGACTGGAATCGATGGGCGTCGCCACGTCGGTCATTACGCTGGGGGCGGCCGGCGCATTCGCACGGCATTCGGGCGATGCGTTTGCGATTGAGGCGCCGCAGGTGGAATCGGTCGATTCGGTTGGCGCGGGTGACGCATTCGTGGGGGCAATGACGGCGTCGCTTGCAGGGAATGAGTCATTGGAGACCGCGCTTCGCTTTGCATGTGCGGCGGGCGCCATCGCCGTGACGCGAAATGGCGCGATCCCGTCGCTGCCTCATCGTGAAGAGGTGAGCCGTCTGGCCGCGCCGCAATCATGACAGGAAGGGAAACATGGCGTTCATCACTCACATTCCCGGCACGCAGCCCGTTCTTCCACCCGAGAAGCTGACGAACGCCCTGGGCGTGGGCGTGCTGGGCCTGCATGAAGGCCGGACGCTTCTTTTTGCAATGAACACGCGCTGCGCGAGCGTCCGCTCTGTCGCGGGCTGCGATCTGAGCGACGAGAAGATCGCGGCGTCAAGACGGGAATACCCCGATCTCTTCTACACGACGGATTACGCGGCGATGCTTGCGCGCGACGACGTCGACGTCGTCGCGATCTACACGCCGGACGCGTACCACGCCGACCATATCGTTCAGGCGTTCGAGGCGGGAAAGCACGTCATCAGCACGAAGCCACTCGTGAATCGTCTTGATGACGCGGCCAGAATCCTCGAAGCGGGGCGTCGAACGGGCGGAAGGCTCATCGTCGGCCAGAGTACGCGGTTCTTCGAACCCTTCCGTCGTCAGCGCACGGCGCTGGAGAAGGGCGACTTCGGTGGCCTGGCCGGCATCGAACTTGTTGACGCGCATTACATTCATCGAATGGACTGGTATTACCGCAAGTCTCCGTGGGCGGCGACGGACTCGGACTGGGTGTTCCTCGGGATGAGTCATCCGATCGATCTGGTTCGCTGGTATCTCGGCCGCATCCGCCAGGTGAGCGCGTACGGATTCAAGTCCGCGATGGGACGGCAGTTCGATCTCAGGGGAAACGATGTGTGCATCGCGAACTTCGTCGCTGAAGACGGGCGTGTGGGTCGCGCCATGGGGCACTACGGTTGTCACGAGCTGCCGCGGGCGCGCAACTGCATTGAATGCATGCTCTATGGTGTCGGCGGATCCTCTCTCGCGCGATACCACGACATGCAGTACATACACACCGGATCGGCGAAACCTGAACGCGATGGCCGATTCGACGCCGGCGAACTGGAGGAGATTGTCGAAGACTGTCTCTACGCCGGCCGGCATTACTACTTCAACAGCGAAGTACACGGCATGCACTACGGCGAGTTCGCCAACTATGCGGACTACTTCGGCTCGGCGATTCTCGAAAAACGGGACTACTCACCCGATCTTGAGGAAGGCGTCGAGACCTATTGCGTGATGGAAGCCGTCCGTCGCAGCGCTGAGACGGAGAAACCCGTCGACGTTCTGCCCCTGCTGGAAGAAGTGGGGCTTCGCTGATCGGCGCAGGGCGCCGCGGAAGTCTGCGTGGAGGGAGTCATGATCGTCTCAGTTATCACTTTGGGTTTCTTCGCGATGGCGCCGGCGGCGTCCGACGGGAACATCCCGAAAGTCACGTACGAGTCGTTGCTCAGAGAGATGGGCGACGCCGAGGCGATCGCTCGATGGCCCGAGCCGGCCTATCGCTGCGCACAGGCCAGCAGTTATGACCGAGACGCCAGATCGCCCACGGAAAACTGGTTTGCCAACACCGATCGGGGCCAGTTCCTGCGATCCGAGGAAAAGGAGGGTCGCACGGAATGGGTGCTGATGGACGCGGAAGGGCCCGGCGCCGTCGTGCGATTCTGGTCCGCCAATCCCTGGGACGCGGGTGTCGTGAGAATCTATCTCGACAACGCCGACACGCCCGTGATTGAAACGCCCATGGAGGATCTGCTGGGGGGAACATGGCGCATCGGCGCGCCGCTGTCCGCAATCCGATCGCGTGGATGGAATCTCTACCTGCCGATTCCTTACGCCAGACACTGCAGGATTACAGCGGACAAACGCGATTTCTATTACCAGGTGAACTATCGAACGTACACGGAGCCCGCGGAGGTCGAGACCTTCTCCCTGCCCGTGTTCGAGCGCGGTCGAGGGGCGCTGCGAAGCGCCGTGGAAACGCTGTCGTCCGTGGGCTTGACGTCGAGCGGGCCGCGTCTTCCTCACGTGAGTGACGCCAGGACACTGAATCCGGGGGAATCGCTCACGCTCGAACCGCAAACGGGCCCCGGCGTCATCAAGTCACTCACAGTGCGACTGGGCGCGGAGAATATGGATGAAGCCTCAAGGAAGCTTGTTCTGCGAGCGTCATTCGACGGCGAAGAGACGATCTGGTGTCCCGTCGGCCAGTTCTTCGGCGCAGGGCTCGGCGCCCATCCCTATCAGAGTTGGCGCTCTTCCGTCTCGGAAGGTGGCGTCATGCGATCCGACTGGCCGATGCCCTTTTCGAAAGACGCCAGACTGACTCTGGAGAATCTCGGCGACGCGCCCGTTGATGTCGACGCTCGTGCGACTGTGGGGCATTGGGACTGGGATGAGCGTTCGATGTATCTCAACGCCACCTGGCGATCGCAGTTTCCCGTGAAGACCGCCGAGAAATCCGACTGGAACTACGTGGAGATTCAGGGGCGCGGCGTGTTCGCAGGCGATGTGCTTTCCGTTGGCAATCCTTCAACCGCCTGGTGGGGTGAAGGCGACGAGAAAATCTATGTCGATGGCGAGACCTTCCCTTCGCACTTCGGCACGGGAACGGAAGACTATTACGGCTACGCCTGGTGTGACTGGCATGTCTTCGACGCGCCATTCCATGCGCAACCCCGCGTCGACGGTCCGGTCAATTTCGGCAACACAACCGTCCTGCGCACTCGCGCCCTGGACGCCATTCCGTTTACCACATCCCTGAAGTTCGATATGGAAATCTGGCATTGGCGGAAAGTGGAGATGGCGTACGCCGTCGCCACGTTCTTTTATGCCGGGGCGGGCGCGTCGAACAACCGCGTCGCAGATCGGAAACCGCAGTCGCTTGATGTCCCGAAAATCGATCCGCCACTCAAACTTGCCAACGCCATCGAAGCGGAGTCGATGGAGATCGTCGCCAGGCCGGCGGACGCCGGCGTCCGCGTGGAGGGAAACTGGCATGATTGTGAATGGAGTGGCGACGCACAACTGTGGATTGGACTGCCTCGCATCGGCGACGCCGTTACGCTGCGCGGCGCGACGCCGATGACCGGGCGGTTCAGGGTGATCCTCAGAGCGAGCCGCTATCCAGACTACGGGATCATTGCAGTATCGTCTCACGGTAAGAGGCTCGGCGAAACGATCGACCTCTGGCGGGAGAAGGGCCTGAAGCACACGGGCCCGATCGATCTCGGCGAGGTCGAGTTCCGCAACGAACGGCCCGAGTTTCGCATCGAAGTGGTTGGCGGCAACCCCGAGGCGAAGAACAGCGGTACCTTTGTTGGCGTCGATTGTTTCGTACTTCAGCGGGTTCCGGCGGAGATCTGAGAGGCGCCGGACGCGTTGCTGATGCGATGGGTCGCGGTTCGGCGTTGCTGATTGGTCGACGGACTACGCTCGGTTCGCGAGTATCTCAAGCATCGACTCGCACGTCAGTTCGCGCAGAGACATCGCGCTGAGGGCGACGTTCTTCTCGTTCATGGCGGAACCGACCGCGACGCACGCCATGCCAGCCCTGCTGGCCGCCTCGACACCCGCCGCGGCGTCCTCGATCACGACACAGTCCTTTGGCGCGAGGCCAAGTCGCTCAGCGGCAATGAGGAATACCTCGGGATCGGGTTTTGATCGCGCGGCGTCGTTGCCATCGGCCCATGCGTCGAGCCGCGATGTCAGTCGCAGTTTCTCCAGGATGAGTGGGGCGTTTCGGCTGGCGGACGCGACGGCCGTTCTGACGCCGCGCGCCCGCAGGCCGTCGAGCATCTCGGATGCGCCGGGAAGCAGATCCTCCGCCGACAGCTCCTCCAGGAACTGACGATAGCGCTCGTTCTTCCGTTCGGCCATCACCGCCTGCGCCGCGTCGTCATAGGACTTCGTTGCGCGTTCCAGGATGACGCGCAGGCTCTCCATCCGGCTCACGCCGCGCAGGCGATGATTGATCTCGCGATCAAAGGGAATTCCCTCGGCGTCCGCCAGTTCCTTCCAGGCGCGATAGTGCAGCTCGTCGGTTGAAACGAGCACGCCGTCCAGGTCAAAGATCACGCCTCGGATCGTCATTCATTCCCCCATGCGGCTGATGACTTCGCGTCCACCATTTTCTCGACGCCGGCGACGATGACCGCGGATGGCGACTCGCCGAGATTCGTGACCTCTGTCCGGTCCCCCTCGATTTGAACATCATATCGTGCGCCTCGCCAGCAGAGCGGGAAGCGGATGCGCGACCAGTGCGCCGGCGGATTCGGATCCAGCGTCAGCTTGTTAGTCTCCATGGGCGATTGCATCCCCGCGAAACCGAGAACGACCATCTGCCAGACGGCGCCGGCGTTCGCGATGTGAACCCCTTCTGACGCGCCACCATGGGCCACATCCAGATCGATCGAGCTTGCGCGCCTCCAGAAGTCCCAGGCGTCGTCCGATCGACCGAGGCGCGCCGCAACAATGGCGTGGACGCCGGCGGACAACGACGAGTCGTGCGTCGTATAGGGAACGTAGTAATCCCACGCCCGCTCGATTTCATCTCGACGGAATCTCCCCGGCGTGAGCATCATGAGCATCAGGACATCCGCCTGCTTGAGACTCTTCGATCGATAGAGCCGTTCCTGCGAGACCTGCGCCGCAAACGTCCGCGATCGATCACGCCAGCGCTTCTCGAAATGCGGCTCCGCCAGAGAATCGAATTCTTCGCATTGCAGGATCAGTACGCCATCATTCGACCGAAGGAGGGGGAGCCTGTCGGAGATCTCCCGGAACGCCGCGATCTCCTCTTCCGTGGCGCCGCCGGCCCGCCCATACGTGGCCGCGAGGTCCAGCGCCTGCGAGACCAGCGCGTTCGTATAGGCGTTGTTGTTGCTGATCGGCGTGAACTCGTCGGGGCCCATCACGCCGAGAAGACTCGGGTATTCGTCACCCGGACGCCAATCAACACGCTCACGCCAATATCGCGCCATCTCGACGAGCGCCAGAGCCGCAGGTCCCTGTAGATACGCCTCGTCGTTCGTGGCCCGGGCGTAATATGCGAATCCGTGGGCGACATCGGCCGTCACGTGCACTTCATGGTCAGCGTACTGCCAGTTCGGACAACATTCATCGCCGCGATCGTCCGCCTCCCAGGCGTATCGCGCGCCCGCATACCCGTATCGATCCGCATTGCGTCGCGCGCCAGGGAGACTCTGCACGCGGTAGTCAACGAGGGTCCGCGCCCTCGCCGGCGCCGTATGCGCGTAAAAGGGCGCCAGGAACATCTCCGTGTCCCAGAAATAGCGCCCCCAGTAGGCGTCGCCCGCGTAGCCCTTCGGATCGATTGCCACGCGCGAATCGTCGGGGACGTGAACGCGCAGCAGGTGATACAGCGCCGCTCGTACGCTGCGCTGGGCGTCCTCGTCGCCGTCGATCTCGACGTCGCACGTCGCCCAGCGAGAACGCCAGTGTTCGACGTGTTCCGCCTTCAACGCGTCGAAGTCCATCGACTCAACTTCCGCCAGGCGCTGCTGGGCGCTCGCAGACTCAAGATCGCGGCTCGTCGCGATGGCGGTTCGCTTCTCGATGACAAACGGCGTGTTCGCCGCCGCGTGTGATTCCAGAACGCTCCAGCCGGCCCGCGGTTCATGCTCGAAATACCAGCGACCCGGACCACGCGATTCGGAGCAGATCTCGATCGTATCGCCCTGGTCGGTCTCGAGATGACACGTCACACCGTCGACGGCCTGCGCCGTCTGCACGCTTCGAAAGTGATCGTATCCATTGGTGCGAACATCCGCGTCAATGCCCGTGCGGACAATAACGTCCGCCGCCTGCGAACAACAAATCGTCATGCGCTGGAGTATTACATGACGATGCGCGCCGCTGACAAATGTCTCAAACGTGACACGGACCGACTTGCCGCTTCGCGTGTTCCAGATAAAGGAACGTTCGAGCAGGGCTTTGTCCATGTGGAGCGTGCGCCGATAGTCGTCGATCGTCGCCACAGTGATATCGAGCCGTTCACCATCCACGAACGGGATCATTGCGAGCGTATGGGGCAGGTTGACGAGCTCCCGGCCCAGCGCCGGATGACCTCCCCAGACGCCGGGTACGAATGTCCCCCATTTGACCTTTGTCTCGGGGAATTTCTCGCTCGTGACGTTCGCGGGTCGCCGATCGTACGTCAGGTTCTGGGACGCGCCCGCGATGTGCTCTTCAAGGGATCCGCGGACGTGCAGGTAGCCGCTGCCCAGGGTGAACAAGCCCTCATACGCCTTGGCGTGGTCCAGGCGGAAGGGCCTCTCCGTCAAAGTCCATTCGTTCGTCATTCCGCGTATCGTAAGGAATTGTCGGGGCGGGTCGAAGCGAACTCCGCACTTCTTCCTGCGCAAAAATCTCCACGTGAAACGGCTTGCCGTCGGGGCCGTCTGGGCGCCGCTGACGCTCGGGGACGTGTGACTCGCCTGTGCCGGAGGATCTTCCCGGAGGTTGAGGCCGGCGGGGCAATCCCGTTGGACCCGAGTCCCGTCACTCGCCGCACGCCCGTGCGGCTGTGCTATACTTAGGGAAGGTCGTTCGGCGCCTGGCCTCGTTCGGACCCGCGATACGCGCCGCTCCGGCGGCTCACACCACGATGATGAGGAATTGCGCCGCCCGATGAACGCCGGCGACGTTACATTACTGCTTCAGGGAATCCGCCTCGGGACGCCGGACGCTGTCAGCCAGTTGATTGAAGCGGTCTACGGGGAACTCCGCGTCATGGCGGAGCTGAAGATGCGGGCGGTCAGACCGGGACACACACTGCTTCCCACGGCCCTGGTCAACGAGGCGTTCCTGCGGCTCGTCGGAAACAGCGATCGACTTGAGGATCGCGGACACTTCTTCGGAGCGGCCGCGAGGGCGATGGAGCGCGTGCTCGTCGATTACGCCAGACAGAAAAAGGCCCTCAAGCGCGGTGGCGCTGACGCGCAGCGCGTAACGCTCCACGACCTGCACGTGCAGGCGCCGGACAGCCAGCTCGGTGTGCTGGAAGTGCATGAAGCGATCTCAACGCTCGAACGCGAGGCGCCGGATCTGGCCACGATTGTTCGATTCCGGTTCTTTATGGGGATGACACTTGAGCAGATCGCCGATCTTGAAGGCGTCTCCCTGGCCACAGTCAAACGACGATGGACATTCGCCAGAGCCTGGCTGTACGATCATCTTGAAGGTTGAGATCGCGTCCCCGCCAGAGACAGCAACTCCACCAGCGCCGTTCGTGATGTCCCCAGGAGATGGAGCTCCACGCCGGAATCCTGCGCCGAAGGGATGTCCGGAAGCGAACCCCCGACGGGAACCAGACAGAAGCCGATGGAATCCGAACCGCGAGTGAATGAGATCGACGACTTCCACGAGGCGCTCGAGCAGCCCGAGGACCAGCGCGAGGCGTTTATTGAACAGCGTCACGCCGGGAACCCCGAGCGAATCGACCGCCTGCGTCGGCTGCTCGCGGCACATCAGCGCGCCGAGAACGCTCCTGACGAAACGATCGCGTTCGCACGATCACTGGGCGCTTCCATGGCGGAACAATCGCCGCAATGGATCGGTCCCTATCGCGTCCTCAGCCTCATCGGCGAAGGCGGCATGGGAATCGTCTACGCCGCCGAGCAGCTGGAACCGATCCGCCGGCGCGTGGCGATCAAGGTTGTCAAACTCGGGATGGATACGAAGGAGGTCATCGCGCGGTTTGAGGCCGAGCGTCAGGCGCTGGCCATGCTCGACCACCCGGGCATAGCGAAGGTGCTCGACGCCGGGAGCACTGAATCCGGTCGCCCTTACTTCGTCATGGACCTCGTCAAGGGGCTGCCGCTGACGGAGTACTGCGCCAAGTACAAACTGTCGCTCCGTGATCGGCTTGGGCTGTTCGTTCGAATGTGCGAGGCGGTCCAGCACGCGCATCAACGCGGGATCATCCATCGCGATCTGAAACCGCCGAATGTGCTCGTCGCGATGCTTGAAGGTCGTCCCGTCCCCAAGGTGATCGACTTCGGAATTGCGAAGGCCACGGCGTCGCGACTGTCAGAGCGAACAGTCTTTACCGAGCAGGGCAAGCTGATCGGAACGCCGGAGTACATGTCGCCGGAACAGGCCGAGATGTCGGGCCTGGATGTGGATACGCGCACGGACGTCTATTCCCTCGGTGTCCTGTTGTACGAACTTCTCACGAGCGTCCTCCCGTTCGAACCTCGCGAGCTGCGTTCCGGGGGGTACGCGACGATTCAGCGAATCATCCGTGACGTCGACCCGCCGCGCCCGAGCACGCGCCTGTCGAACCTCTCCCGATCAACGCCGGATGGCGACAGGTTCGCCTGCGCCTCGGTCCGACAGCTCCGCGGAGAGCTCGACTGGATCGTGATGCGCGCCATCGAGAAGGACCGCACGCGTCGATATGAGTCCGTTGGCGCCATGTGCCAGGATGTCGAGCGGTACCTGGCGGATGAGCCAGTGTCCGCGGGACCGCCGAGCAACGCCTACAAATTTCGCAAGTTCATTAAGCGCCATCGATACGGAACGCTCGCGGCGGCCTCGGCGCTGTTGGCCGTCACACTGGGGGTCACGGGTCTGACCATCGGTCTGATCGACGCTCGCCAGGCGCACGCCGTCGCGGACCGCAGGGCGAAGAACGCACAGGCCGCCGCCGAGTACCTTCAGAAAGTGCTGTTCCAGGTCGATCCGGAGTTCGGCGGCGGAAGACTGTCGCTCCAGGAAGTCATCGACGCTGCGGCTGCGTCGGTCTCCGAAGAGCTGGGCGACTTTCCGGAAGTCGAGGCGTCCGTCAGGGAGTCGATTGGCGTCGCCTATCGACGTCGGTCGGAATACGCCAAGGCGCAGCCGCATCTTCAGAAGTCGCTTGAGATCCGCAGATCGTTGTTCGGCGATACGCCACTCGCAACCGCGTCCTCGTTCATTGCGATGGCGGACCTCAGTCTTGAGTATGAAGGAAGCGTTGACGACGCCCTCAGGATGCTCGGCAGGTCGTATGACAGCTACGTCGCGAACGGCCTGATCGATTCAGAGGCCGAGGCCTGGCTGCAGCTGGACATCGGCCTGGCCAACATCGCCGGCGACAGACTCAGAGCCGCGGAGCAGGCGTTTGACGTGTGCCGGAAGCTCCTCATTCGAAGTCGCGGGGCCGGGCATCCCGACATCAGCCGTCCGGAGCGAGGGCTCGCCCTTGTTGCCCTGGGGCGAAATGATCTCGAGTCGGCCGAGCGCCTCGCGCGACACGCCGTCGCACTGTGTGATGGCGAAGGCGAGCCCTATCTCAACGCGCGGGCCCGCCTCGTCCTTGCGCAGGTCCTGATGGAGACGAACAGATTCGACGAAGTTGCGGACATACTCGCCGTCGTCGGAGAGCAGTTTCTCAGGACCGTCGGGAAGCGTCATATCCGGATCACGGAACTCGACGTGTGCCTGGCCGAGTTGTATCTGCGGCGTCAGGAATTCTCGCTCGCCGAAAAGACCTCCGAACACTGCGAAATCCTGCGGCGTGAGCTCCTGGACAGGAATCACTGGGCGATTCTCGAAGCGAGGCTGTTGAGACAGCGCGCCCGAATCGGCGCCGGAGACGCCGCGACTGCGGACGTCGAGCTGCTGCAGATCGCCGAGGCGATCGATCGTTCTCTCGGTGGCGATCATCCGTTGGCCATCGCTGTTGCGTCCGCGCGTGTTGATTGTTCCAGGGCGCTGGGAAACGACGACGTCGCGGCGGCTCGCGCCGAACGACTCGCCAACATGAAGCAACGCCGAGCCGAGCGACTGAAGCTGGAGGCGTCGCCCACAGCGCCATAGGGAAGGGCGGATCCGATCCCACCCCATCTGACGCGCGGTGGAATTCCCATCCACGGGCTCCATCGAAACGGCGGAGACGAGACGAAAAAGCTCCGTCGCCGATCGACAAACTCGTGTCGATCGGCGGACGGAGCGGTCCGGGGGAGGGTGGGATCAGAATCAGTTGTCGATCAGCAGCTGCGTCAGTACCGCGATGTCATGTCCATCGAGGCCGCCGTCCAGATTCAGATCACATCGTTCCAGGATGGCGGGATCCTGCAGATTGCCGACAAGCGCCGCGGCGAACGGAAACACGTCGTCCGGATTGACGGCGCCGTCGGCGTTGATATCGCCGGGCTGCGGGCCCGCTCCGGGGGCGATGTCAAAGCTTGTGTTCATTCCAGCAGTCGTCAACTGGAAGCGCGTGTCGCGAGCCAGGACGCGGACACGCGCACCGTTGATTCCCTGGCTTGCCGGCAGGCGCCAGTCATAGGACATCGCGTCGCCCGGAAGCTCCCGCGCGATTGTCCACCAGGTTTCGCCGTCGTCGAACGACGACTGGATATCAAAGCTCCGAAGGCCCTCGTCATCATTCGCGATCCATGCGATCGGCATGACCTGGCCCCCGTTGAACACGGCGCCCGTCTGTGGCGAGACGAGTTCGATGGTGGGCGGCGCATCGCCCACGTTGTCATCCGGCCGGATGCTGAAGTAGTCGGAGTAATACCACTCTTCACGACCCCCCGCGCCAAACGTTAACTGGACAATCACGCGCCCCAGATCGGAGCTCACGTACGGCATTCGCTTGGGAATACTCAGTTCGCCGGAGCCGCCGCCCGACGAGGACAGAAGATACCCTCCATCCGCTTCCAGATAGACAGCGGCGGTCGCGCCGGGCGCCCAGGTGATTGGCGAAAAGTCGCCGGGACGCAGGGCGACGGGCGTCGCAACGTCGATGTTCGGAACCGACCAGTCGTCCTGGTACGGAACCCAGAAGAACACGACGTCCCAGGATTCCTGGCCGGCGGCGTCGACCGCCACAACACGCAATGCGGCCGGGGAGTTCACGGGCGTAGGTGGGACCGACACCACATCGTATTCGTAAGAGCGATCCGAGGGGTTCAGGTCCGCAATCGTCTGGAACGCGAACCCACCGGCCGCCTGGGAATATTCGACGCGCTGGGCGACAATTCCGTGATCGTCGTTCGCCCGCCAGTTGATGATGATTCGATCGCCGACATGCGCGACCCCCGGTCCCGGCTCAACGGTCACGATTGGCGAACGATCCGCATAGCTCGGAAGCGCCGTCAGGAAAGGTGTCAGACGTCCGATCGTGATGTTGGCGATATCCCCTGCGCCTCCGGGATTCAATGGGTGCGTCGGGCCATTCGGATCGTCCCACCAGCAATACTGCGATGATGACGAGTTATTCGACAGGGGACTGCGAACCTCGACGCCGACGCCGTTCAGGATGAATGAACTCGGCATCGTGTCGCTCGACGCGTCGAACGATCCGGCGTTGGTCGAGCTGCCAGTCACAAGGCCGAAGTCGTTGCTCTTGAACTGGCAGTTCCGCGCCGTCCATCGACCAAAGGTATTCGCTGTTCCGCCGATCGCGTTGTTCTCGAAAGCGCTGTCGATAACAGTGAGGTTTCCTTCATCGATCCCGATTCCGTACTCAGCGCCGGATGTAACGACATTCTGCATTCGCTGCGCCGCCGCCTGAACGAACTCGATGCCGGCCCAGTTCTGCTGCGGATCGACCGCCTCGAGTCGGATCGGTTCGTCCGCCGTGCCCGTCATTGCAACGCGGGTTCCCCGGCCGAACATGGCGCCCGCCAGCGGTTCATACCGGATGTTGACGCCCGGCATGATCGTCAGGAACCCCGACACGGAATTGGCAACGCCCGAGACAATGTACGGAAGCCCCAGGTTGGCCCAGATCAGTCCGTTGCCCGCGCGCTGCCCGTTGGCGCGAATGACATTCTGAGTGTTGCCCGTGGCGGGCAGTACGGAATCCGGCGTCAGGCCCGCTCCGAGGACGGTGAACTCGATCGGATAGAGATTTCCCTGAATCGATGTATTCGCCCCGATCTCGTAATTGGCGCCCGACAGGGCGAGTCCGGGCCCGTCTGCGTTGTTGATCGCCGTCACGTAATCCACCAGGGCGGGCTGGGCGCCGGCGTCCTTTTCGATCTCCAGGGGAATGCCGTCGACCGTGACATTGTGAACATAGACGTACCCCGCGATCCTCGCGCGACCTCCATGGAAGTCCGTATCCGTGATATGCACGTTGCTCACGGCCGACAACTCGCCACCCGTGAACTGACAGCGCTCAATTCGGAACGTGAGCGCCTGGGGAACGGGACTTCGGGGATCCTGGGCCTGCGTCGGATGCGCCGCGATGGCGCCCTCTGATGGAACCACACAGTCGGATGCGAGCACGGCGCCGCCGTTGCGACACTGAATCCTCGCGCGAACGTCGACATGTCGCAGATCCAGGACGCCGCCGACAACTTCGATCGGTGGAGAGACGACAGAGAAATTCTCGCCGTTGATCGTGATCGGCGCCGCCTGTGTTCCCGCGGCGCGAAACGTGCCGGACACGATCAGCTGGGCGCCCGGATCCACATTCAGGACGACGCCGGGCTCCACTTCGACGATCCCGCCAGGTGAGATCGTGAGTTGCTCGCAGACGTTGATCGGACTCTGGCTGACGCTCCAGGTTACCGTCTCTCCGGGCTGAGGCAGTGGAACGCCGCAGGGATCAAGCGCCGCGGCGGAGATGGCAAGAGAGTCAATGGCGGCGACAACACCGGCGCAGGCGAAGTTGCACGCGTACGGGTCGACCTGTCGAATCGCCAGTCTTCCGTTGCCCGGAAGCTGGACGCTAACCTGTCGCCATGAGACATCCGTTTCGAATTCAGCGAGCAGAATGCTGAAGTCGCCGACGTCTGTATGGCTGGCGCCGGTGCCGATGTTTCCGCCTGGCGAGTATCGCACCTGAATTTTCTGATCGGCCCACTGCGGCGCCGTCCCGAAGAGGAAGAATGACAGGACGTCACCCGCCTGTTGCGCGGGTATCGCCGGAAGGATCGCCCAGTTACTCATGGCGCCTCCCTCGAA
>Ga0116152_10000065_pt1 | contig 74905 bp, 61 predicted proteins | sample AD_UKC119_MetaG_FD_89894 | JGI IMG/M metagenome (GOLD analysis project Ga0116152, IMG submission 89894) | Active sludge microbial communities of municipal wastewater-treating anaerobic digesters from Hong Kong - AD_UKC119_MetaG | ecosystem: Engineered > Bioreactor > Anaerobic > Digestate...
CGTGTAGTACTTCGCCTCGGCGTTCGGGATTTTGGCGATCGATGGCGGTGACGTGTAGTACCGCCGTACGAGGCGCTTCTGGTTCCGGGCGAGCAGACCCGTGATCGCGCCGCACGGAACGCCGGTCGGCGTGAAGTGATCGTCCATCGGGCTCGTGACCTGAACGATGTGGCGCACCATGGTCCCGGGATGATCCAGAATCGCCTTGACGCCCCAGATGTTCCAGCCCTGACGACTCGAATCGAGCACCCATTTCGTGACAGGAATGTACTTGGGCTGGGCCGTCGTTCCGCTGGTCAGGGCGAACATGAGAATGGGCGTGCCGCTCGTGAAGAGGGCCTCCACCCGGCCGGCGCGCACCTCGTCGACGTAGGGCCGGATCTGTTCGTAGGTCTGGACCGGCGCGGCGCGGACGTAGTCGTCATACGTTCGAACGCGATCGAGACCGAACTGGCGGGCAAAGTCGCTGCCGCGGGTCGCCTGAAGGAATCGCTGCAACAGGGCGTCCTGAACGCGCGTCGCGTTTTCGCAGGCCGCAAAGAACTTTCGCGTGACAAGTCTCGCCTGTCCCGCGGCCAGATATCCCAGGATGGTGTCGTAAAAAGCCATGCCGCCGTGGAGGGTTGTCGCGTGTGTGACGTTGCGCGTCGCGGATCACGATCGCCAGCGATCACAGGGGAAGGATTCTAGTCGAAATCCTCTTCGCCCGCGCCGGCGCCGACGAGCAACGAGTCGTCATCGGCCGATTCCGTGTCGAGCGAGATGTGGTGGTATTCGCGTTCGCTCGCCGTGATCCCCTCGATCAGTTCGCCGTAGTAGAGGTTGGACGGATGGCGTTCGCCCGCGAGAAAGCGATCGAAGAACTGCACTGTGTGCTGGGCGTAGTCCTCGGCGGCGACATCCACGGACTGATTGTGCTTCGCGCCCGGGACGATCCAGAGGTAACGGGGCTGGGCGGCTTGGGCGTAGAGCAGTCGCGATTGATTGACGGGAATGTGGCTGTCGCGGGCGCCGTGGATGAACAGGATCGGCCGCGGGAGCATTCGCACGAGCGCCTTGCGGACGGACGGGAATCGGCACTTGAAGCTGCGCTCGGCGCGATGGAATACCCACCAGCGGAGGAAACGCCAGAACTCCGGCGGGTGGTTTTCGGCCACGACGCGAACCTTCGCAAAGATGCTGGCCCAGCGCTTCAGAAAGTGCTCGAGCGTGCAGTCACTTGAGAAGGCGCCGTCCGTCACGATGGCGCGGATGTTCTCGCGATGCTCGGCGGCGAGCAGCGCCGCGCAGGCGCCGCGCGAGATACCGAACAGGCCCATGTCGATCGGACGGTCCCGATGTTCGAGCCATTCTTCTGCAATGGCGATCGCCGTCATGATGTCCGTGACTTCCCGATCGCTGGCCCACTGCCGCGGGTGGTAGTTTTCCTCGTTCGCGGAGTCACCGTGGCCGCGGAAGTCGAAGGTCATGATGTCGTAGCCCGCTTCCAGCAGCGGCCGACAGTAGCGGGCGCAGCTGTGTCGCGTGCTCTTGAATTCCGGCGCGAAGAGGATGAACCCCCTGGGGTTCTTCGCCGGCGTCGGAATGATCGTGGATCGCAGGCGGATGCCGTCGGCGGTATGAAAGTCGCGATCCTCGCCCGACAGCGGGACGAAGCCGGACTGTCCCATGAAAAGCGGCGGTTCCGTGTCCTTCAGAATGTTCAGGCAGATGCGGACGTATTTGCTCAGGACGAGCAGGGGGACAACGACGAGCAGCGAGATCGTCAGGATGATGGAAAAGAGGGCCCAGTTGCGCGCAATCGCGCCCCACACGGGGGAGTCGGTCACGGCGAGGAGAGAGGGTACATGGGCTGTCATTTCCGAGCGAGGCTCCTCGTAAGGCGTTTATCTTAGGGCGAGGCCCGCGGGATGCAAATGGATTGTGAACTGTGTAAGCGCCTGCGGCGGCGATATTTGCGGGTGCGATAACGGCGTCAGGCGACCGCCGCGGAGGGATCGAGATTCGCGTCGGAGCGTTCGCGCTGCGCCCGAGCGAGGCTTCGGAAGATGAGCATCCCCGTGGCGCCCAGTGTCACGGCGACCACAAAGGCGAACGCGCCCGTCTGTTTGTACAGCCACGTGCCGAAGAAGGGCGCCGTCAGGCCACGCGTTCCCGTCAGAAAGACATGGACGCCCATGTAGATCTCGGCCTGTTCGGGCCGGGCGAAATGGAGATGGCCGAGGTTCCAGGCGATGGCGCCGCCGCCTTTGCCGAGACCATCACAGACGCGGGAGAGCGTGAGGCAGAGCATGACGGCGGCGAAGAATGTCGTCGAGCTGAGATCCCTCGAGTGAATCATGAATGTGGCGACGCCGCCGAAGACGGACGCGGAGGTCCACGCGATCGCATTGGAAATCCGGAAATGGACGACGCCGCGTTTGTCGAAGAGTCGGGCCCACGGGAGCATCGAGACCATCATCAGCAGGCGGGGCGTGACTTCCAGCAGCGTGGAGCTTGCCTTGTAGGAGAGCGTCAGCTCCTTGGTCACGATGATGGTCATCAGCGGCATGACCATGATGTTGGCGAAGCCGAGAAACATCATGCCGACGCAATAGCGCCGATAGTCGCGATCGTCGCGCAGGACGCCGAGGCCCTGCCGAAATGGCGCCAGCAGCGTGTGGCCCTGGCGCCGCGGTTGTGACGCCCGGCTTCTGTGGATCGCGGCGATCTCGGTGCGCTCGCCGCGGATGCGCATGGGCCTCAGCAGGAGCAGCGCGACGCCGCCGACAAAGGCCGTTGAGGGATAGATCCACACGTAGATGTCAGGACGCCAGTCGAACAGGGCGCCGACGGTGAGGACAACGGCAATCGCCATCGAGAATCGAACGATCTGCAGCCGGGCGGCGATCTGACCGCGCATGGCCGTGGGATAATTGTGCTTCCAGATGGCGGAGCGGGCGGTCACGCAACCCGCGAGGAAGGCGCGTGCGAGAAGGATCTGCGCGGCGAACACGTAACCGCCGGCGGGCGACATCGGCGCCAGGGCGACAGAGGCGATGACGACGGCGGCGGCGAAGCCGAATCCAATGAAGAGCCGAAGCTTGTGACGGCCCGTGAGGACGCTCCCCCACACGCCGCCGAGGAGGTTGGCGAGCATGGGCGTCGCCATGACGAACGTGATGAGCCAGTCGCCGGCGTTGAATGTCTTGGAGACGACAATCGACGAGATCGTCCCCTCGAACATACCCGCGAAGACGCCCCAGAAGACAAGATGTCGCAGCTCGATGATGTAGTTGCGCCGTGCCATCATGGGCAGGCGCGGCGGGTTGAGGAGGTTCGTCAGGCGGGTCAACGAGGGGTCCCGGGGCGTGGTTGTCATCATGCGGCGGATAAACCGCGGTATGATGCGGATTATAGTCGTTCGGCCCGGAGCCGGCGCGTGGGTTGTCGCCGATGGAGGCCGGGAGGGCAAGGATGAAATTCGCGCGAAATCTGTTCGCAGTTGTCGGTGTGTTCACGTTGTTGGCGTGGGGATTCGGGGCGTTCGTCAACGATACGTCCATTCGGGTCGGGAGCCTGTTGGTCCTGGTCGGGCGACCGGGGATCGGGATCGGTGTCGCAGAAGGAAGCACGCCGCCTCAGGGGATTCATCTTCTGGAACCCGCCGGTCCCTTCTGGATCATGCCGACAATCTCCGACCGGACCTTTATCAAGGCCGTTCTCATTCCCCATTGGCTGTCGAATCAAATGGCGTGGTCGGCGTTCTACCTGTTGTCGTGTCGTGTGCGACGCGGCGCGAAACGACAATGTGAGAACTGCGGGCGACCACTGAGTCATGCGGGCGACAGCTGCCGGCCCGCATGTGAGGGCGCCGCGGCCTCCGCCTGATCGTGCGCGATCATCCCGTCCCGTCACCAACGGGAAGGCGAAGACGCGCCGGAAATCAGCGACGCGCCTTCGCCGGGTGTGGGATCGAAGACTTGAGTAATGGTTAGCGAAGCCGAATCCGGCCCGTGTCGCGCCGCGGCGTATGCGTCTCGTTGGGCTCGTCGAGCGTGACGCCGTTGACTATGCGCCGTGGGGCGACGTCCTCCACGACGTACGAAATCGTGCGCGAACCGTGGAATCCGAAGAACGGCGTGAACAGGATGTACGCCGCCTCAGGTTCGTCGGGGTCGTCGCCGGGATTCACGACGTCGAAGGCGCCATACCATCGATAGAAGTGGTCGGCCTCGCCGTCATCCTGATTCACATCGTGGCTCGCCACGCGGGCGAAACGCAGCCCGTCAGCGTCCGGGTCCGAGTCGTTCGCCAGCGCGTCGATGCGGACGGTCCGGCCGCGACGAATGTGGACGTTGTCGTCCCGCGCAATGGGGCGATGGTTGAGTTCGTAGGCGTAGATTCCGCCGGAAGGATGGTTCTGGGCGCCGAACGGAACGTAGATCATGTCATTCGCGATGATCGTTCCGCCGTTCATGCTGGCGTGGTGCGGCTTTCCGAGTCCGAGATCGAACATGGCGTTCAGATCGGGGCTCTGATCCTCGAAGACGCGCCGGCCGTTGCGCGCGTTCAGCGCGAAAAGACGGCCCGACGATGTCGTCACGAAGACGAGATCCCGCGTGACGGAGACATGCCTGAGCGAGGCCCCGGCGAGGAGCTCCGCGTAGTCGCGTCCGTGGCCGAACCGCCATTTCGAGCGGCCTGTCGCGGCGTCCAGCGCATAGACTTTCGCGCGCATCCCCGTGGCCGGATCGTCGTCGTCCCGCGTGTCTTCGACGTCGGCCCAGAACGCCGGGCTGAACGTGGCAAAGAAGGCGTTCGGGAAGAGGCCCGTGTCGAGCGAGACGCCGAACTGCGCGTCGGAGAAGCCATCGTCCAGCCCCTCGAAGCCGGCGACATAGACGACACCGTTCGCGACGGCGGCGCCCGCCTGGATGCCGCCGATTCCCGTCGGCTGGCTGATCCGGCGTTCCCAGACTGTCTCGCCCGTCTCTCGATCGACGACGCGATAGAGACCGCCTTTGCTGCCATTGCCGGCCAGGTCGCGCCAATGTCCGTCGACGCGGGCGCGAAAGAGGATGGGGGGCGTCAGGACGTCGGCGTCTCGCGGTCCGTCCGGCTGATTCGGGCCCGTGGAGACGGGGGCGTTGAGATTGAACACGTCGCCGGAATGGAACTGATTCGTCCAGACGAACGCGCCCGTCTCGATGTCGATGGCGTAAAGCGAATCGCTGCGATCGACATAGTCCGCCGGCGCGACATCGGGATTCGGATAGCCATCGTAGGGAAGCGACGTGTTCTGTCCCGTCCCCCCGAAGATCCACCCGCGATCGAGGTCGACCGCGAGACCGGCGCCGGCGGAGACGCCCGCGTTGAACGGGAGATTCGTCGCCGGGTTGATGTCGATCGTGGGTGAACGCCAGTACTCGACGGGATCCGTCGGATCCGTAACGTCGTATGCGATGGAGAGGCCCGTCTCGCCGCCCTGAACGAGCGCGTCATTGACGATGACATTGACACTCACGATGAGCAGTGTGCGATCGTTCCAGTCGACAATGACAGGTTCGCCGAGGACCGAAGAGAGTATCCGATCGGGCGCCAGTTGAAACGGGTCGATCGCCGATGTCGACGGGTCGAAGTCCACTTCGGCGCCGCCGGCGCGCTCGACGAGATGAATGCGCCCATAGAACGAACCCACGAGTCACACGTAATCGTCGGTCACAATCGGGGCCGTGTAGAAGAGCTCCGGCGCCGCGGGGGGCGAACCTGAGTCAAAGTCCGGATCGACAAGCGTCGTCGTCCAGTGCGCACTATTGTTCGTGATTCCGCCGCCTGTCGCATCGCGGGCGAAGAGCGTGCCCAGTTCGTCCACATAGTAGATCGTGCTGTCACGAACGATCGGTCCCGCGACGACACCGACGACGGCGGCGGGGAATTCGAGCCCCAGCGCCGCCTCGAGCGCGAACCCGGTAGGTGGTCCCGTTGCGACGTACGTGTCGTCATTGAAGACCTCCCAGGCGCGCCGCAGGTATCGGGCGTTCCCGGCGTTCAGCGAAGTCGTGTCGTCGCTGTAGTTCGAATTGTTGTAGTCGTGCGAGAATCTCGGCCAGTCATCGGCGTTCAGGGGGACGGCCCAGAGGAGCGGGACGATGGCGGCGAGCGCGATGCGCCGATTGCGCGTCAGGCGGCGCGCAGCAAACCCATTCTGCAAAGTCATTTTGAAACCTCCTTGCGGCTGCGGATCGTTGAGCGTCGGCGTATCGTTCGATCGAAGGGCGGCCCGGCGGGCGATGGCGGGCGATCTTCGGGGCGTGCGTTTCCTGAACAGGCCGGCGATACAGGCGATTGGTCGGCGCGGTCCTCGAATCGTCACACAGAAGTTCAGATTTTCCGGCGCGCCGTGGCGCGAATGCGCGTTCGGCAACGGACGGTCGCCGGATGCGCGTCGCGGCGAATTCCCTTGAGACGGGGGCGGCGAATCGATAGCATGGGGATCCGACAATTCTGTCGTTTCAGCGATATTGTTGAACACCCCGAGGGGCGAGCCGATGAAGATCCCCATCCGACACGGGATGTTCGTCTGTATCGTTGTCGTGATCGCGTGCGGCCGGGTCCATGTCTGCCTGGCCGAAAACGGCTTTCAGGAGGAGGCCGATGCGCGGGGCGTCAACTACACGACGAACCAGAGTTCGATTTTTTATGGCGCAGGCATGGTCTTCGCCGACCTTGATGACGATGGCGATCCGGACATCGTGACCGTCGGTCGCAACGACAACAGCGTCGGTCTCTTCGTGAACAACGGCGCCGGCGGCTTCGTGGGCTCGACGATTCCCGGCGTGACTGTCACAAACGCGGGCGGTGTGACGGCGGCGGACTACGATGGCGATCGTGATCTCGATCTCTATTTCGCGAATGTCGGCGTTCCCAACATTCTGCTTCGGAACGACGGCGGCATGACATTCACGGATGTCACGGCGATGGCGGGCGTTGGGGACAGCGGGGCGGGGCACGGATGCTGCTGGGGGGATTACGATCGCGACGGCTGGCTCGATCTCTATCTCGGGAATCGCACAAATCTCACGGATCCCGAACCGAATCGGCTCTACCACAACAACGGCGATGGAACCTTCACCGACGTGGCGGCGGCGCTGGGCGTCGATCGCGGCGACGATCCGACGTTTCAGGCGAGCTTCTTCGACTTCAACCGCGACGGCTGGCCGGATCTTTATCTGTGTACGGACAAGGGCGAATTCGGCTGCGATCCGTTCCGCAATCACCTGTACCGCAACATGGGCGGGAGCTTCGTCGAGATCACGGATTCATCGGGAACGCAGGCCTGCATCGCCTGCATGGGCATGTCGATCGCGGATATCGATCATGACCTGGCGCCGGACGTCTATTGCTCAAATGTGCCGATCGGCAACGTACTTTTCATGAACCAGGATGACGAGACGTTTACCGAGACGGCGATCGAGGCGGGCGTCGGCTCCCACGCCATGGGTTGGGGTGTCGAGTTTCTCGACTTCGACAACGATGGTTACCAGGAAATCTACGTCTGCAATTCGACGGACTACAATCGGCTCTATGACTGGGCGGGGACGGCGCCATTTGTCGATATCGCCCGGCCCGCCGGCGCCGCCCTGGGCGAGCCCTCCTACTGCGTGGCCACGGCCGACCTGGAGAACGACGGCGATATCGATATTCTCGTGCAGTCGAGTTTCCGGCCGATTCGCCTCTTCGTGAATCACTCGAACGTGGGGAACTGGATTCGCTTTCGCCTCATGGGAGATGGGCCCAACACACGCGGTGTCGGAGCGCGCGTGCGGGTGGAGACGCCCAGCATGACGCAGGAGCAGGAAGTCCGCGTCGGCAGTGGGTTCAAGTCGTGCTCGTCCTACGACCCGCACTTCGGTCTCGGCGCCGCGACGAGCGTGACGCGCGTGACGGTCTATTGGCCGGATGATCGAATTTCGATCGTGGACAACCCGGCGATTAACAGCGTTGTGTCAATTGGTCAGGCGATGGCGACGATCCCCTGTGTCGGCGGCGCGGATGCGAATGGTGATGGCGAAGTCAGCGGGGCGGATATCCAGGTGTTTGTCAGCCAGCTGATGGCGCCGGCCACGGCCTGCGACGGCGATCTGAATCGTGACGGCGTCGCCGATGTTCTGGATGTAGCGCTGCTCGTCGACTGTCTGCTTGACGAGTCGTGCGCCCCATAAGGATTTCCGCCACGCGTGGCGCCGTCATCGGGCGTCAATCGAGAGCGTTCGGGTCGTAAGACGCCGACATCATCGTGTCGAGGTTCGGGATGCGATACCGCCGAATCGCGACCACATTGCGCCATCGCAGTTCCGACAGGCACGCCTGCAATTCAACCTCGTCAGCATCCATCGCATTCGCCGTTGCATTTTCAACAGAGAAAAGGCTGTCACTCAGGGCGTCGGGAACAATCAGCGGCGTTCGACCACGGAAGCTGTCGAAGGCGAAGTCGATGATCTTGTTCCAGGCGCCGTAGTCGCTTATCACGGCGCACGTGTCAGGAACCTCAATTTCAAGTCGCATCACATCGCAATCGATCGCGCCGAACAGGGACTCGGCGCAGCCTTGTTCCAGGCGCCTCGTTCCAGTGTCCATAGGAATGCCACGCCCAGACGGGCGGAACGCGATGTCGCGCGAACCCACGGGCGATGAGCCGCTCCGCCATCCAGTCGTAGGCGATCATCCAACAGGGACCTGCCGACTTGAGTTCCGACCATCGCGGTCGATACACGCCCTCGCGTCGCAGACGCCGCGTGACAAACTGGAACTGAAAGGTCCAGAGACGCATCGAGTATTGTCAGTAGCCGAGCGTGAGTTCGAGTTTGCCATGGGCGACGCGGACCCGTTTGAGCACGGCCTTGGCGAGTTTCATTTTGACGTTGTCGTCCCTGATCCGGTAGACGCGGACCTCCGACAGGTATTTCTGGAGAATGGGTTTGGCGGCGTCCGTGACGCGCTGCGTGTATTGCTCGGGCACGCCCTGGATCGTGACGCTCCTGACCTCGGGATCGAGGATGTAAAAGCAGAAGTTCTCCTGGTCGTAGCGGATCCCCGCTTCCGACACGACGGCGCCACCGACGTTCTTCGTCTCGCCCTGCAGCTTGCCGCCGAGGTCGATGTTGGTCGACGCCTGAATCCGATCCGTTCCCTCCGGCAGCGTGATCTTTGTGTCGCGAATGTGCAGATCGAAGATCAGCGCGACACGTTTGGAGAAGGGCAGCTTCGCGTCGATCGCCTCCTGGATTTTCTCCGGCTCGACATAGACCGTGAATTCGTCGCCCTTCAGCGCGAAGAATGCGATCGTTACCGTGATCGCGAGTCCCGCCAGCAGCCCTGACGCAATGACAGCGGTTTTTCGATTCATGAGACTTCCTCCCGATGACTCGTCGATTCAGGCGCATGGCGCCTGAATGTCCATACGCCGGGTATCTTAACGTCGGGGCCGCAAGGCGTTTTCGCGTCGCCTTCCGAAACCGTTCGGGCATGATGTCCCGCGTCCGGCCTCGTATTGCGGCGTGTCCGTCGAATATTGACCGCGCGAGCGTCGAGGCGCCTGACGAATCGTCGGCGGCGCCCGCCGATGGCCCGGAAACGCTACGTTTCGTCGAGAATTCGACGCACTTCTCTCAGGAGCGTGGCCGTCAGGAAAGGCTTGCCGAGAAACCGCCGATCGGCGTGGCTGATCTCCGGCATGTCGAACGTGACGTTCGCGTAGCCGGAGATGAACAGCGTTCTGGCGGCGGGATGGGATTCCGCGAACGCCGACGCGAGGGAGAAGCCGTCTTCCAGTGGCATGACGACATCCGTGATGAGCAGGTCAATCTGTCCGTTGGCGTCGAAGAGCAGTCGCGCCTGGCTGGGCAGCCCCGCCTCAAGGACCTTGTAGCCGGCGCGTTCCAGGGCGCGGCAGGCGAGCCGGCGCACCTGTTCATCGTCTTCGCAGACAAGGATCGTCTCACTGCCGCCCTGCACAGGCGCCGCGTCGTCGTCTGTCGTGGCGATGGCGCCCGTCGAGGCGAGGGGCAGGTAGATCCTGAACGTTGTGCCGCGCTCCGCCTTGTTGTCGACGAAAATGTGCCCACCGGACTGATAGACCACGCCCTGGACCGTCGCGAGACCGAGTCCGGCGCCACCGCTCTCGAATCGCGTCGTAAAGAACGGCTCGAAGATCCGCGGAAGCGCTTCGTCGGAGATACCCTCGCCGGTGTCGGAGATGGCGATCATCACATAGGGCGTGTCGCGATGGAGACCGGCGCCGTGATCGTGCGATTCGTCGATCGAACTGACGGCGGTCGTGACGCCGATAGTTCCGCCGTCGTGGATGGCGTCGCGCGCATTCAGGACGAGGTTCATGACAATCTGCTCGAGCTGCGTGACATCGACGCGCATGGAGGCGACATCGTCCGTGAGGTTCGTCGTCAGTTCGATGTTGTCGGGCAGGAGCTGTCGCAGCATCGGCAGCAGTTTCAGGATGACGTCGTTGGCGTCGATGGTGGTCGGTCGCAGGACGAGTCTGCGGCTGTAGGCCAGCAGTTGTCGCGTGAGCCGGGCGGCGCGTTGTCCGCTGGCGCTGATGCACTCGATCGGATCCCGCCAGTTGACCTTCGTCTCGTCGTCGAGCTTGTTCGCCAGCTCGTGCTGCAGCGTGTCCGTGCTGCCGAGGATGGCGGCGAGGACGTTGTTGAAGTCGTGGGCGACGCCGCCGGCGAGCCTGCCGACAGCCTCCAGCTTCGTGGACTCGCGAAGCAGCTTCTCCAGGCGACGCCGTTCACCCTCCGACTTCTCGCGCTGTCGAATCTCCGCCGACAGCGCTTTGGCGTGGCGTCGATGCAGGGAGACGCGATGACGATGGGCGAGGACGAGCAGAAGTATGACGGCCAGGACCACGCCGAGGCGAAACATCGTCGTTTCGTGCAGCTGGGGTTTGACGCGGAGCGGCAGCGTCGCCGACGTTTCGCTCCAGACGCCGTCTTCGTTGGCGGCCAGAACGCGGAAGACATAGTCGCCGGGTGGAACGCGCGTGTAGTACGCCGTACGTCGATTGCCGACGTCGTGCCACTGCGTGTCGTAGTCGTCCAGCCGGTACCGGAAGCGCAGCTGCATCGGATGGGCGTAGGAGAAGGCCGTGTACGCGAACTGGACATTCGCGCCGCTCATGATCGCTTCCATCCCCTTCGCCGCCTCCACGGGCGTTCCATCGACATCCACGCTCTCGATGATGACGCGCGGCGGGATCTCGTTCGTGTGATACGTGTCAGGTGTCGTGATGATGAGATCGTCAATCGTGGGGAACCACATTCGACCGTCCGGCGTGCGCAGCGCCGTCGAACCGTTCACTTCGCCCGTCGACAGGACGTGGCAGGTCAGGTGCGCCTGGGAAGCGTCGGCGACGGCGTTCAGACTGGCGATCGGAATGACAATGATGCCGCGATTGCTGTTGATCCAGAGTCGTTCCTCGCCGTCCTCGAGAATGCCTCCGAGATTCGTGTCCGGCAGTCCCTCGGTCGTTCCGAAACGGACGAAGTTCCCGTCTCGAAGGCGATAGAGACCGGCGCCGTAGCTTGAAAACCAGATGGCGCCCGATCGATCCTGAACGGCGCCGCGAACGTCGCCCGCCGGCGCGCCATCCTCGGCGCCAAAGAACCTCAGGCTTTCCGGCGTTCGCTCCGGGCCCAGTCGGCCCAGTTCCGCGCCGTGGGCGAACCAGATGGCGTTGTCACGCGTCCTGCAGAAGAGAGCGGCGAGTCGATTCGCGCCACGACGCCACGGAATGGGAATGACGCCGCTCGCGTCGTCCTTCTTCCAGACGAGTCGATCTTCACAGTGAAACCAGAGTGTTCCGTCCGAATCCTCGAGGGCGCCCGACGCGACGCCGACGTCGTCAATCCGTTCGACGCCCGACTCAGAAACACGCCACGTGTCCGTCAGGGTCGTGACAATGGCGCCGCGCGACGATCCGCCGATCGCGCGCCAGTAGGCGAGCCTGCCGTCGTTCTCGATGGGGATTCGATGGAGGCGTTTCCCGTCCCAGTGAAGCGCCACGCGTGTGGATTCCGGCTCGATGTAGGCGCCGTCGGCGCCGTCTGTGAAGATGTGCCGCGTTCCGTAGTCAATGCCGATGCCCGGTCCGGCGCGGAAGAAGGGTTCGGGTGACAGGCGAAGCAGACCGATGTTCGTGCCCGCCCAGAGGATTCCATCCTCATTCTGAACGAGGTCGCGAATGCCGATACGGCGACCGATGCGTTCCGGATGCGACTCAATCTGAATGCGCGACAGTGTCTTTCCGTCCCGAAGCACTCCGATGTCGCTGTTCTTGTGCGAAAAGAGCAGGTCACCTTCCGCATCGATGATGCCGCACGCGGGATGCGTTGAGCCCGAAGACTCGACAACGTGGACGGCGCCCGACGCATCCAGATTGCCGATGCCATTGGCCGCGATGATCCACGCTCTCCCCTGCGGCGTCGTGACGATTTTCAGGAATTCACCGTAAAGCGGATCGATGGGAAAGACATCGAACGATTCGGCGCCGTCTCGACCTCGAAGCACGAAGCCCTTGGATCCCAGCCAGACGCGCCCTTTGGCGTCGACGTGCATCGTGATGATGTGTTCGCCTTCGGCGTCGCCGAAGGGCTCGATCCGTTTCCAATGACCATCGCGAATTCGGAAGAGCTCGTCCGCGACGATCCAGAGGTCGCCGGCCCCATCCTGCATGATCTGCCAGACGATTCCCGTCTCCTGCGGATTTGCGACCCGTTCGAAGCGATTGCCGACCTTGCGGAGCAGACCGCCGTTCTCGGTTCCGATCCAGAGCGATCCGTCGCGATCGTTGCAGAGCGAGACGATGCGATTCGACGTGAGCCCCGGCGTGTCCTCCATCGTGTAGGTCCTGAAGTGGACGCCGTCGAATCGGACGAGACCGCCGAAGGTGCCGAGCCAGAGGTACCCATCGGCGGTCTGCGCAATCGTCGTGACCGTTGTCTGCGGAAGGCCGTCCTCCATGGTCCATCGCCGGATGTGGAAGGATTTGGCGGGTCGCAGGGCGGAGGAGGCGGCCGCATCGTCGACATCCGGCGACGCCTGCGCAATCACGATCGCCTGCAGAATTGCGAGCGCGAGCGATGGCGCAGTCATGGATTCCCCTCTCCCGCCGGCGTGACTCGGCTTGGCGCGTCTGTGACGAACTGCGAGGCCGGGCGGTCCCGCGCCCCGTCGGGCGCAAAACACCCGTTCCAAGGTACGGCGCCGGGCGGCGGCACTCAAGTGGGGCGGGGCCTGTCACGCAAACGGCAATAGGCCGGGGCGACGTGTTGGCGCGGATCTGCGAGCGTCGTCGTCGCGAGATCCGGATGGCGCCGATCCGTCGATCGGCGTCGATGCGCCGCGATCGCCAGCCGGCCCTGAGGACCAGCCGCGTGGGATCAAATGACGAAGGGAGCGACTTTGCCGACGGGCAAAGTCGCTCCCTTTCAGTTCGATTCTCGCTGGTGCTGCGACGCCCGCTTATGACGGGGCGCCGTCGACACCCGCCTGGGCCACGATGTGGTCGTTTTCGACGCTGTCACCGGAGACGCCAATGGCGCCGATGATCTCGCCCGCCAGGTTGCGGATCGGGATCCCGCCGGGAAAGGTGATGAGACCACCGTTGGAGTGCTCGATGTTGTAGAGGCTGCCGCCGGGCTGGCTGAGCTTTCCGATGTCGCCCGTGGGCATGTCGAAGTAGCGGGCGGTTCGGGCCTTCTTCTGGGCGATGTCGATGGAGCCGAGCCAGGCGCCATCCATGCGGAGAAAGGCCTTGAGATTGCCGCCGGCGTCGACGACGGCGATGTTCATCCGGGTCTTGATGTCCGCCGCCTTTGCCCGGGCGGCGTCCACGATGGCTCGCGCCTGGGCTGCAGTGATGTCACTCATTTGGGTCTCCTTCAATGAGGGTTGGAATTCGTGGCAATCAGGGGCCAAGGGAATAAGGGATGATTGCGACGAAGGCAAGGGGGGCTGCGCCAGGAAGTCGCGCACGCGTCCGATCCGAACTGCGACTGCAAAGGAGCAGGCCAGCGTAGCGGATACGGACGCGCGTCCGTCGATCCACAGCATCGGCGCGCATTCCGAACCGCAACGCCATCCCCTTCGGGCCGCCGCGACGCCATCCGATCCGAGTCGCCGCAGCGTTATCAGATCCGAGCCGCCGCAGTGATGCGGCGGTCCATTCGCGGAAAGTAATCTCAAATGAAACGTCATCCGCTTCGACGTGTTCGTCACCGCTGGCGTAACAACCGAGCCATGACTGGCCCGGCTCGGAGCGCTGCGAACGTTAGTCGCGTCAGCGCTCCAACCGAACTGCGACTGCAAAGGAGCAGGCCAGCGTAGCGGATACGACCGCGCGGCCGCCGATCCACAGCATCGCCGCGCATTCCGAGTCGCCTAAGCGTTATCAGATCCGAACCGCCGCAGCGCCATCCGATCCGAGCCGCCGCAGTGATGCGGCGGCCATTCGCGGAAGTGAACGCGAAAGAAACGTCATCCGCTTCGACGTGTTCGTCACCGCTGGCGTAACGACCGAGCCATGACTGGCCCGGCTCGGAGCGCTGCGAACGTTAGTCGCGCACGCGTCCGATCCGAACTGCGACCGCAAAGGAGCAGGCCAGCGCAGCCGATACGACCGCGCGGCCGCCGATCCAAAGAATCGGCGCGTATTCCGAGCCGCCTCAGCGCTATCAGATCCGAACCGCCGCAGCGCTATCAGATCCGAGCCGCCGCAGTGATGCGGCGGTCCATTCGCGGAAAGTGATCTCAAATGAAACGTCATCCGCTTCGACGTGATCGTAACCGCTGGCGTAACGACCGGGCCATGACTGGCCCGGCTCGGAACGCTGCGCTTGCAAGTCGCGCCGGCGTACGATTCACGCGACCGCCGGCGAATGGTTCGCACAGCGAACCCTACAGAGGAAATTACTGCGCCGGAATCACCGTCGGTTGCTTCGAACGCCAATCGGCGAGTTCATTCATTTCTTTAACGAGTTGCGCATAGGCCTCGGGTGTCAGGGCCTGCTGGCCGTCACTCAGCGCCGCCCACGGCTGCGGGTGGACTTCGACCATCACGCCGTCGGCGCCGGCCACGACGGCCGCTTTGGCCATCGGCGGCACGGCCCAGCCGATGCCGACGCCGTGCGACGGATCGGCGATGACGGGCAGATGCGTGTGATGGCGAATCATGACGATCGCCGACAGATCGAACGTATTCCGCGTCATCGTCTCGAACGTGCGGATACCGCGCTCGCAGAGGATGACCTGCTTGTTGCCGAGGCTGAGGATGTACTCGGCGGCGAGAAAGAGCTCGTTGAGCGTGCAGCCGGCGCCGCGCTTGAGCAGCACGGGGATGCGTCGCTTGCCGACGGCCTCCAGCAGCGAGTAGTTCTGCATATTGCGGGCGCCGATCTGCAGGACATCCGCCACGAGTTCGACGGCGTCCAGCGTCTCGCTGTCGCGCACTTCCGTCACGATGCGCAGGTCAAACTCCCGCTTCACGTCATCGAGCAGCTTGAGCCCTTCGTGCTTGAGGCCCTGGAATGAATACGGGCTCGTTCGGGGCTTGAACGCGCCGCCGCGGAAGAGCTTCGCGCCGCTTGCGGCCACGATCTCCGCCGAGCGGAAGACCTGGTCGCGCGACTCGACGGCGCAGGGACCGCCGATTGTCGTGAGACCGCCGTCGCCGATCGTGACGCCGCGAACATCCACAAGCGTGCGCTGTGGATGGGCTTCGCGACTCACCAGCCGGCAGGCGTTGGTGACGGCGACGCAGTCAATGACGCCCGGCATGCCGAGAAAACGCTCAGGAGCGATGCCATTCTCATTCCCCGTGATCGCAACGGCCGTGCGCGTGGCGCCCGGCAGGACGTTGGCCGTGTTGCCGGCGTCTTCGATGCGCCTGCAGACCGCGTCGATCTGCGCTTCCGTCGCGTTGCGATGCATGAGGATGAGCACGTGTCGCCCTTACTGTTCGTTCGGTTGTGTCGTGGGGGGTTCCGCTTTCATACCGATGTAAGCGGCGTATCTGCTCAGGTGCTTGGCGAGTTCGCGATCTTCGTCGTCGAACTTCATGCCGTAGTCGCGGGTCAGGTCGTCCAGCGTTTGCCGGAGTGACTTGCCCTTGTGTTTCATCCAGTAGGCGCCGAGCGTCGCGCTGCTGCGCTTATCGCCGGCGGCGCAGTGGAAGAAAATCGGCCGGTCTTTTGCCACGGCCAGGGCGTTGGCGGCGTTGTCCAGCGTCTTGATTTCGCCGGTGCCGTCTCCGTTCATCGGGAACCGATACCGATTGAGTTTGAGTTCATTGACGATGGCGTCGAGTTCTGTGTCGCGCGGTCCGCCCTCGTCGCTCGTCAGCGTGATGACGGTCCGGACACCAAATTCATCATGAAGATGGCGGATCTGCGTCGCCGTCGGGAAGCCGCCGCGATAGAGACTCCCGGCCTCGACTTCCGCAAAACGCTTCGGCGTCTCCTGCGTGCGCATCACGCCCGCGAGAACCATCGGCGGGACGACGATCAACAGGACAATCAGCGCGGAACGCATGCGATACCTCAATTCGGGCTCGTCGTTTACGGCGGCGACATCATTCCATTGAATGGCGCTGGGCGCGAGAGCGCGTCCGACGTGGCCTCGGATGGACGCGGTCTACGCCTTCGCCGCGGCCGGCATATCCACCTTGTTCAAATAGTCCAGCATCAGCCGCAGCCGACCGTGCGAGCGACGGTTGAAGTGCAGCCTCAGTCGCGGCTTGTCGGGGAACTCGTCTCGCTCTTCGCCGAGCGGTCCGGGGATCGCCTCGATGGTTCCGCTCGACAGAATGTCGCTGAATTTCTCATTGATGTAGTCCATCGATCCTTCCGGCGCCGCCGAATTCAGACGCAGGATGAGATGATCGTGGACATAGCGGCTCGAATGGAACCGACGATAGAAGGTCGTGATCTCCTCGACGGCCTCGTCGACGCTGTCCGTCACTTTGAAGAGATTCATGTCTTCCGAGCTGATCATGCCGTTGTGAAGCAGCTCGGCTTTCACGTAGGTGCGCCAGTGCTGCCAGTAGGTGCCGCCCGGCGCGTCCAGCAGGACGATCGGGACCATCTCGGCCTTGCCCGTCTGGACGAGCGTGAGCACCTCGAAGCCTTCGTCCTGCGTGCCGAAGCCGCCCGGGAAGAGGGCGACGGCCTGCGCCTCCTTGGTGAACATCAGCTTGCGCGTGAAGAAGTACTTGAAGTTCACGAGCTTCTGATCGCCTTCGATGATGTCGTTCGTTTTCTGTTCGAACGGCAGGCGGATCGCCACGCCGAAGCTGGCTTCCTTGCCGGCGCCGCCGTGACCGGCCTTCATGATGCCGTCGCCGGCGCCCGTGATGACCATCCAGTTCAGCATCCGCATCTGCTCCGCGAATCGGACGGCCTGGATGTAGTCCGGGTGATCCTCGGGCGTGCGGCTGGAACCGAAGATCGAGACCTTCGGGGTATTTTCGTACGGGGCGAAGGTCTTGAAGGCGTATCGAAGCTCGGCAAGCGCCCGCTCGACGATCTTCACGTCGCCCCGGCTCGTGTCGTCCCTGGACATGCGACAGATGGTCCGCAGCATGCTGGCGTACATGTCGGCGTCACGGCCGGACGCGAACTGCGATACGAATTGATCGATGGCGCCCTCTCTGGCGGCGCGCTGCTCCTCAGTCAGTGGTTTGCTCATGGTGTCTTGAATCGTGTGCGGGGCCCGGCCCCGGCGGGTTTGATCTTCTCCTTAATGCAGTCCAAAGTATAGCAATCGCGGAGGTTATCGCCACCGCCGGGGATGACGCCGTCGTGGAGCCGGCGCCCCTCGCCGCTCGTCGAAATCGCAGGTCCGGTTCGAGTCGCCATGTCGGAAGATCCCATCAACGCGCGGCTTACGATTCCAAACGTGGTGACGAGTCTGCGCCTGCTCCTGCTGCCGCCGTTTGTCGCCTGCGTGGTGCTCCAGTCGATGCAGGACGCCGCGGCCTGGCCCCGATGGGCCGCGTTCGGTCTGTTTCTCCTGATGGCCGTCACGGACATGTTCGACGGCATGCTGGCCCGCCGGCTCGGCCAGATCTCGAAGCTCGGCGCCATGCTCGACGCCGTGGCCGATAAAACGCTTCTCTCCGTCTCCCTGTTTCTCCTCTTTCTCCTGGGGGTTCGCGAGGGGCCTGAGGCCGCCGCCCGCCTCTTTCGCCTGCCCGGCTGGGTCTTCGCCGCCGCCATCGGCAAGGACCTCTTTGTGTCGATCGGATACTGGATCGTTCGATCGCGGACGCGCGACAAGCGTGTCAGCCCCGGCTGGATGGGCAAGGGCTGCACAACGGCGCAGATGGCGCTGGTCCTTGCTATGCTATTGTGGTTCGTTCGGCCGGACGTGATCGAGCCGATCGCGCAATGGCTGTTCTATATCGCGACAATTCTGGCGATGGCGACAATGGTCAGCTATTCGCGGCAGGGTTGGCGCCAGTGGCGCGCGGGGCCGGTCAGCGGCGATGTTTCCGCGCGGGAGTGAGCATCAGCATGTCATCGCAATTCAGTTCGATCCCCGAGATTCTCGATGAGCTTCGCGCCGGTCGCATGATCGTGCTTGTGGATGACGAGCATCGCGAGAACGAGGGCGATCTCGTCTGCCCGGCGGAGATGATCACGCCCGACGCCGTCAATTTCATGCTCAAATACGGGCGCGGCACGCTGTGTGTCTCGCTGACGAAGAGCCGATGCGATCGTCTCAATCTGCCGCCGCAGGCGCCCGTCAACAACACACCGCTCGGCACGGCGTTTACCGTGACGATCGACGGCGGCCCCCATCTCGGTGTGACAACCGGCGTGTCGTCGAGTGATCGATCGACGACGATTCTGCGGACCGTCGCCGAAGAGGCGACGCCGGAGGACTTCGTGCGGCCGGGGCACGTCAATCCGCTGATCGCTCGCGACGGCGGCGTGCTGGTTCGCGCCGGACAGACGGAAGGGTCCGTGGATCTCTGTCGACTGGCGGGTCTGATGCCGGCGGCGGCGATCATCGAGATTCTCAACGAAGACGGGACGATGGCCCGCGTCCCGCAGCTGACGGAATTCTGCCGGACGCACGGCCTGAAGATGTGTACGACCGCCGCCCTGATCGAATACCGCATGCAGCGCGAGCGGATCGTCGAGCGCATCGAGTCCGTTCCCATGCGCAATCGATTCGGCCTGTGGCAGCTCAACGCCTATCGCAGCAACGCTGACAAGGAGACGCACATCGCCCTCTGCATGGGTGGCGTCGGCGTCGAGGACGGCGATGCGCCGGCGACGGATGACGCCCCGCTGGTGCGTGTCCACTCCGAGTGCCTGACGGGTGATGTCTTCGGCTCGGCGCGCTGCGACTGCGGTGAGCAGCTCGACGCCGCCATGAAGCGGATCGCCGACGAGGGACGCGGCGTCGTGCTCTACCTGCGACAGGAGGGCCGCGGCATCGGTCTCGTGAACAAGCTGCACGCCTATCGGCTCCAGGATGAGGGGCTGGATACTGTGGAGGCGAACGAGCGGCTCGGCTTCCCTGCCGACAAGCGGGACTACGGCGTCGGGGCCCAGATTCTTCGCGACCTGGGGCTGGAGCGGATCCGGATCCTGACCAACAACCCGAAGAAAGTCAGCCGTCTGTCGGTCTATGGGCTGGAAGTCGTCGATCAATTGCCGATTGAGGTCCCGTCCAATCCGGACAATCGTCGATATTTACAGACGAAGCGGGATAAGATGGGCCACGTTCTTCGCAACCAGGAACCCTAGCCTCGAGCGCACCAGATGGCGGGATTGGTCGAACAACCTGCGCAGCCGATGTCGGGACGCGCCGACGCCCCGCGGGCGGTCGCTGAGACCCGCGTCTCGCGCTTCATTTCCCCGTTCGACAACCTGTTCGCCCCCATCGTGGCCGGCTGGCCGAAATCGCCCCGCGAGCTGACGTGGCTGGCGCCGGGAACACCGCCGCCGCTGACGCGCGCCAAAGTCTGCGCCTGGCGCCGGGACGATGGCCGGCGATTTCTCTTCTGGGATCGGCGGTTCGATGAACCGTGTGGCTACGCGGAACTGAACCGCATGCCCGACGAGCGTCGTCGCTACTGGATCGGTCACTTCATTCTCGATCCGGCCCGCCGCGGGCTCGGCCTGAGCCACGCGTTTTTTCAGAATCTCGTGATCCACGCGTTCGAGGACATGCAGGCGTCCGAAGTGCTGCTCGTCGTGATTCCCGAGAACGTCGCGGCGATCAGGTGCTACGAGCGCGGCGGCATGCTCGTCAGCGGTCGCGAGTCAAAGCGATTCGACGCAACCGGCGGGCGTCACACGTTTCTGCGGATGTGCATCCATCGCCGCCGTTACGAACGCTTCGACGCCTATCGAAACGCCGACACCATCCGCATGCCCTTCGTCCGCTCCGCCGTGAGTCTGCTGAATGGAAAAGGGCGGACCGGGACCCCTCGTTCGACCCCGACGCGCTGAGATCAGCGCGACGGCGCTTCGTCAGGATTCTCGTTGAACTGAATCACGGTATTGTGTTTGAGGTCCCCGCCGACTTCCTCGACGGAAATTCGCACGAATTCACCGGCAAGCGTGGACGCCGGATCGACGTGGTATTCGCGAACCGCCGTTTCGCCGGCCCCGAGGTGATTGATGGATCGTGTGTCGCGAGGACGGCCGGGCGCAATCAGGTAACTTCGCAGTTCCATCACGCGATCCGCCGTGTTCGTGACGCGCTGGACAAAACGCACGCCGTCGCCGTCGCGATGCGCGAAAACGTTGACATCCAGCCCCGGCGCGTCGACGTGCAGGGGGGTGGCGACATAGGTTTCGCCGTCGCCGTCACCGCCGACATCGAGGCGGCCCAGCAGGCTGTACCAGCCGGCGGGGGCGTTGCTCGGCGGCTTGAGCTGGATCGGGTAGTTGAGCGTTTCGCCGGGGCGAAGTTTGACCGGGATGCGTTTCGGCGACACACGCCAGCCGGCCGGGCCCTGGAGGAGAATCTCGCCGACGAGGTCTTCCCCATGGGTGTTGACCAGCCTGACGTCGCGCGTCTGCGTTCGGATCGAGGCCGTCAGTTGGGGGTTGTCCACTTCGAAGGAGTCGATTTCCCGGATGCGCGGCGTCGAGACGGGACCAATCAGGATCGGCATCCCGCCGACGCTGAAGCGGGCGCCCTTCTCGGTTCGTCGGACGTCGATGGGTCGGCCCCAGACGTCGTGCACTTCGGCGGACGGAGGAATATCGAGCGTGATTTCCGCCACTTCATCGTCGGGGCGCCAGAGCGCGATGGCGCCGTCGCGGCCCTCGGCGTCGGAGAAGAGCCAGGAGGCGAGGTTCGGATGCAGCGTGAGCCGCTCTGACGTCGGAAGGGCGCCGAGCCGTCGGGAAATCACGCTGAGGACGACGAGTTCCTCGCGCGGTCGGATCGTTTCGCCGTCATCGCTCTCTTCAAATGTCCACAGCGCCGGAACGAAGACGGCGTCGTAGCCGATGGCGCGGGAGACGACCAGACCGCGGGCGAATCGCCGGAGCCGCGCGATGCGATCGTATCGATCTTCGTCGATCGTCGAGAGCGTGGCCCACTGGGATCCCAGGGGATCCACGGGTTTGCTCAGCGAGTCGCCGTCGACACCGACGTCCGGCGTCTGATGGAACTCGAACGTTGTCGATGTGATGTCGTCGGGACCGATCGGTACCTTGGCGCCGCCGAATGAGGAGCTGGGCAACACAAGTCGCGGCTTGCCGACGAGGGGATCGATGAGCTGGCGGGCGGCCTGCAGGGCGGACGTGATCGTCGTCGCGTCGAGCCGTGGGGCCTCGTGATCGTCGCCGATCTGCCATGTCCTGGTCCAGGCGCCATGTCGCATGAGGAGCAGACCGAGCCAGGGGACCCAGTCATTCTGTTCCGCCAGTGGTGTGGCCAGGGCGCGTTCGACACTTCGTTTTGGATACGCGTAGGCCGCGGCCAGCTGCTTCGGAAGCGTGTCGAGGACGGCGACGATGTCGATATCCCGCTTTCGAAACGTGTCGATCATTTCGCGCGTGTTCTCGTCACCGTAGACAACGGCTTCGTCCGTCAGGCCGAATCGCCAGAGCGGCAGCTTGACGGCGCCGGGACGAATGCGATCGATGACGTTGGTGATTTCGGGCTTGTCCACGCTTTCATCGCTCAGCGAGACGCCGAATCCGCCGCCGGTCGGCCGCTCGCCCGCCATCTGGCGGCGTAGCACGATAAAGCGGCGTTCGTGTTCCGCGATGACGTGCCGATCCAGCCGCATCTCCAGTCGGGCGGTGTACAGACCGGGCTTGAGTTGTGCGAACGAGATGGGGCGCTGGTCGGCCAGCAGTGAAGGCCCGTCGAGCGTGAATGTCTGCAGCGTTTCGCCGACGGCGTCGTCGACCTTCAGTGTCAGGTCGAGACCCGCGCCATCGAGGTCCAGCAGCCTGATCGCGCAGCGAATCGACTCGTCGTCGTAGTAGAAATGGCTGGCGCGATCCAGCGCCATCAGGACGCGCGGCCGGCGGATCACGACGATGTCGTCGAACCAGGCGGCGGCGTTGGTGTCACGCTGCGGGATCGGGGCAAAGGGGCCCTCGGCGGGGTCGGCGGCCTTCGGCTGTTCGATCCGGCAGCTCAGCGCGATCCATCGCGCGTTCTTCACACCGCCTGGCAGATCGACAATGACGCGTGTCCAGTCGGCGCCGCTGTTGGCGTTGTTGATGTGGTCGCTGGATCGCTCCGTGGCGACGATGGGTCGCAGGGCGTGATCGAGGTAGTAGGCCGTGACGAAGGCGCTCGCGTGATCGAGGCCGGACGTTCGGACCCAGGCGGAAATCCGATACTCGCTTCCCGGATGCGCGGGAATGTCCTTCGCGAGGTAATACGCGCCGGCGTTTCCGGTTCGAATGTCGATGCGAAAGCTCGGGGCGGCGTCGTGGCCGACGTTCATGTCAAAGGCGGGTTCGACGAATCGCGGAAAGCCATCGCCCGTGATGGGCAGCCAGTTCATCGGCAGCGTTTCAAAGTTGCCGAGCTTCTGTTCGTCAAAGTCGAATCGCCGGGCCTCGCGGGCGAGTCCGGTCGACGGGGCGCGCAACTGCGCCGTCGCGATCGATGCGCTGAACATGATCGCGGCGAGCGACGTGACGCCGATGCGGCGGCGCCGTGATGGCGCCGGGGCCCGTAATCGACTGGCGCGTTCGTTGGAGTCCGCCATGAAACGCATATCGGAGCTTGAGCGGCGCGGATTCACTTCCGTGGACGAGGCGTTGTTCTCGCCCGCCGTCCGATAAAGCCGGCCTGTCTCAGGTCCTTCGTCTCTCGCTTCAGCGAGCCGAGGCGGGGGCGTCGATAAGCAACGGGCGGGATCGACTGAAGCGATCGCGCTCTGACAGCCTCGTATCGTCTTTCCGGAGGTGGCCGATGAATCGCCGCATGTTGCAGATCAACCGAAAGAAACGCCTTCTGACGGGGCTGATGCTCTCCTCTTCGTTCGTGGTCGGAAGCTGTCCGTCCTTCGGGTTCGATTCGGAAGTCGGCCGCGTGTTTCGCCAGACGTATGTGCCGGGCCTCGTCTCGGGCATCACGACGGCTGTGACGACCCCTGAAAACACAGAGGCGGGCCTCCGGCAGACGCTCGTCGCCCTGATTGACGGGATCGGAACCCTGCTGACGCCGCAGGACGCCAGGTAGCCTCATCCGGCCCGAAGCGGTTTTTTCTGACGAAAATGGACCTCGGACCCCCACGGTTACGAAAACGGTACATGTCAGATCCCGTTCATAAATGATTTAACTGCAGCCGTTTATAATCATGCATCCACGTCCGGATTTCGGACGAATTGTTGGATGCAATGAAATGGGACCCCAGGCGGACTATTTTGTTGAGAAATAGGCGGAACAATTTGACGTTTCGTCAGGTATATAGATCGGCGGCGCAAGTGGACGTCGTCGGAAAGGCAGGTAGCTTCGTGCGACGCATCACGACAGAGCCATCCAATCGCCCCGCTCTCGCGGAATGGATGTTGCCGCCTCCCTATGTTCCCAATCCGGAGCTGGAGAAGGCGAGCACCGAGAAGGAGCTTTTCGCCGACTGGCCAGCGCCCGCCGATGGGACGGGTCGTCTCACGGTCTCCGAAGAGAATATCCTTTTCCGCCAGCTCCATTACGCGGCCTATCGCCTCAGCAGCATCTACCAGTCCGCCGACAAGCGGATGACGAAGGCGCGCGAGCGCGACTACAGCGTCTGGACACAGCGGTACCACCTGATTCGCACGCGAGTCATCGAGGCGAACCAGGGGCTCGTTTACGACCTCATCGGCCGCTCGCGCTTCAGTTCGCTGGATCGCGAGGAAATGACGAGTGAAGGCATGATGGCTCTGCTCCGCGCGGCGGACACGTTCAATCCGTGGAAGGGCTATCGATTCAGCACCTACGCGTGCAACGCCATCATTCGCGCATTTGCCCGAGCGGCGATGGCCGATTCGAAGCGTCGCGAGAAAGTCGCCGGCGCCTACGACGAAGATTACGAAAAGAGCGATTTTGCCGAGACGCGGCGAACCGACGAACGAGCCCTCTACGTCGAGCGGCTCCAGGAGATCCTCCGTCAGGACGAGGCGGATCTGTCGGATATCGAAAAGACCGTGCTGGCGAAGCGCTTTCCCAGGGATTCACAGCGAAAGCGACTGACGCTCGAGGACATCGGCCGTCGCCTTTCGATCAGCAAGGAACGGGTTCGACAGATCCAGCTCTCCGCAATCTCCAAGTTGCGGGAGGCGATCCTCCGCGATCCCGTCCTTCAGTAACCAGACTCTCTCTCCCTCTTCCTAGTGCTCAACGCCCGCGAGGGGAATGCGAAAGGAAAATCGCGTTCCCTCGCCGGGCGTTGAGTGCGCGCGCACTGTTCCGTGGTGTGCCCGAACGATTCGGCGCGTCATCGCCAGCCCCAGACCGGACCCGCCGCGCTTTGTCGAGTAGTAGGCCTCAAAGATGCGGGACAATGTGTCGGCCGCCATGCCCGGGCCGTTGTCGATGACGTCGAGGCGGGCCATCTGTTCGTCTTCCCGCGACAACGCCATCTCGATCCGGCCGCCGGATTCCATCGCCTGCTGGGCGTTGATCAGCACGTTGAGAACCGCCTGCTTGATCAGGCCGGCGTCGAGCCGACAGCGCAGCGGCGCGTCCGCGAGGGAGAGCGTCAGATCGATACCGTGGTTCTGGGCCTGGGGCTCGAAGAACTCGGCCACATCCGTCGCAAGGTCGTTGAGATCAACGTCTGACAGGCGGAGCTCGCGCTTTCGAACGAACTCGAGGAAGTCATTGAGAATTGTCTCAAGCCGGCCCGACTCCTTGAGCAGCGTCGCGATGCGTTTGCGACCGCGGCGGGCGCAGTCGTAAATGTCGGTCGTCGCCCCGTCCTCGGTCGTGTCCAGCTCGCGCCAGTCCTCGTCGAGCAGCTGCAGACCGACGCGCAGCGTGGAGAGGGCGTTGCGAACCTCGTGGGCGAGCCCACCGGCGATGGCGGCGACTTCGATCAGCTGGTCGGCGGCGCTGTCCGTCGGCGTCGTCGGATTCTCTTCGCCGCCGTCGGCGGTTGGGACGTTGTCTGGCATCCCGATCAGCTTGGTTCAAAAACGCGCCGCATGCAAGGATTGTCGATGCGCCGGTTCGGGCCCTCAGGGGATGACGTGCCAGTTCGCCTCGGGGCGTTGCGCCCGCGGTTGGCGGAGGGGTCTGTCGTCAGGGGTTTTCGGCTTCGGCGATTCGAACGCCGATTCGGCGACGCGGCGCTTGGCGATCGCGGCGTTGGCGCCGAGGACGTCCTCGCGAAAGGTGTCCAGATCCGCCTCTGTCTGCGGGCTGCGGGCCAGGGCGATCAGCGCGTCCCGAATGTCGTCGTCCCCCGCCCGCGCGGCCGCGCGAACGAGCTGCGAGATGACGGGGTCATTCTCCAGGTCCTCGGGGATCTCCCACTGTGTGTAGCGGGACTGCGGCGTCAGGTCACCGTACTGGATATTCGAACGCAGCAGCTTTTCGCCGAGGATCACGGCGTCCATCCGGCGTTCGGTTCCGACGAGCGCCTCAAAGTAGGCGAAGGCGTCGTGAAACTCCGACGAGCAGTCGCCCTTGTATTGCAGTTCGCACCAATTCTCCCTGCGGACGGGCTCGGCGTTGTATTTCTGAATCAGCTTGTCGTATTCCGTGTGGACATCGCCCGCCATGCGAAGCGTCTCTTCGTATTGCCGCGCTTCGAGCAGAAGAATCTTGGCGATCTTGAAGAGCCGCTCCTGGGCCTCGGCGTTCTTCGGCGCGTTCATCCACATGCGGCAGCAGAGATCGACCACGCGGGCTTCATCGCCCAGGACCTCCATCTGGAGAACGTAGTCCTCGACCATGTACTTCCGCGTCTCGCCGCGGAGAATTCTCGACTCAATAACGCCGCGATCACGCTTGTAGCTGGCCACGTACCGGCGATCGTTGTCCCGGGCGCGCTCGGTCCACTCTCGATAGCGGGTCGTGTCCTCCGGCAGGTAGGCCCGTGATGACGGCGTCGCCGCGGACGGGGCGGCGGCTGTCGTGGCGGCGTCAGTCGCCGGGGCCGGAGTCGTCGATCGTTGCGGCGTCGCCCCGGGCTCGGCGCCCGCGAGGACGAGCGATATGGAAATGAGAAGCGCAGCCCACATCGGCGGTCTCCCGACGCCGACGGTCCCTCAGCGTGTCGGCGGTACAGGAATTATACCTGACACCAACGTGGTCCCTCAGAATCGATTGCGCAACAGCCCCGCGGCGGCGCGAACATCCGCCTGGTGATTCCTGCGACTAATGGGGGGAAATGCCCGGGACAGGGGTCGAACCTGCACTCCGTTTAACCGGAACTAGGCCCTCAACCTAGCGCGTCTGCCAATTCCGCCACCCGGGCGTTGGGGGTGAATGCAAGACGGGTAAAGCTACCTGAGGACGTCCGGATCGTCAACGACTCCCCCTTGCCAGTTCGGACCATCCCCCGCAGTCTGGTGCGTTGGATTGCGGCCCGATCGGGGCCGCCCCGAAGGGAGCAAGCGACTTGGAACAGCGACGACAGGGACCAACGCACCGGCGACGATCGGACGGGGACAGGCCCGCCGGACCACCGCCCGACGCCATCTCGCCGTGGGTCCTGCTGCGATCGGCGACGAACCATCCATTCGTCTTCAAACGCATGGTCCGAGCCGTCGATCCGAAGGCCGAGGCGGGCGATGTCGTGCAGGTCTATGACAAGTTCGGCAAGCTCTTCGGCCGCGGACTCTACCACGGGAATTCCAACATCACGATCCGCATGCTCACGCGCGGCGAGACGCCGGTGGATGACGCCTTCTGGCGCGGCGTGCTGGAACAGGCCGTCACGCTGCGGCGCGACCTGCGGCTCGACGACGTGACGGACGCCTATCGACTCGTTCACGCCGAGGGCGACTCTCTCAGCGGCCTGATCGCGGAGCGCTACGCCGACTGCCTCGTCTTTGAAGTCTTCTCCGCGGGCATGCACCAGCGCGTCGACATGATCGCCGGCGTGCTGAAGGACCTGCTCGGCCGGCCGACGAGCCTGGATCGGCCCGACGCGACGTTCGACGACTGGCGCGTCATCGTGCGGGCGGACGAGCGGATTCAGCGTATCGAGCAGTTCAGCGTTCGCGAGGCGCCGCCGGAAGGGCGATCGACCGTCACGATTCGCGAGCACGGCGTGCGCTATCGCGTCGACATGGCCGGCGGTCACAAGACAGGCTTCTTCTGCGATCAGCGCGACAATCGGCTGCGCCTGGCGAAGATGTGCCGCGACGCGAACGTCCTCGACCTGTGCTGTTATTCCGGTGGCTTCGGCCTGTGCGCGAAGATGCTCGGCGGCGCGAAGGACGTGACGTCCATCGATCTGGATGAGGCGGCGCTGGAGATCGCGAAGAAGAACGCGGACCTGAACAACCAGCGCATCAAGTTCGCCCACGCCGACGCGTTCATCTACCTGCGACAGATGATTGACATCGGGCGAACGTTCGATGTCGTCGTCTGCGATCCGCCGAAGTTCGCGACGTCGCGCGAAGAATACGACATCGCGCTGCGGAAGTACTACGACCTGAACTTCCTGGCGATGCAGGTCGTGCGGCCGGGCGGCGTATTGCTGACTTGCAGTTGCAGCGGTCTGGTCTCGATGGGCAAGTTCGTGGAGACCGTGGAGGCGTCGGCGAGACGCGCCGGGAAACTTCTGCAGCGGTTCGAGCTGACGGGGGCGTCGCCGGATCATCCCGTCCTGTCGAACTGCCCGGAGTCGGAATATCTCAAGGCGTACTGGTGCCGCGTGATGTAAGCCCGCAGGCCGGGTGGCCCACCCCTGAAGGTGGGCCACGCGTCGCGGCTCACGTTTGGGTGGCCTACGGCTTCAGCCGTGGGGGCGCGACGATGGGAATGCGAGTAACCTTTGGAAGTCTCCGTTGATGTTGATCCGTCGCCGGCCTGAATACTCTCGTGCGATTGACGCTTGTCGTCGCGGTCGATCATCGTGATCCCAGCCCTGAAGGGGTGGGCCACTCGTCCAACATCGCGAACCTATCTGTGGATGATGGGCCCCCCGTCGATGGGCCGGCCTACAATGAATGAGATGTCAGTTGATTCTCATCCATCCGATGAATCGTCGACACCGATTGCGCTGGACTACTCGTCAGAATCCGACGGGAAGCCGAGTCGGGCGGAGGCGCGACTTGCCCTGATATTCGGCGTCGGCGCTGTCACCATCGGGTTGGTCGTGCCCTTCGTATTCGGATTGCTCGCGATCGGTTTCGGCGCCATCGCGTTCATCCAGATACGACGGAGACCGCGCGAAAAGGCGGGAAGGGGGCTGGCGATTCTGGCAATTGTGCTGGGGGGCGTCGCCATGTGGATTCAGGTCATCGCGTACCGGGAGATCAACGGCGCAGATAGGAACGCCCGGAGCGCCGAATGCCAGGCGAATCTCCGCAACCTGGGCGTCGCCATTCGTGACTATGCCCAGAATGACCCGGAAGGCGCCTACCCGGATGATTTGTCACGGCTGAATGAACCACAGTCCGCCGGCGCGGCGCAGTTGATCCATTGTCCCGCCGATTCCACGAAGCAAGGTCGCTACTCGTATGTTCCGGGGTATTCGCTCTCGTCGGATTCCGACAGCGTCGTCGCATTTGAATCGCCGACCAATCATGAAGGCCGCGGCGGCAATGTCCTCTACCAGGATGGCCATGTGACGTTCCTGTTCGCCGCTCAACTTCAGCAGGTTATCGACGATAACAAGGATCGCGCGAAGTAGATCGGGTGGCCCATCTCTTTAGAGGTGGGGGCGCGATGATGGAAATGCGAGTCACTGTTGGAAGTCTCCGTTGATGTTGATCCGTCGTCGGCGTGAATACTCTCGTGCGATTGGCGATTGTCGTCGCGGTCGATCATCGTGACCCCACCCCTGAAGGGGTGGGCCACCCGTCGCGGCTCACGTTTGGGTCGATGACCCGACCTGCCTAATACTTCATCTGGCCGCCGAATTCGCTGGGATCGTGTGCGTAGGCGCGGGCGGTGTCCATGGAAATGCGGTTGTCGGCGACGAGGCGTGACAGATCCGTGTCGAGCGTGAACATGCCGTCTGCGCGGCCTCCCTGGATAGCCGTGTCGAGCGTTTCGAAGCGTCCCTGTCGGATCGCGCTGCGAACGCCGAAGCTGCCGTACATCGATTCGAGGGCGAGCACGCGGCGGCCGCCGATGACGCTGGGCAGCAGATACTGGGCGATCGCAAATCGCAGGCTCATCGCGAGTTGGGCGCGAATCTCCTCGTTTCGTTCCGCCGGAAAGATATCAATCAGTCGCGTGATCGCGCTCTTCGCGTCGCGCGTGTGCATCGTGGCGAAGATCAGATGTCCCGTCTCGGCGGCGCTGATCGCGAGCTGCGCCGTTTCCCGATCGCGAATTTCACCCACAAGCAGCACGTCCGGGTCCTGGCGAAGACCGCTGCGGAGCCCCTCGTAGAACGACGGCACGTCCATGCCGACTTCGCGCTGCGTGATGATGCTCGACCCGATGGGCGCGTAGATGTACTCGATGGGCTCCTCGATCGTGATGATGCGTCGTCCGCCCGCCGTGTTGAGCATCTGAATGAGCGACGCGAGCGTCGTGGTCTTGCCGCTGCCCGTGATCCCCGTGATAAGGACGAGACCGTCGCGCTGGTTGATGATGCGGGCGCCGAGATCCCCGGGGAAGCCGAGTTCCGGCAGCGTCGGGATTTCATTCGGAATCGCGCGGAAGCAGGCGCCGACGGCGTTGCGGCTCGTTGCGACGTTCACGCGGAAGCGCATGGGTCGTTCCGCATCGTCGTCGAGCTGCATGGCGAAGTCGCAGTCGAGCCGCTGGGACATGGCCTCCTCGAGGCGCTTCGGAATGATGGACTCGACCAGCTGAAGCGTCTCTTCCGGCGAGATCACAAGCTCCGACGCCGCCGTGAGATCGCCGTGAATGCGATACGTCGGCCGATGCCCCGGCACGATATGCAGGTCGGAGGCGTCCAGCCGGGCCATGGGTTCGAGGAGGTCCCTGAGTCGATCGTCGATCATCCGTTCGCCTTCCCGTTGATTCCGTCGATTGGACAACGCCCGTCATTTTGCGTGTCAAACGCATGATACACGTGTTGGAGATCTTGCGCCGCACGTCGTCCCCGCGTTACAATTGGCGTCGTCGGGCGACTTCCAACAAAAAGAACTGACGCGTCCATCTTGCGCCGTCGCTCAGGGAGCCGAAATGATGCAGAACTTCGCTTGTCCGTCGTGTCGTCGATTGATCGCGGCGCCGACCGCCCCGGGAACCATGGTCCAGTGCCCGTTGTGTCAGTCCAGAGTCGTCGTGCCGACGCCTGACGGCGTCGCCGATGCGCCGCCGCCGACAGTCCTGGGACCGCCCAGCATGGTCTCCTACGCCCATTACGAGGGGCCCGCGCAATCGCAGGGGCTGGCGACGGCCTCGCTCATCATCGGTCTGGTGGGTCTCGTCGGGATACTCTTCATGCCGGCGTTGTTGCTCTCGATCCTGGCCGTCATTTTCGGGTCGATTGCCATGAGTCGGGCGAAGCGCGATCCAAGGCGATATGGTGGGCGCGGCATCGCCATCGCGGGTCTCACGACAGGCGTGTCGGCGCTCGTCCTGGGACCGATCGTCATCGCGGTGGTTCTCTTTCCGGCGTTGGGGCGGGCGCGCGAACTCTCGAAACGGACCGTTTGCGCGGCGAATCTTCGAGGGATTGCGCAGGCGATGTACGTCTATGCGATGAGCGACAGGAACAGCGCCTTTCCTCCGGACCTGAATACGCTCGTCAAGAGCGGGCTCATCACGCCGAAGCAGCTGCAGTGCCCGACAGCGGCGCCCGGAACGAAGTGTTACTACTACGTGCCTGGATATACCGTGAACTCTGCGCCGAGCGCCGTGTTGGTCTATGAGGATCCGCTGACACATCAGGGGGAAGGCGGCAACACACTCTACCAGGACGGCCACGTGTTTTTCGAGAAAGGCGCGAAGTTCAACAGCATCGTCTCGGCGAACAAGGGGAAGGCGAACTGAGACGTTCTGGCTGCGGCGCTCGCCGGCGCCTTTCCTGAGCATCTTTGGCGCATCCAATCAGATTCGGCCGGGTTGAATTCGTCAGCTCAGGCGCATTGAATAGAGAGAGACCGATCGGATTGGCCCGCTCGATCGGTCCGGAACGCCGGAGTCATGAACGCACACACAGACACGTCCAATCCACAACAAGATAAGGCGTCGGAAAGCGTCGTCGATCTCACGTATGCGGACGCGTCCGGCGTGCGAAAGGGTCGCTTCCCGATCGCCGTCTGGATTGGCGTTGCAACGCCTTTCGTCGCCATTTCACTCTTTGCGCCATTGCTCACATCAAGCAACTGTTGTCTGCCGCTCAAAACGGTGTGCGCCGGGAATCTCCGCGGCATCGGCCAGGCGATGTACATCTATGCGATGGACGAACCTGACGGAATGTTCCCCGACGACCTGCAGAAAGTCGTCGACGCGAACAACGCGTCGCACAAACAGTTCATCTGTCCGGAGGCGCCGGCGGGGCGACGATGCTACTTCTATGCCCCCGGGGCGTCGCTAAAGTCGGATCCCGACGTCGTCCTTATGTACGAGGATCCGCGCAATCACAATGGCGAAGGCGGCAACGTCCTCTTCCAGGATGGGCATGTCGTATTCATCAAATTCCCCGAGTATCAGGAGATTGTGGATTCGAGTGGGGGCGTTGTGGTCAGCGTGACGGCGGCGACGGGCGGCGAATAGAACATCGGTCGTTGCATGTGGATCGGAGCAAGATGGTGGATACGGACCCGCGCGCGAGTGATGTCACGATTCCCGAACCCGCCGACGCGCCACGGGTGATGACAAACAGAGGCCTCAGTCGGACGGCCGACGGCGAATTTGCCAAAGCGCGTCGGGCGAGTGTCGTTCAGTGGCTGATCGCCCTGGTCATCGTCTCAATTATCGCCATCGTGCTGTATCCCTCGGTTCAGCGGCCGTGTCAGGACAGTCCGGGGACGCGATGCGCCGTCCAGCTTCGCGAAATCGGGCAGGCGATGTACATCTACGCGATGGACGATCCGGACGAAATGTTCCCCGACAACCTTCGGCGCGTCGTTGACGCCGGCGACGCGGCGCCGACAGAGTTCACCTGTCCGGCGGCGCCCGGGGATCATCCGAGCTATTTCTATGTCCCGGGCGCGTCGATGAATTCGGCGCCGTCGATCGTCCTGATGTACGAGGATCCGCGCAATCACGATGGCAAAGGCGGCCATGTCCTGTTCCAGGATGGACATATCCTGTTCATCGAGTTTCCCGAGTACCAGGAGATTCTGGATTCGAATAGCGGTGTTGCGGTCAGTGTGACGGCGGCGGCTGGCGGATAGCGGTCACAATACCGATCAGGTTCTTTCTTGGGCCGTCGCGTGTGGGGATTTCCGCATCAAATGGCGTGGACGCCGGGGCGGCGTCCCGATCGCCGGCGAGGCGAATGTGATGTTTGCAGGTCCTGATGCGTTTGGGGTTTACTCGATGAGCCATGCTCATCTTGAAGGGCGAGGCTGTCCCAGCAATTGTGCCGCCCTTTCAGGGCTACCTTCGAGGATCGATCACAAACCCAGGGCTGCACTTCGACCGCTTCGCGGTCTTCGATTGCCCTGGGTTGTCTTGTTTCGCTCTTTCAGAGCGTTCGTACTTTCAGCAAACACTGGTCTTTCTTCGCGGATCGTCTGTGTCCCTTACGGCTTGAATTCCCGGACAGTCTCGCATTGAAGGGCGAGTATGTCAGGCTTCGAACTCGCCCAATGAAAAACGGCTCGCCGCGTTTGACGCGACGAGCCGTTCGTGATGTCTGTTGAATTCGCCTGCGTGTCGCTTAGCGGCGTCGGCGAGCGATGACGAGACCGCCGATGGCCAGAAGGCTCAGCGTCGCCGGCTCAGGGACGTCCAGGCGGAAGCGATGCGAGTGCGTCTCGAGGCTGCCCTCGCCCGGGGCGCGGCTCTCGGTACCGACGGTCGGAAGCGTCGTGGACAGGAACCACTGGCCCGTCGAACCATCATCGGCGGCGACGACCTGCACATAGCCGCTGTTCGGAATCACGAAGAAGGGCGCCGAGAACGGCGGATGCGTGTCGGTCCCCGTCGTGAGCGTGTAGATGAAGTTGCCGGCCTGCGCGAAGGTGATGTCGAACGAGTTGACCAGATCCTGGTTCGAGTTGAAGAACTGGAACTGGAGCGTCATGCCAGCCGCCGTGACACCACCAACAAAGCCGAATTCCTCCAGCGGGGAGGCGCCGCCGAGGCCGCCCGGAGGCGCGATACCCTGATAGTCGTCGAAGCCAAGGACACCCGGGCCCGCCGCGAAGCCGACGTACGGGCCGTCGATCGCTCGGAACATGTCGTTTCCGGCGTGACGCGGGGAGGCGCTCTGGGCGGAGTCGAGCTCCGTCCACTGCAGGTTGCTGTCAACGCCCTGAACAAATGACTGACTCGGATTCGCAACATACTGGCCGCTTCCGAGGAAGGCGCCGTTGTTGATGAGATCCGCCGACACCGGCGCCGCTGAGATCAGCGCAGCCGCACAGGCCCACAAGATTCGCGATTTCATGGTCTTCAATCCCCTTCAGGAACGAGTAATTGTCGTTCTCGCTGGCGAGCGCGTCACGGCGGCAAATGCGCCGATGGACACACTCTGTACAGAACTGAGAGCAATCCGCTCCGAATGCGGCGCCTTGAACGAACAACTTCGCTCAATCCCGCGAGTGTATTGGAGCATATTTAGCCATTCCGAGTCAATAGTTCGTGAAACCGCCGACAGAATGGCGCGGGTCGTGGCCTGAGCGGGAAAGACGGGTTCGGGATCGACCGATAATACTCAGTAGAACTGACAGGTTCGTGGCCCCTGAGGGCGGATGGTCCCAGAACAACGGCCGCCATGGGGCGTATCGGCCTGGCGTCGTCGATCAGGCGACGAGGTTGGCGTGCATCTTCTCGAGCGCCTTCAGGCGGGCGTCGTAGTCAATCACATGCTGCGAGATCAGGGCGTCTGCGCGGCGCAGGCCGGTCGTGCCGGCGGCGTTGTAGGTCGCGATCAGGGTTCGCACACTCTGGATGATCTGGGGCATGAGATATTCGAGCGTGACGTAGTGATAGCTCGTCGTGTCGATGTCGTAGGCGACGGGCGCCGGCGCCCCGCGGAGGTCCATGACCAGATCGACGAGGGCCCGTTCGTGGCGCTCGGAGTCCTGGACGAGACCGTAGGCGGTCTCGCGATCCTCGGCGGCGTCCAGCGTGACAAACGGGTCGGTCTGTCGAAGGCGCGGCAGAATGCTCGCGTACTCGGCGGCGAGAAGCGTGTTGAGCGTGTCGATGACGGAATGAGCGGCCATCTTCTTTCTTCCTGGTTGCGTCGGCGCGGAGTCGACAATCGTGTTTATTCGGCGCTGGCGGTCCGGGCGGCGGCGTCCGTCTTGACGACGGCGTACAGGCCCTTCGCGTTGTTGTCACCGACATTCTTCAGCGTCTGTGCGTAGAACGTTCCCGTCAGCAGGATCGCGAGCGTGCAGACGGCGACGACCAGCTGTCCCGACATCGGCGCCGCGAACTCGGGCAGACCATCGTCCGTGAGGATCATCGCGCGGACGATCCGGGCGTAGTAATAAAGGCTGAGCAGCGTGTTGAGCACGGCGACGATGACGAGCCACTCGAGGCCGGCGGACCAGACGGCGGACAGCAGGTAGAACTTCGCGTAGAAGCCGCCGAGCGGAGGCATGCCGATCAGGCTGAAGAGAATGATCGCCATGCAGATCGCCAGCATCGGGCTGCGGCGGATCAGACCGTTCATGGCCGTGATCGATTCACTGCCCGTGGCCCAGTAGACCATGGCGATGACAAAGAACGCGCCGGCGTTCATCAGCAGGTACATGACGATGTAGGAGACGACGGCGCTGAACGCCGGATGGGCGAGGCCCGCGCCGGCGTCATCGGGCCGCCAGAGAATGGCGACGGCCATCAGCATGTAGCCCGCATGGGCGATCGAGCTGTAGGCGAGCAGTCGCTTGAGGTTCATCTGCCGATAGGCGGCGAGGTTGCCGACGGTGCACGTCACGGCCGCCATGATCGCGATCGTCCACGACACGTAGGAGAGGGCCTCCACGGGGAAGGTCGCGGGGGAGCAGAGGATGACGGACAGAACGCGGAGCATCAGGCCGAGGCCCGCCGCCTTGCTCGCGACGCTCAGCCAGGTCGTGACTTCGATCGAGGCGCCCTGGAAGACGTCCGGACACCAGAAGTGGAAGGGCACGGCCGACACCTTGAAGGCGATGCCGATCATGAAGGCGAAGAGCGCAACGCTCACGAAGATCGTGGACGTCGTCGCGCCGCCGGTCCATTCCGCCGCGATCTTCTCGCCGATCCGGGCGAGATCGAGCGTGCCGAAGTAACCGTAGAGGAGCGACGCGCCGTAGATCATGATGGCGCTGGTGATCGCGCCGAAGAGCACGTACTTCAGGGCGCCTTCGGCTGCGACACGGTTCTTCTTGCGGAAGGCCGTGATGCCGTAGGACGGCAGCGAGGCCATTTCGACGGCGAGGATGATCATCAGCAGGTTCGTCGTGCTGACCATCAGCGACATGCCGAAGGCGCTGCCGACGAAGAGGACGAAGAACTCCGTCGCGTCGTGTCGATGGACTTCGCTGTCAGGCAGATCGCTCTTCTGGCCGAGCCACCACATCGACGTGACGATGAGCATGAACACGCAGGCGAGCACAATGAAGAACTGGCTGAACGTGTCCGAGATGAGCATGGGGCCCATGCCCGTCGGGTCGAAGCCGGCCCAGCTCGGGGCGCCGCTCTGAAGGCGGCGGAACGCGAGCATGCCCGTCGCAATGGCGCCGATCGTCACGATGGACGCGGCCACGTTGCGATTGCGGTTCGTGAACATGGCGCCCAACAGGAGCGTGACAATCACGCCGACGAGGGCGAAGAGCGGCGCGAGCTGAGCGAGCTCATCGGCCGACGGCATCCACATACTGGCAAGAATCGATTGCGGCATCTGCGCGTCAGCCTCCGATCGTCGCGGCGGCGATGGCCTTGCCCGCAACGCCCATTGCCTGCAGCACACTGTCCAGCGTGCCGTTCATCAACTGGAACGTGTAGCCCGGCAGAATTCCCATGAAGATCGCGAGGATGGCCATCGGCGTCAGGATGCCGACTTCGCGGGCCGTCACGTCGGGATAGCCCTTGTACTCGTCGCGCTCGGGGCCGAGGTAAACACGCTGAATCATCCAAAGGATGTAGCCGGCCGTGAGCACGACACCGAACGCCGCGACAACGGCCATGGGCTTGGCCCAGGCGAAGTCGGCGTTGAACGTGCCCAGCAGGACCCAGGCCTCACCAATGAAACCGCAGAGGCCCGGCAGGCCGAGCGAGGCGAAGAAGCCGAGCGTGGCCAGCGAGCCGTACTTCGGCATCTGGAGCCACAGACCGCCGAAGCGATTGATCTCGCGATGATGGGCGCGATCGTAAATCACGCCGACCAGGAAAAAGCACATCGGGCTGGAAATGCCGTGGGCCAGGATCTGGAACATGGCGCCCTGGAAACCCGTCGTCGTCATGACGGCGATACCGAGGACGACATAGCCCATGTGGCTGATGGAGCTGTAGGCGACGAGCCGCTTGAAGTCCGTCTGGGCCAGGCAGCAGAAGGCGCCGTAGATGATATTGATCACGCCGAGCGTCGCGATGAGGAAGGCGAGTTGTGTCGCCGCCTCGGGGAAGATCGGGTAGCAGACGCGCAGGAAGCCGTAGGCGCCAAGCTTGAGCAGCACGCCCGCCAGGATCATCGAGATCGGCGTCGGCGCCTCGACGTGGGCCAGGGGCAACCACGTGTGGAACGGGAAGAGCGGGACCTTAATCATGAACCCGATGAAGAGGAAGATGAACATCACCTTCCCGAAGTTCCAGCCGAGGAACAGGTGGGCCGGATCGTTGAAGTTGGCCTTGATGGCGTCGATCGTCGCGTAGCTGATCAGGTTGAACGTGCCTGTGCCCGTGGCGTCGGCGCTGCTGTAGTACATGGCCAGCAGGGCGACCAGCATCAGAACGGAGCCCGCCAGCGTGTAGATGAAGAACTTGATCGCGGCGTATTCCTTCTTGGCGCCGCCCCAGACACCGATGAGGAAGTACATCGGCAGCAGCATCAGTTCCCAGAAGATGTAGAACAGGAAGAAGTCGAGGGCCGCGAACGTGCCGAGCACGCCCGTTTCCAGCAACAGGAACAGGGCGAAGTAGCCCTTGGCGCCCTTGTTGACCTTCCACGTGTCGAAGTTCCAGCTCGTCCAGGCGGCGAGCCACATGACCAGCGTCGTCAGGATGATGAGCGGGAAGCTCATGCCGTCCATGCCGATGTAGTACTGGATCTTCAGACCGACGACGTTGATCCAGTCGTGCTGCGTCACGGCCTGCATGTTCTCGCCGTAGCCGCCGTCGAAGGCGCTGCCGTTGAGGAACGGCGGGAAGAGCGTCAGCGACAGGAGCAGGACGATGAACGTCGTCGCCCACGTGATGTGCTTTGCCTTGTCGGCGGGCGCGAGGAGGACGAGGACCATGCCGATAAGGGGTCCGAAGATTACCAGATTCAGAATGAGCGAAGCATCCACGTTCGGATTCTCCTGAGAGTCAATTCACTTCTGGCGCCGTCTGGCCCTGTTCCGTGGCCAATGCGGCGCCGTGATTCCCTGTTGTCACTTCGAGCCGCGGGGCTCGCGTTCAATGCACTCGACGGATCGACGCGCCTTGCTGACGCCGCGACTCGCCGATCGCTGGTGGGCATGGCCCACCTTACGACTTTCCACCAGCAGCGTGGGCGTTGCCCATCGTGCCGGTCTCGTCGGGTCGATGACCCGACCTACCAACTACTGGTGAGCATGGCTCACCCTACAAACTACTGCGCCGTCGTGGCGGAAATTACTTCCGCCGCGCCGCTTGCGTGCGGCCAGAACAGGACGACGAGCAGGACAATCCCCGCGGCGCCGGCCGTCAGCAGCACATACGTTCGAATGCGACCATTCTGAGGTCGCTGCAGCCCCGTGCCGGTCATGTACGCGATCCAGCCGAGGGCGTTGGCAATATTGTCGACGAGACCCTTGTCGCCCTGCTCGACGGCCATGTCGAGCTGGCGGCCGACGAAGACGCCGATACCGCGAGCGGCGTGACCACAGAGGTCGACGATCGTGTCGATGACGTACGTGTCGAAGAAGGCCCACATGCGGCCGAGTACCTTGGTACCCTCCACGAAGGCCTTGTCGTAGAACGCGTCGATGTAGAGCCGGTTGTCGAGCGCCTTGTGCAGCATCGCGAAACCGGGGACGCCGTCCTTGATCCTGCCGGCCAGCCGCGGTCCCTTCGCGTAGAGGGCGGCCGCCAGACCCATGCCGATGATCCAGGAGAAGCCGACGATGAAGACGAGCGCGTAATGCGGGTTCGCCCAGCCGGCGGTATGCGTGAGCGTGAGCATCGCCTGGCCCGGCGTCTCAGTCCACGCGTGCGCTTCGCCGTCAACGGCGACGATGATCGGCGCGTTGGCCGCGACGCCGCTGGCGCCGGCGATCATCGGGCGGAAGAGCGCGTAGCTGCAGAAGACGGTGCCGACGGCCAGGACCACGAGCGGGATGTACATCAGCTTCGACTCGTGGGCGTGATCGTACACATGATGATCGCGCGGCTCGCCCATGAATGTGAGCCACCAGCAGCGCATCATGTAGAACGGCGTGACGTAGGCGATTGCGATCGGCAGCCAGAACAGCCACTTCGGCAGTTGCGGAATGTTGCCCGCGATGGCCATCTTCTCCGGCGATCCGCGCTCGGCGTGATGCTCGCCGGATTCCGAGCTGGCGAGCGCCGACTGCGCCGCCATCAGGCTGGCCGCATTCGAGCCGGCGCTGGCAAGCTGAACGCCATCGTCGTGCGACGCCGTGGCGTGACCGCCCCCGTGGGCGGGCGCAGCGTGTTCGTTCTTGTCGCCATGCGGGGCGCCGGCGTCATGCGCGGCGCCATCCTCGTGCGATTCGTAGGGGTTAAAGGCGCGATCGTAGGCGACGGCGAGGATCTCGTCCTTGCTGAAGAAGCCGCCGAGACCGAACTTGAAATGGCCGATCTCGACGCCCGGCAGACCGAAGCCGGCGATGGCGAGGACGCCGATGAAGAATGTCCAGCATGTGACGGGCATCTTCTTGCGGAGACCGCCCATCTTCATGATGTTCTGCTCGTGATGGCAGCCCTCGATGACCTGGCCGGAGCCGAGGAACATCATCGCCTTGAAGAAGGCGTGGGTCATGAGGTGGAACAGGGCCGCCGTCCAGGCGCCGACACCCATGCCGAAGACCATGTAACCGAGCTGGCTGAGTGTCGAGTAGGCGAGGACCTTCTTGATATCCGTCTGAACGATGGCGATCAACGCGGTCATCGTCAGCGTGATGCAGCCGATGACGGCGATGAAGAGCTGAGCGTCGGGCGTCAGCAGTCGGAAGACGCGGGCGACGAGATAGACGCCCGCCGCGACCATCGTGGCGGCGTGGATGAGGGCGGATACGGGCGTCGGGCCGGCCATGGCGTCCGGCAGCCAGACGTGCAGCGGGAACTGGGCGCTCTTGCCCATGGCGCCGCAGAACAGACCGATGCCCATGAGCGTGGCGAGTGTCATGCCGGACACATGCCAGCCGAACAGGTTGATCGTATCAGCAAAGATGCCTGTGCCGGCCGCGAACTGGTCGCGGAAAACGGCGGCGGCCTGATCGAGATCGAACGTGTGCGTGTAAAGCACGACCAGGGCGAGACCGACGATGAAGCCGAAGTCGCCCACGCGGTTCGTGATGAACGCCTTCATGGAGGCGTTGGAGGCGTATTTCTTATCGAAGTAGAAGCCGATCAGCAGGTAGGAGCAGAGACCGACGAGTTCCCAGAAGATGAAGAGGAACAGCAGGCTGCTGCTGATGACGAGGCCGAGCATACTGAAGCAGAAGAGGCCGAGGTAGGCGAAGAACCGATGGAACTTCACCTGTCCGCCGACTTCGTCGCTGTGGCCGGCCATGTAACCGATGCTGAAGAAGTGGATCCAGCTCGCGATGAAGGTCACCATGAAGTACATGATGATCGTGAGCGAATCCAGTTTGACGCCGACGTCGATGGCGATGTTTCCGAAGTCCGCCCAGTGATAGCGGAAGGCGTTGGCCGTCAGGCCCGCCTGCGCTTCGGCGGAGAGGCCGACCCAGCTGATCAGGACATACGACGACAGGACGCAGCTGAGGGCGATCGCGCCGAAGGCGAACCAGCCGGCGAGCGGCTTGCCGAAGGGCGGCTTCGATCCGAAGAAGGCCAGGATCGTAAAGCTGATCAGCGGGATCACGACGCCGAGGGCGAGACAGATTTCAAACGTGTGGTTCATGACGCGTTCTGTGAATCGCCGGCGGATTCAGTCGAATCGCCGGTTCGGGACCATCGGGACTATCAGCCGCGCAGTTCGTCACCGCGATCGACGTCGATCGTGCGGACGTTGTTGTAGAAGTTCATGAAGATCGCGATCGCCAGGGCGGCCTCCGCCGCGGCCAGCAGGATCACGAAGACGGCCACGACATGACCGTCGAGCTGACCCGTCTGGTACTTCGAAAACCCGACGAGGTTGATATTCGCGGAATTCAGGACCAGCTCGACGCCGATCAGGATACCGATGGCGTTTCGCTTCGTGGCCATGCAGAGCACGCCGAGCGAGAAGATCAACGCCGAGAGGACGAGGTAATGCTGGAGGCCAATCTCTGCGAGCATTGGGCTTACTTCTCCGTTCGCGCCAAATAGGCGGCGCCGATCATGACGACGAGCAGCAGGACGCTCGCGACTTCAAACGGCACGAGGTACGTCGTCAGCAGGGATTCGCCGACGTCTTTCACGGCCGGCGACTGCGTCAGCAGCTTCTCGGCGGCGCGGGACTTCCAGGGGGCCATCGTGACGAGGCGGATGATGCCCGTCGCGAGAATGAGACCGATGATCGTTGCGGCGATCGCCTGGAACTTCGTCGGCTGGAAGGCCGCCCACGGCGACTGGCTTGTCAGCATGATGCCGAAGACGATCAGGATCAGCGTGCCGCCGGCATAGACGATCAGCTGGATCGCGCCGAGCAGGTTGGCGTCCGCCAGGAAGTAGAGGCAGGCGACACCGCCGAGCGTGCCCAAAAGGCCCACGGCGGCGCGAATGACGCTCTTCGAGAACACGATCACCAGCGCGCTGAAGAGCGAGACGCCGGCGAAGATATAGAAAGCGATGTCTTCCATTGTCGTTCGACCGTCGGCGGCGCCTCGCGTCGGGCGGCGTCGCGTGGGTTGGCGCCGCCCCCGTCGGGGAGGCGGCGAACTAACGTCTTACTTGCCGGGCAACTGGTCGACCGCCATCGTGCCGACGAGCGCCTTGTTGTGGCGATAGCCAAAGGAGGCGATCGCCAGCATGCCGATCGTGACGATCACGCCCAGACCCGCCAGGATCCAGTTGATCACCTTGTCCAGCATCATCATCCAGCCGACCTGGTAGTAGTCGACGAACAGGATCCAGAGCGTGTTGCACAGCAGCACGGCCATCATCATCGGGAGCAGGACCTGAACGCAGGCGTAGAGGACCTGGTCGATGCGGATGCGCGGCAGCGTCCAGCGAATCCAGAGCTGGAGGAAGAACATGAACGTCGCCTTCGCGATGAACCACAGCGGGTTCGCCGCGACGACGCCGCGAATGATCGACTTGATGAAGTAGTTCGTGTCGGGGCTGATGAACTTGTCCGCCCATTCCGCCGGGAAGGGCGACATCCAGCCGCCGAGGAAGAGGATCGTCGCGAGACCGGCGATGACGAACATCGCGGCGTATTCACCGAAGAAGAAGAGCGACCAGCGGAAGCCGCTGTATTCCGTCAGGAAGCCGGCGACGAGTTCCGACTCGGACTCGGGCAGGTCGAACGGCGCCCGCTTGCAGCTCGCCAGGGCGGCGCAGTAGTAGATGAAGAACGCCGCAAAGCACCAGACGTTCTTGAAGATGAACCACGTCCAGAAGCCGCCGCCCTGCGCCTCGGCGATCGCGCCGAGGTTCAGCGAACCGGCCGTCATGACGGGAATCAGCAGGGCCATGCCCATCGGGATTTCGTAGGAGACCATCTGGCACGCTTCACGCATGGCGCCATAGACGGACCACTTGTTGTTGCTCGCCCAGCCGGCAAGGATGACGCCCATGACTTCCACACCCAGCATCGCCAGGATGAAGAGCAGCGCGACATCCAGATCGCGGAAGACCCAGGCCCCCGCAAAGGGCAGCGCGATGAACGCGCAGATCGCCGGGACCAGCGCGAAATAGGGCGCCAGCCGGAACAACAGGCCATCGCCCGTCGGTGGCACATAGTCTTCCTTGAAGATCAGCTTGATGCCGTCGGCCGCGGACTGCGCCCAGCCATGCCAGCCACCCGCTCGCATCGGTCCCATGCGGGACTGCATGCGGCCGGCGATCTTGCGTTCCCACCAGATGCCGAAGCCGGGGACAATGCTGATAAATCCGATGATGCCGCCGACGGCGACGAGATCGCGAACGATCTTGAACTGAAGCGGCCACAGCACGTACGACAGGACCGGCGCATCGACGCAGACACCGCCGACGAGCGGAAGCGGGAGCTTCTGGCCCTTGATGCCGTTTTCGTAGATCGCGCGGACGCTGTAGTCGTAGTGAATATCGACGACCGGAATCGTGTCGGCGCCGCGCTTGATGTCCCACTGATCCCAGCTGTGAACGAAGGCGAAGATTTCGGCGTGAACCCACACGAGGAGGATGATGCCGACGATTGCGCCGATGAAGATGATGAACGCCACCCAGGGCGCCGCCAGAATTCGGCCCACAAGTCGATAGAACGAAACGACAAGTCCCGCCGTCAGAAACGTCACGAACCCGACGAGGGGACCGATGGCCAGCAGCAGGACGAAGGGAATTTTCCAGTCGGCAAGGTTGCGCGACACGCCGCTCATGGGGGCGAGCCACATCCAGGACGCCAGTCCGATGAGAAGGGAAACGAACGCGAGCCCATACAGAAGCCATAGGGCCGTGCGTCGTTGGCTGGAAAGTCGTTCGGGGTTTCGCTCAACCCAAGGAAGCGTGATCGAGGCCACTGTTGGCGTCTCCGCTCTGGGACTGTGTTCTTCCACTCAGCTGTAAGATGGGTGGTTATAACGGGGCGGGAGTGGCTTGGCCAGACCGGCGCCGAGCGGTTTCACGCGGTTTGATTGCATTGTCGGACGCTGTGCGAAATCGCGTCTGCGCTTGATGGTTTGACGACATCGCGCGCCGTCAGATCCGTCACGGAATCGGCGTCGCGACGACGCGCGATCGACGGCGCAACGGCCTCGGCGGATGCCGTTGGCGCGACGACGAATGGCGAGCGACATCGTCCGCCGGCGCCTGTTGATTTCGTGGAATTGGAGTCGGATCGTCGGCGCTCCCGCGTCCCCAATGGGGCGTGGCGTCCGCCGATGGCGATCGGTCGGTCTCAGCGATCGACTTCGCCCATGACGACGTCGATGCTTCCGATAATTGCGGCCATGTCGCCCAGCAGCACGTCGGAGCAGACACGCTCCGTCACGGACAGGTTGCAGAAGCTCGGTCCGCGGGCCTTCACGCGATCGGGGATGGCCGAACCGTTGCCGCGCACCATGAAACCGAGCTGGCCGCGCGGGTTCTCGATTTCGTGGTAAATCTCGTCAGCCGGGAGCTTTAGCGTCTTGCCCTTCTTGTGGGTGACCTCCTGGCCCTCCGTTCCGGCGAGCCGATCGAGCGCCTGGCGAATGATCCTGACGGACTCCTGCATCTCGCGGATTCGCACGTAGTAGCGATCCCAGCAGTCGCCGACGGTACCCTTCTCGCCCTGGCCGATCGGAATCTCGAAGTCGAACTCCTCGTAGCCGGAGCCCGGCAGCTTGCGGAGATCCCACTTCACGCCGGATCCGCGGAGCACGGGGCCCGTGAGGGCGTAGTCCAGCGCATCGGCCTTTGAGATCACACCGACGTTGGCCGTTCGCTTCACGAAAATGTGATTGTGAGTCAGCAGGTCGTTGTACTCGACGACTTTCGGCTCGAAATAGTCGAGGAATTCCCGCGAGACATCGACGAAGTTGTCCGGCAGGTCGTCCGTCACGCCGCCGATCGTGATATAGCTGTAGGTCAGCCGCGCGCCGCAGGTCGACTCGAACAGGTCGAGAATGTACTCGCGCTCGCGGAAGGCGTAGAGAAACGGCGTGAAGGCGCCGAGGTCGAGACCGTAGGTCCCGAAGGCGACAAGGTGCGACGCGATCCGATTGAACTCCGCGAAAATGATGCGGATGAGCTTGGCGCGGAGCGACACTTCGCTTTCCAGACCGCTGAGCTTCTCGCAGGCCTCGGCAAAGGCGAGGTTGTTGTTCATTCCCGCGAGGTAATCCATGCGATCCGTATAGGGAATGTACTGGTAGGGGGCGAGGGTTTCGCCGATTTTCTCCGCACAGCGATGGAGATAGCCGATGTGCGGCACGGCCTCGAGAACCATTTCGCCATCCGTTCGCAGGACGACGCGCAATACGCCGTGTGTGGCGGGATGCTGCGGACCCATGTTGACGAGCATTTCTTCCGTCGGGAAGTCCTGCTGCTGCGCGGCGATGTCTTCCGCGGAGAGATCCGTGTTGATATCCGGTCTGGCTTCAAGAACGACGTCGGCCATGGTCTTCATTCCGATTGCTGCTGAGCCGCGCGCGACAGGCGGCGCGGGACGAATCTTCCGGCGTTAGTGAACCGGGCGCGTCTGCCCCATTTCCGTGACGGCGGGAATGCCGTGGTATTCCATCGGGAACATGTAATCCTTGCGGAGGGGATGTCCCGCCCAGTCGTCCGGGCACAGGATCCGGCGCGGGTGTCTGCCCTTCGGGCCAATGACGGAGTCGGGATGATTCTCGAAGAGAATGCCCATCAGGTCGTAGGCCTCGCGCTCGTGCCAGTCGGCGGCGCGCCAGACGTCGGCGACGCTGGGGATGCGCGGATCATTCCGCGGCGTGCGCACCTCGACGCAGAGTCCGTGGACGAGCTCGCAGTCTGCGCCTTCCTTCGCCGGCAGTCGCACGGCGTGGAGATCGAAGGTCGCAGAGAGCTGGTCATCCTCCAGGAGGTCCAGCGCCGTCACGCAGCGAAGGAAGTTGAACCCCAGCCGCGCGTCATCCCGCAGGAAGCGCGCGATTTTCGGCCACGCCTCGGGTTTCACGCCGATGCGCGGATGGGCCGTGTCGAACTTCGAATCGGCGACGCCGTCGCCGAATTCCTTCCTGAGCAGTTCCGCAATTTCTTCGGGCGCCATGTGGGCTTCTCTTTACGCGTTGTCGGCGGACCATCGCCGCCGTCTGATGACTAGACGAAGGACGGTGTCGTCGCGATGACCTTTTCCTTCGCGCCCTGCCAGCGATCGCGCGCCAGCGTCTGATTTTTGATCATGTCCTGAAGGCGCATGATGCCCTCGATCAGCGTCTCGGGCCGCGGCGGACAGCCCGGCACGTAGATGTCGACCGGGACGACGAGGTCCACGCCCTTCACGACGTGGTAGCCGTTCTTGAAGTACGGTCCACCGCCGATCGTGCAGGCGCCCATCGCCATGACGTACTTGGGCTCGGGCATCTGGTTGTAGAGTCGCTTGACCCGGCTGGCCATCTTGTAGGTCACGGTGCCGGCGACGATCATCAGGTCGGCCTGGCGCGGCGACGCGCGGAATGCGCCGGCGCCGAATCGATCCACGTCGAACCGGCTGGCGCCGATGGCCATCATCTCGATCGCGCAGCAGGCGAGACCGAACGTCATCGGCCAGATGCTGTAGCGACGCCCCCAGTTGATCGCCCAGTCGAGCGACGTGACGATCAGGCCTTCTTCCAGTCTGTTTTCAATCCAGCTCATTCGTATATCCGCAACAGGGCGCCAGTGTGAATCGATAACGGCGCGTTCGGTCTACTGCCAGCCGCGGGCGGCGCGGCCCATGGCGTCATCCGGACTGATCTTTCGTCGTCCGGCGCCCTGTCCCTGTGTGGCCCGGACCCAGTCGAGGTAGCCGAACTTCCACAGGTAGGCGAAGCCGACGACGAGGACGGCGAAGAAAAAGAGCATGTCCCACAATCCCGCGATGCCGGCCTCTTTGTAGACGACGGCCCACGGGTAGAACAACGCCATTTCAATGTCGAAGACAAGGAAGACCAGCGCGACGACGTAGAAGCGCAGGTCGAACTGCACCCAGCTGCTGCCGATCGTCGGCTCGCCGCATTCGTAGGCGGCGTCCTTCTCGGGATGGGGCAGGCTCGTTCGCAGGAACTTGCCGAGCACCAGCGCGACGAGCGCCATGCAGATACCTGCGATGATGAAGATGATCAATCCGACGATAAGGTCCATTCCCGGCCTGTCCATGTCGCGTCGTTCCTTTGCTCGCGTCGCGTCGATCGTCGCGCCCGCTTCGGGCGATTCCTACTTCCGCTGATCCGACGGCAGCAGCGCGTTGACCATCTGGTCTCGAACGGGCGCCGCGCGCTCTTCCCATCGGTCCTTCATGTTCCGCGCCCACTCGGGCATTTCGTCCTTCTGCATCCAGTAGGGCTCGGGCGTCTGCTTGCCCTGCTTCGCGAGTTCCGTGAACTCGACAATCATGTCCTCCCGCGTGAAGGCGCTGAGATCGTGATTGTCGCCCATGTGAATACAGTCCGTCGGGCATGGATGCGTGCACAGCGCGCAGAACATGCACTTCGAATAATCGATCGCGTATCGCTCGAGCGCGCCGCCGACGGCGACGCCCGTCTCCTTGTCGACCTTTCGCGGGCCCGACTTCTCGATGTAGATGCAGTCGATCGGGCACGCCTTGGCGCACTGGTCGCAGGAAATGCACTTCTCGGCTTCAAACCAGTGGAAGCCGCGGAAGCGGGGCTTGACGACCGGGGGCATATCGGGGTACTGGACGGTCACAGTCCGCGCGAAGCAGTACTTGAGCGTGATCCGCATGCCGATGCCGATGGTGCGAACAGTATCGTAGATGTTTCGGAAGTACTCTTTCGGGGAACTCATGCTTGCAAGCCGTTGCGTGGCGGCGAGTTAGCGCGGCGTTTCGCATTGCCGCGACGCGTCCCACGATTGCGCCGTGTCGCCGCAGGTCCCCACGCGAGATCCGCAGCCGTTTGACGCCGTGCGTACTGATAGCGTTGATCGCGGAGTATAGCGAGAGGCGGCAATCGTCACCACATCCGCAACGGGCCGAATCGGACGGAATCGCGGACGATCCGATGGCGGATCTCACGAACTCTTCACGTCGCCCGGCTTGTGACGGGCGGCGGCTGTCGGATACATTGGTGGGGCGATGTTCACAAAGACTTCAATCCGGCGCCGGGGCGCTTCAGCGGGCGTTCTCATTATGTTGTGCGCGCTGTGGCCGCAGACCAGCACAGCGGCTGAGCGCCATCCGACGATCGAGAAGGGAAACGCCCATCCCTATTTCGCGGCCAAGGCCGTGGACGCCGGCGAGCCGTTCGTGCTCGACGCGCATCGCGGCAGGAAAGTCGTCATGCTGCACGTGGCGCCGTGGGACGCCGGCGTCGTGGCGCAACTGCCCGAATGGGAAGCGTTTGCGAAGCGATGCGCAGAATCAGAGATCGACTTCGTCGGCGTGATTCAGGAACTGCATTTCGATCGGGCGGCCCTCTTCGCAAAGTGGAAGAAGATCGGCTTTCCAGCCTACCACGACCCGCTGAACCAGGCCGACGCCCGACGTGTGGGGCGCGCCGTCTGTGTCGACGAATTCGGCATCGTGCGGGCCATCGCGAAGACGCCGGCGGAAGTGTCGGAAACGTTTGTCGCAAAAGCGTTTAAGGGCGATCGCTCCGTCATGCGGCCGCCGTTTCCCGAGACCCCGAAAATCAAGCTGACGAAACGCCGGGCCGACGAGGCGCGCCGCTGCCTCGAGTACATCGAGCACGGCGACGCCTGCATGTTCGACCCCGAGCCGGTCCTCATCGCCGAGGCGATCGACGCCTATGGCAAAGCCGTCCAGTCGGCGCCACGCGAGGCCGCGGCGGCGTTTCGGCTGGGTGTCGCCCACCTGATTCGTTTCTACAGCGATGGCGGTTCGCCCGGCGACCTGCGATCGGCAATGGACGCGTTATCGGTCGCCGCCAGCCTGGATCCGAAGAACCAGGTGTTCAGCGAGCGACTCGGCCAGTTTGCCGCGACGTCCGATAAGCGAATCGATAGTTGTGGCTGGATTGCGGAGGCGATGCGAGCCACGGGCGTCGCGACGCTGCGGCCTCCGCCGGCCGCCATCGAGGCGGCCGCACCGTCCGCCAGTTTCAAGGCGTGCGCCGACTCGCCGGCGTCGCCCGCGGATATCACGCCGAACGCGACGGCGCTTCGCGTGGAATCCGCCGTTGTGCGAACGCCGCAGCCGAAGGTACCGGGGCTGGTCAACGTGCTGATCGATCTGGCGCCGGGAAGCGCTGCGATCGACAACGGTAAGCCGATCAAACTCTGGCTGATACCCCCCGAGGGCGTGTCGCTAGAGCGTCGGCTCGTGGAATCCGCCGGCGCGCGACGTGTCCTGCTGAGTGTCGCCGCGCAGTTGCCGCCCGGCGCCTCCGGAGACACTACGCTGAAATGCGTCGCCGTCTTCGAGTCATCCGGCGCGACGACGCGATGCGACTTCGAAATAACGATTCCCGCGAAGACGCCGGAACTGATCCCATCGTGACGCGCCAGCTCGGCGCATTGCTTCCGCCATCAGATTCATGACGCATGGCGAAACCACATGCTGGACGATGATCCACGCCGCGGCCGCCGGCGACGCCGCGGAACGCTCGGCCTTTGCCGCGCGATACGAGCCCGCTGTCCGCGCCTACCTGATTGCGCGATGGGGCCGCCTGTCCGACGCCCATGAACTGGAGGACGCGCTGCAGGATGTGTTCCTCGAGTGCTTTCGCCAGGGCGGCGCCCTTGCCAAGGCCGATCCCGATCGCCCTGGCGGGTTTCGCGCATTTCTGTACGGGATTACACGCAATGTTGCGCTGCGCTTCGAAACGCGGCGCGCCAGGCGGCTTGCGCGGAATGCGGACGGCGAACACGTCTTGCCGCAGATCGAAACGTCCGACGACCGCCTGTCGCAGGTCTTCGATCGAGCCTGGGCGCAGGCGATCATGCGGAAAGCCGCGGACCTCCAGCGCGATCGGGCGGCGTCGCTGGGCGACGAGGCGATCCGTCGTGTCGAACTGCTGCGACTGCGCTTTCATGACGACCTGCCGATTCGGGACATCGCGACGGCGTGGAACGCGGACCCGACGCGACTCCATCGCGAATACGCCAAGGCCCGTCGGGAATTTCACGAATGCCTGCTGGAAGTGATGCGGTTTCATTTTCCGGAGTCGCCCGCCGAGGCCGAGCGTGAGTGCGAAAAACTGCTCGAGATCCTCGCCTGATCTTTTCAACACGATTCGAAAGTTCCCCGCGCGAAAACGCGCGCCGGGGCGAACCTGTCATGCGATCGAATTTCCGATCCGTCCTGAGGGCGCCACATGAATCCGTTTGACGACACGCAACCCGAGGAGACCGGTGGGAGACTGGACGCCGGCCTGCGCGCCGCCTTCGGTCCCGCCGACGACAGCGGCGTCGAGGGCTGGCCCGAGAGTGTCGTCGCGACGCTCGATCAGGCGATGGGGATCCACTCGCGCGTCTCGCTGCGAGACGACTCCGATGGCGCGGGGCCGCTCTGCCGGCCGCGGACCGACGAACTGGAGGACAGCGAAGGTCGCATCGGACGCTATCAGCTCGCGGGGGAGATCGCGCGTGGCGGGATGGGCGTCGTCCTGCGCGGTCGGGATGTCGACCTCGGGCGCGACGTCGCGATCAAGATGCTGCGAGGTCGGCACGCGGCGAATCCGGCGATGGTGCGGCGTTTCCTGGAGGAGGCGCAGATCGCCGGCCAGTTGCAGCATCCAGGGATTCTGCCCGTGTATGAACTGGGCGTGCGTCGCGCGGATCGTCCCTACTTTGCGATGAAGCTCGTGAAGGGGCGGACACTGGCCACGCTGTTGCGCGAACGGCGCGCGCCAGGCGACGAACGACGACGTTTCCTCACGATCTTCGAGCACGTCTGCCAGACGATGGCCTACGCCCATGCCCGCGGTGTCGTGCATCGGGACCTGAAACCGTCCAACATCATGGTCGGCGCCTTCGGTGAAACGCAGATCGTCGACTGGGGCCTCGCGAAAGTGCTGGGGCGTTCGTCGTTGTCGACGACGGGGGAGGACGAGACGCAGGCGGAGCGCGCAATCGAAACGGCGCGCAGCGGCGACAGCGGTTCGCAGTCCATCGCCGGCGCCATGATGGGAACGCCCGCCTACATGCCAGTCGAACAGGCGCAGGGCGCCGTCGCGCAGGTCGACGAGCGTTCGGATGTGTTCGCGCTGGGTGCGATCCTCTGCGAGATCCTGACGGGCGGGCCCGCGTACGTCGGCGCCGGGGATGAAGTCATCCGGCGGGCGAAGCAGGGCGACGTCTCCGACGCCCTGAGTCGACTGCGCGCATCGGGGGAGGATCCCCTGCTGACGGTGATCGCGGAACGCTGTCTGGCGCGCAATCCGGAGGATCGACCGCGCGACGCCGGCGCCCTGACGACCGATGTATCACGCTACCTGGCGGATCTCGAAGCGAGTGCGCAGGCGGCCAAGGTCGCGGCGGCTGCGGCAGAGGCGAAGGCGGCCGAAGAGCGGCGGGCGCGACGGCTGACGATCGCCCTGGCGGCGTCGCTGTTCTTCGTTGTCGCCCTGGTCGGCGCGGGTTTCTACTGGCGGGCCGAATCGCAGCGCGAGCGTGTCGCCGAGGCGACGGGGCTGGCGGGCGCGGCGCTGGAGCGGGCCGCGTCGCAGCTGGGACAGGCGAAGGCCTCGCGCGCCGATGATGACGCCGCGTGGGAGGCGGCCGTCGCGGCGGGCGAGCAGCTGGAGCGACTCATCGCGGCGGGCCCCGTCGAAGAGAACACGCGAAGCCGCGCCGACGCGCTGTTGGCGGACCTCCGCGCCGCGGACGCGGATCGACGGCTGCTTGCCCTGACGGACGACATCGTTCAGCAGGGCGCGACGCACAGTGATGTGGACAGCTGGAAGCAAATGGATGACGCCTACGTCGAGGCGTTTCGCGACGCCGGGATTGATGTCCGGACGGCGAGCGACGAGGCGATCGCCGCATGGATTCGAAAGAGCGAGCATCCGGAGCGGCTGGCCAACGCGTTTGAGCTGTGGGTGTGGACCGGCGAGGACCTCAGGCATCGCTTTGGCGTGGATCGCTACACGCGTTCGCTGCGCGAGCGGGCGACGCCGATCTTCCTGGCGGATACGGATCCCTTCCGAACGAAGCTGCGCGATCAGATGTACCGCCTGGCGCCGGAGTCGAACACGATCGACGTGAACGTGCTGCGGGAACTGGCGGACGACCCGGCGTTTGAGACGGCGCCGGCGACATCGTTGTCATGGTTGGGAACGTGTTTCTTTTCGGCCCGTGAGCCGGACTTTGTCGGTGGGATGCGCGTCTATCGGCGCGCCGTGGCGCTCTATCCCGACGACTTCCTGCTGAACAGCGACTACGCGCGGATGCTGGCGATGCTGGGGAAAGACGCGGAGGCGTCGCGCATCCTGTCGCGATGTGTCGCGCTGCGTCCCGATGTCAGCGGCGCCTGGCGGACACTCGGGATCACATTGCGAAAGCTCGAGAGCTGCCAGGAGGCGATCGAAGCCATTCGGCGAGCGATCTCGCTGCAGCCCGATCACATGCCGACCTACGTCGACCTCTGGCTGACCTGCGTCGCGATGGGGAATCTGACCGACGCGACTTCGGCGCTGGACAAGGCGAAGTCGCTTGCGGGGGACGCGATCGAAACGCATGTGATGCTGATGCGGGCGCTGCCCGAACGATCGCCGATGGAGCGGACAGGGCAGCTCGAAAGGGCGATCGCCCTGCTGGAATCGGCGCGGTCAGAATTGCCCGACGACGCCGACAGTCGATCCCTGCTGGACGCATGGATGACTGAATGTCGAAGGGCGATCGAGTATCGCGAGGCGACATTGCCGGAGGTTCCCGAGTGGGCCATGCCGGAGACTTCGGACGAGGCGTCGCGCTAGCCGCGGCGAAGCGTGAGAGGGAGTGTGACCTGTGTGGATGTACTGGGCCATCGGCGTCGTCGCCGTCATTGTCGTGTTGTTCGTGATTGTCATCGTCGTGGGGCGATCGCTGCCGAAGGCGTTCAGCGCCACGACGTCGATCGAACTGAATCAGTCGCCCGAGGCCATCTGGACGGCGATCAACGACTACCAGAAGTTTCCTGTCTCGGCGCGCATGCGAAAGCGGACAGAATCCCTGCCGAATGTCGATGGCGTGCCGTGCTGGCGGGAACACATCGGATCGTCGCGCATCCGCGTGACGACGCTCGAATCCAGAGCGCCGGATCGACTGGTCCGGCGCATGGAGGATGAAGTCGTTCCGATGTCGATGCGGACCGTGTACACGATCGAGGCGACGCCGTCCGGCGCCCGCCTTCAATGCGCGGCCGAAGGATCCGTCGAAGACGGGACCTGGCATGCGCCCGTGTTTCGATTCATGATCAAGGCGTTCAACGGCGTGAAATCAGGCCAGAAGCAGTACCTTGCGAGCCTGGCGCGGCATTTCAGCGAGACGCCGAAGTTTGACTAGGCCGTCCGCTCCGCGACGCGATTACCGAGCCGCCGCAGTGATGCGGCGGTCGACATGCAATGGCGCCCGTTGGAAGGGCCATCGTTCGCGCAGGCGCGCGGACGAAGGGTGTCGTGACCGCTTGTCATCGGGGCGATATCTGAGCGTTACCGGCGTCATGACCGGGCCATGACTGGCCCGGCTCGGCATGAGGGGGGGCGCCAATTGAATCCGGCGCCGCACGCATTGTTTCGCCGGCGAGCGAGATTACCGAGCCGCCGCAGTGATGCGGCGGTCGATATGCAATGGCGCCCGCTGGAAGGGCCATCATTCGCGCAGGCGCGCGGACGAAGGGTGTCGTGACCGCTTGTCATCGGGGCGATATCTGAGCGTTACCGGCGTCATGACCGGGCCATGACTGGCCCGGCTCGGCATAAAGGGGCGCCAATCGAATCCGGCGTCGCACGCCCGATTGATCCCGGCGTCCCACGCTATATCCCATCCCGCCTACGGCGTCTCCACCCAGAACCAGCCGCGGAGATCGCCGTCCCTGAATCCCGTCGCCTGATCGTCCTTGTAGAGCTTGTTGAGCTGGTCCTTCACGCCGGGTGCGAGGTCGCTGTCGCCGCCGTGGCACTTCAGGCACGTGCCGGCGACGCGGATCGGCATGAGGGCGCCGAATCGGCCGTTGTCATCGACCATGTAGCGTTCGTCGTTCGGTCGCTCATCGACCAGAAGGGCGGCCCACACGGGCGGCTCGTTCTTCGGGTTGCGCAGCTTCCAGGAGGTGCGACCGATGCGGACGCCATGCTTCTTTCCGGCGGCGTCGGCGATCTCCGGGGCGCGCTTCGAACAGACATCGATGGCGCCGGCGGGGCCACTCTTCTGGATCGTCTTCATCAGCTCGCCGAGAAGTTCGCCGAACATGGCGTTGCGGGCCTCTTCGGCCTTCTGCAACTTCGCCTTCTGACCCGACGACAGATCCTCTTTTTTCACTTCCGTCCAGCCGCTGCCATGGCGTCGAAACGCGCGCAGATGTCGTTCGAGCGACGCCCACTGCAGGCGCTCGAACGTGTCGCGGACCTCCTCGTCCTTCGTCTCGGCAAGGAGTCGATCGTAAATGCGGCCGTTGCGGATCTCGGCGACGATCGAGGCGTCGCAGGCCTCGGCGAAGGAACCGGGAACGTCCAGCTTACGATCTTTCCATGCGTCCGCCGGCGGCGTCAGGCCGAGCCGTTCGTATTGGGCGAGGAGCATGGCCTCGTGCCGATGTTCCGCGTGGATAATGTTGGAGAACGGCCGGCGCTCGCCGTGCTTCTCCATGACGGCGGCGTAGAAGGCGGCGGCGTGTCGCTCATCGTCGAGCGCCGTATCGAGCGCCTCCTTCAGCGTGAGCGATTTCTTCGGGGGTTGCGACAGGCCCAACATCAGGGTCGTGGCGAGCGAGAGCGTCAGCATCGCGGCGCCTGTCAGCTTGCGGTTCATCGTACGTCTCCTCCAGTTGGAATCCTCCCCGTCTAGAGTCGTCCCTTGAGCATGCCGTGCCAGTACATGCGCGGCAGACCGTAGGCCTTGAGGGCGTACATGCTGTAACGCTCCTTGCTCTGGTCAAAGGGAAACGACTCGCAGGGTTCTTTCGTGTAGTCGAATTCGGCGAGGATCAGCCGGCCGTAGCCGGTCACCACGGGGCACGACGTGTAGCCATCGTAGCTCGCCGTCGCCGGTCGCTTGGCGCGATCCGCGAGGATGTTCGCGACCGTTGTCGGCGCCTGCTTGCGGATGGCGGCGCCCGTCTTCGAGGTCGGCAGGCTGCTGCAGTCGCCCAGCGCGAAAATGTTGTCATAGCGCGTGTGACGCAGGGAGTGCTTGTCGACATCGACCCAGCCGGCCTCGTTGCCGAGCGGGCTCTGCTTCAACACGTCCAGGGGCCCCATCGGCGGCGTGACGTGGAGCATGTCATACTTGAGGAGCGTCTCTTCGTTCGTATCGACGTTCCGGAAGACGGCTTCCTTCGAGGCGTGACGCACTTCGACGAGATCCGTCTTATAGCGAATCTCGATGCCGCGCCTGTCGCAGAGGTCCAGCAGGGCGGGCGTGTAGTGGGGGCAGCTGAAGTGGACGCCCTTCGCGTTGCAGAACATCACTTCGCACTTGTCGCGAATGCCGGAACGGCGGAAGTGATCTTCCGCGAGGTACATGATCTTCTGTGGCGCGCCGCCGCATTTCACGCCCGTCGTCGGTTCCGTGAAGATGGCGCGGCCGCCCCTGAAGTTGCGGATGGCCTCCCACGTCGAACCGACGGTCTCGAACGCGTAGTTGCTGCAGACACCTGTACCGGGCCTGCCGAGCACATCCTTCAGGCCGGGGATCGCATTCCAGTTGATCTGAATCCCGAGCGCGACGACGAGATGATCGTAGGTAATCCGCCGACCGCCCCTGAGGACGACGGCGCATTTTTCCGGATCGAAGGAAGCGACGGCGTCGCGAATCCAGTCAGCGCCCTCCGGAATGAAGTCCGCCTCATTGCGCTCGGACTCTTCCTTCGGGAAGACGCCGGCGCCGACGAGCGTCCACAATGGCTGGTAGTAATGCTTGTCCGACGGCTCGATGATGCCGACCGTCGGCGGGTTGTCCGCCAGCCGAAGCTGCGCTGCGACGGTCAGTCCCGCGGTTCCGCCGCCGCAGATGAGTACTTCATAGTGATCGCTCATGATTCGCATCTCCCGCTGCTAAGTGTCTTGTTCGGGTTCTTGTCGCGATGGCCCAGCGTGGCGCCGAAGCGCCTGGCGAATTCGAGGACAAACGCGGTACTGCGTTTCGCGTCATCGCCACTCAGTTTCGAGATGGCCTTGATCGGTCCCACGGCGCCACTCGGCGCCTCGGCCGCGGCGACAAGGGCGCATCCGAGCCGGCCGACGATATCGACGGCGGCCGGATGGAGAACGTCGGAACGCAGCAGCGTGCCGAGGGCTTCCAGTTCGTTTGTCGACACGCGCTGGCCGAGGTAGATCATCGCCGTCAGACCATTCCGCAGGGCCGCGTCGAACTGGATTCCCTGTTCGCGGGCCCGACCGACTTCGTCGTCGAGAATATCTGTGATCGTGGCGACGGCGTCGGAGGCGTGGGAAGCAAGTTCCGTCAACTGCTCGAGCGACTCGATGCGTTCGACGATGCGCCGCAGGCTCTGCAGCGTGGCGGGCGCCGTCAGCGTTTCCACCAGGGACAGCGATGCGCGCAGGCGCGCGTCGACATCGACGCCGCGCTCGGCGAGCCGCGCGATCGTGTCGTCGATCGTGTCCGTGGTCGCCGCCAGCGCGTTGTTCAGCGTTTCCTGGAGCGCCGCCGGGATCGGACTGGCGTCGGCGTCTTTTCGCTCAAGTTGATCGAGTCGCCGCTCGATGGTTTCGAGCTTGCTGATGATCAGCACGAGGGCCTTGTTCAGATCGGTCCCGACGGGCGTCGTGTCGGAGGCGATTTCGGCCGCGATGCGCTGGTAGTCGTTAGCCTGCGTCGTCGTTCCCATGATTCACTCCGTCCTCGTTGGCGGCCCACTTACAAGGCGCCGGGATTCCCGGCGCCAGCCCAGATCGTAACCACGACGCTGCGCAGCTCCAGTCGGCGCCCGATCACGCCCCGAAAATTGTCGCTCAACCGTCTCGGCGTCGGCTTGCGCCCAATCGCCCGGCGCGGGCCCTCGGGAGACATTTGCAACGGGGCCGGCCGGCCTGGAAAGCAATTTCACAGACTCCTTCGTCAGGATGAAGCCCGCCATCACGACCAGAAAAATCGCAAATCCGCGCTGCAGCGCCGCCTGGTTGATTCGATCGTTCATCGCCTTGCCGACAAAGCTGCCGACGCCGCCGATGACGATGAACAGGCCGATCGTCCGCCAGTCGACCGTCGTGTTGAACGTGTCCAGGACATGCAGGTACTTCCAGAAGCCCGACGATGAATTCAACGCGATGATGACGAGGCTCGTGGCGACGGCGCGTCGCATGGACAGTCCACCCAGCAGGACCAGGGCGGGGACGATCAGGAAACCGCCCCCAACGCCCACAAAACCAGTGAGCACGCCGACGCACAAACCCTGCGCGGCGATTCGGATCGCCGCGCGTTGTTTCCGATCAGCCTCCGGCGTTTCTGCGGCGGCGGCGCCCGAACGCTTCCACATGCGGGCGGCCGCGAACACCATCACGCCCGCAAACACGAAGAGCTGCACATACCCCGCGACGAACGCCGCGAACCATGCCCCGAGCCAGGTGCCCGCCATTCCCGGCAGGCCGAACAGGATCGCCGTGCGCCAGTCCGTCAGTTTCGCCTTCGCGTAGGGAATCGCGCTGATCAGCGCAATCGCGCCGACGATGCCGAGAGACTCCGCGATGGCGACCTTGTCCTGGTGATGCAGAAGGTAGATCAGCACCGGCACTGTCAGAATCGACCCGCCCGATCCGAAGATCCCGAGCGAGAGTCCGATCGTCAGGGCGCCGAGGAGGGCGAAGATCATGGGGCCAGGCTCTTCCCGTTTCGCGTGATGATCGCGCCAAACCAGACGGGACTTCGGCGCCGAAGCGCCGAGCGTAGGATCCCGTCCGGCGAGGATGCGCGTCAGCGCATGTTCAATGTTCGACTGTTGCGGCCGTCTTCTCCCACGCGATCATGCCGCCCTTCAGATTGATGACATCCAGCCCTTCACGCTTCAGAAAGGCTGTCGCCCGGGCGGAGCGAGCTCCGCTTCGGCAGTTCACGAGCAGCCGGCTGTTTCGCGGGACCTCGTCCATGCGCGCCGCGAGCCGCGTATGGGCGACATTCGTCGCGTTCGGCAGATGGCCGCCGGCGAATTCCGTTGCCCGACGCACGTCGAGGACCTGCACCTGTTTGCTCTCGACGAGGCCGATCGCCTGCTCGACGCTGACCTCCTCGATGACCGCCAGCGTGTGCGCCGTGTCCGCGTATTGCCTGACGTCCGCCGGATCGAACCAGCCGCGGATATGGTCCAGACCGACACGGATCAGGTCGCGCACCGCCTCTTCGAGCTGGTTCTCTTCGATGATCAGGTAGATCTCGTCCGTATCCCGCACCATCGAACCCGCATCGGTATTGAACGACCTGGTCATCGGGAAGCTGAGCGAACCGGGCACATGGCCGGCGCGGAAGGCGTCCCATGAACGCGTGTCGATGATCGCGACCTTTCGACCGTCCAGCTCGCGCAGGACGTCGACGCCGTTGCGAGGCGGGATCGGGAGTCTGCCGAGCACCGGCGGACCGATTTTGTTGTCCCGCTTCATGTTCGCGAAATAGAGCGGCGGTTCCGGCTGGCCCGTCAGAATGAAGTCGACAAACCCCTGTTCGGTCCTGCCGGCGTTGATGGCCGGGTTGAATCGCTTTTCGTAACCGATCGTGCTCATCGGGACGGCGCCGAGGGCCTTGCCGCACGCGCTGCCGGCGCCGTGGGCGGGCCAGACCTGCACGAAGTCGGGAATGTCGTCGAGCTTGCGAAGTGTCTTGTAGAGGCGGCGCGCCGAAGGTTCCATCGCGCCCGCCTGTCCCGCGGCCGTCTCCAGCAGGTCGGGTCGGCCGAGATCGCCGACAAAGACGAAGTCGCCCGTCGCCATGCCGATCGGCTCGTTGGCGCCGGCGCCGTGATCCGTCACCAGGAAGACCATGTGTTCGGGCGTGTGGCCCGGCGTGTGGATGGCGCGGAAGCCGATGTTTCCGACGCGAAACGTGTCGTCATCCTTCAGAAGCTTGTAGTCGTAGGACTCGCCGCCGACTTTCCTGTCGAGCCACTGGTACTTCCAGTCGGCGTCGCCTTCGTCGGAGACATAAACTCTGGCGCCGACGCGTTCGGCGAGTTCGCGGGAACCCGAAACGAAGTCCGCGTGAATGTGCGTTTCCGCCGTCGCGACGATTTTCAGTCCATTCTCGGCGGCAAGATCGATGTAGCGATCGACGTCGCGCTCGGGGTCAATGACGATCGCTTCCCCCGTGCGCTGACAGCCGATCAGGTAGGCGGCCTGAGCCAGTTTCTCGTCGTAGATCATCCGCATGAACATGGCATCGCTCCTTTGCGTGGTCGACTCGGCCGCCGCCCACTGCGCAGCAACCCTGAAGGGTTAGAGTCATGGATTTCGGGCGGCGCTCCCGACTGATTGAAATTTCTTTTTTGGGGCCCCGTGGAACTACGGGGAGGTCCCGACGAAAGGCGATTGCCGCTTTCGTAGATGTGGAATGCCGACGAAGTGGATTCGCCGGCGTCCGATTCCGATGGCCCGAATCGATGGCTCATTGCACAGCGAGGGCCTGAGGCCCGATTCCGTGTCCGTCGGATTCTAGTCCGTCGACTCGATGTCGGCGCCTTCCCGCAGCCGGGTTCGCAGACGTCGGCGAAGGTCGTCGGGCAGCCCGCCCCCCGTCATGGCGCGGCAGATCTCCTGAGTCAGGTCAAGGGAGGCGAAGACCGATCGGCAGCGATCGCAGATGATCGCGTTGTCGAACGGCACTCCGCGATCCAGCGCGTCCTGTTTCGCGTCCAGCAGATCGAGACACGTCTGTTCAGCGTAGGCCGGTGGGGGCGCCACGCCGGCGCCGCGGGGAATCGCCTCGTCCAGCGCCGCGCGGAGCTTGAGCCGGGCGCGATGCACACGGCTGCGGACCGTCGCAACGGGAATGTCGAGAATCTGCGCGATGTCGTCGACACCGAAGCCGACGATCTCTTTCAGCAGAATCGGGACGCGGAATTCATCGGGAAGCGCCGCGATTTCGCGTTCGATTCGCGCGCCCGCCTCCTTGCGGATCTGTTGCTGGACCGCGTCTTCCTGCTCGGAGGGGATTGCCGCGATGAGGGGCTCCCCGAAGGGCAGGAGGTCATGGAGCGAGCCGATGTCGGCGGGCTCCCCGGCGCGTTTCCGATGCATCCGCTGGCACGCCCGAGCCGCGATTCGAAAGAGCCAGGTCTTCTCGTCGGATTCGCCGCGAAAGGCGCCCCAGGCGCGGAAGGCCTGCATGAAGACCTCCTGGACGAGATCCTCCGCCTCCTCGCGACTGCCGCAGAATCGATAGGCGAGATGGAACAGCTGGCCGCCATACTCGTCGACCAGGCGCTGCAGGGCGGCGTCGGCCGCGCCGAGGGCCGGCGCGTAATCGTCAAACGTCTCATCTCGCATGCCGGGATTCTATCCGCCTCGATTCGCGGCTTGTAGCGGCGCGAGGCCCGCAGCGCCGCGAGGATTTCTGGTTTCGCCGGCGTCGCGATGATACAATCCCGAATTCAGGGTTGGGACGACGCTCGCTCGATCCGCAAAGCGGGACGATTTATGCCTGTATTGTCAAGTCGCGCCGTAACCGGTCTCGTCGCCGGTATGCTCATCGTTGTGCAGTGGTCCGTCCCGGGCGTCGCGTGGGGGAAGGATCCGTCGCCCCTGCCGAAACGACCCGGCCGAAAGGACATCCGGATCTGGCCGCCGAAGGACGACGCGGCGGAGAAGAAGCCCTACAGCCGGCTGAACCTGGACGGCTGGATCTATACGGCCGTCAAGAGCTACAACCCGCAGTCGGGTGTTCCGTGGGAGCTTCAGGTCACGCCCCCCGTCGAGAACCCGGACGGCTGGATCCTCGGCGATTCGCGCGTCGGTCTCCCATCGGTCATGGATCAGCAGGCGCCGCAGTTCGTCATTCGCGACACAGTGCGCGGCGGCAAACGAAACGCGAAGCCCGAAGACCTGACGCTGCCGACCATCAAGCTGCCGGAAATCGTCTGGCGACAGCGATTTTCGGCGGAATTCGACTCCGTCGTCGGCATTCACTTCCACGAATTCGTCTCCAACGACTACGCGCGCATTCTCTACACGCTGCACAAGGTTCCGCCCGACGGTCCCGATGGAAAACCACCGGCCGACTACAAGGGCCCCTTCGGTACGCGCATCGAGGCGACACTGCTCACGCCCGTGATCTGGAGTCTCGATCAGTCCGTTGTCGTTCGCGATGACTATCAGTCGATCCCCGAATCCACCCGTCGCGAAACGACGACAAAGAGCCGCATCGATCACGAACTCGGCCACGCCGAAGTCTCGCGCAGGATACTCGTGCCCGCGCTGGCCGGTCCGCAGGACTGGAATCTCCAGTACTGCACGGGGCGCCGCGGCAATCTCACGTGGTACTGGAAGCGCGAGAAGATCGGCCGTTCCTGGGACGGCTATCGACGGGGGGTGGACAAACTCGATACGCTCCGAACCAGCGTCGCGATCGTTCCGCCGACGCGCTGGTCAAAGCTGCTGCCGATTCCGGCGGAGCGGATCACACAGCGACACATCGACGAATTCAATCGGGAAATCGTTCAGATCGGGCCCATCCTGTCGGCGCTCGACCAACAGGCGCAGGACGAATTCCACGCCCATCATGGCGCGTTTGAGGGGACAGAGTTTCCCTAAGACGCCGCGCGGCCGCAGCCCATTCTTAACAGGCTGTCATCAATAGAGTTGTGGAGATGTTCTGTCGTCGGGCGATGGGTGGGACAGCCGATGGTGGGATTCGAACCCACGACCCCAGCTTTACGAAAGCTGTGCTCTACCACTGAGCTACATCGGCGACAGGACCGCATATCATCGGTCGCCTGCCGGGGATCGTCAAGATACCCGCGTCGACTGTTTGTGTAATTGCCAATCCTCGTCGCGGGATCCGCCGTCCGCCGAATCCCGGCCGGGATCTCTCGGCGCCGCGCCGGACGACGCGCGACACATCGCCGCTCGGATCGGGCATGGGCGCCTCGCGTCGTCGGGGCGGGTTACTTGCTCGACGCTGAGAGCGGCGCTATTCTCGGACGACAACAAAGACGGGACCGGCGAGTTGTCGCAAGGGCGGCATTCGTCCGCCTGGATCGCCGAAGAAATAGGCCGAGCGAGGCGCTGAGCGAGTCGCGCGTCGGCCTGCGGCGGGGATTGTCGTGGGTCGATCGGCGCGCCCGTCAGTGGCGTTCGAGCGGGAGCGAATGGCGAAGGACACCGGCCATAGTGACATCGAGCAGATGGACGCCTCTCGCATGTCGTTTGGCGATCATCTTGAGGAGCTCCGGCGCCGCGTCATCTTCGGGATCATCGGCCTCGCCATCACGACGACCCTTTGCTTCTATTTCGGAGACACGATCAACGCGTATCTCTCCGCGCCCTACAAGGTCGCGATGGAGCGCATGAACTTCAATCCGCAGATGGTGCAGCTCAGCCCGGCGGAATCCTTCATGGAGTATTTCAAGATCTCCATGAAGTTCGGCATCGTGCTGGGCGCCCCCTGGATTCTCTACCAGATCTGGGCCTTTGTGGCGACGGGGCTCTATCCGCACGAACGCAAAATGGTGCAGCTCTTTGCCCCGGCGTCGATCGGACTCTTCATGCTCGGCGCGTCGTTCATGGTCGTCTTCGCGCTCTCCCCGCTCCTGAATTTTCTGATCGGCGTATCGACCTGGTTTCCGCTGCCGACCGACGACAATCCGCTGTACCGCTTCCTGCGCGACAAGCCGGCCATCGTCGAACCGGCGACGCATCCGGCGGGGGAGTCCCGAATTCCGATCCTCATCGAGGACCCGCCTTCACCGCGTGACGGCGATATCTGGTTCAACGCCACCAGCGAGCGGCTCTTCCTGCAGGTGGGCGAGACGCGCTATACGCAGCCGCTGGCGAAGGCGGCGGACAAACAATTCGTGCAGCCCTTTTTCAGCGTTTCGGAATACCTGGGATTCGTCACGAATCTCGCCCTGGCCTTTGGCCTGGGATTCCAAATTCCCCTCGTCGTCATTTTTCTGATCCGCGTGGGGCTGATCCCCTCCCGACAGATGGCGGCCGCCAGGAAATACGTCATCCTGGGCATCTCCATCGCCGCCGCGATCCTGACGCCGTCGCCCGACGTCGGCACGATGATGATGCTCGCCGTCCCCATGTGGCTGCTCTTCGAGGTCGGTCTCCTCGTCGGCCGGCGCGTCGAGGCGACGAAGGCGGCGGCGGAATCGTCAAACCAGGGCTAGCCTTTGATTTGCTGTTGGTTTCCGGCGACTGTCAGTGTTTGATGAAGGCGTCTGCGCGGGGCCATCGATGGCGCATGCGTCGGCGTTAGGCGTTCTGGCCCTTCGCGTTCTTAGGCATAGATACGTTTCCGTTGGGGCGTGGGCGTCGCTCGCGGTCCGGCGGAATGGGCCGGTGTTCGTCTCAGGGCCGATCGTTCCCCGCATCGGGCGTTCGTCGGCGCCATGGGTTCGAGATCTCCACGAGAAAGAGGAACTGGATATGACACGCAAGAGGAAGACCCGACTTCTGACGATTCTGCTCGCCGTCTGCATGACGAGCCCCGCGTGGGCGCGATCACGGCGCGTTGACGACGAGCGGATCGACAAGTCGAAGCCGATCGACATCAGGCTGAAGTTCAGGAAGGATCGCGTCTATTTCGTTGAGTCCGTCGCGACGATTCAGCAGAACATCGACATGGGTGGCCAGACGCTGAACCAGACGATTGACTCGACGACCTGCTATCGGGAAGAAGTTCTGGAGGGCGATTCGGAACGCGGGACGCTCGGACTCCAGTTCGATCGCATGGCGATGAAGATGGCCATGGGTCCCATGGGGACGATGAACTACGACTCCGAGGGATCGGGCGGCGCCGACGGCGGCATGCTCAAGCCGATTTTCGAGCCGATGCTGCACAAGCCCATGACCATGGAGCTGGAGACCAGCGGGAAAGTGACTTCGTTCAAGGGGATGGACGCGATTCGCGACGCCGTGTCGCAGAAAGCCGGCATGAACATGATGTGGGCGCAGATGCAGGCCGGCTTCTCGGATGACGCTGCGAAGTATGAATATGGCGAATCGCGCTTTCAGTTCATCCCCGCCAGGCCCGTGAAGGTCGGCGACACGTGGACGGTTGAAAAGACACGGGAAATGCCCGGGCTGGGCGGCGCCGCCAAAACCCGGACGGAGTACAAGCTCGCCGACATCAAAATGCATGACTTCGAGGGATCATCGAGGCGTGTCGCCGTGATCGAGTACTCGGGAACGATCGAGGGCGACGCCGCGGGAGCGGGCGCCAATGCGCAGGCGCCGCAGATCGAGAACGGCAAGTCGAGCGGAACGATCTTCTTCGACCTCAAACGCGGCCTCCCGATCCTCAATGAACGCAAAGGATCGCTGTCGCTCAAGGCGAGCGGTCCGATGGGCGCCATGAGTGTCAGCGTGACGACAAACGAGACGTCGAAGGTCATGTCGAAGGCTGCGCGGGATGCGCAGCGACCCAAACGTGACAGCGAGTCGAAGTCTTCCGAGGGTGACAGCAAAAGCGAGTAATCGCGGTCCGAGGTGTCTTCGGAACGAGCGGACGATAAACGCCCGGGGCGAGCGACGATCACAACGCGATCGGCGTTCGCCCCGGGTTGCTTTTACCCCGTGGCGCCGCAAGCCGAAGCTCGACGCTTCTGGTGAAGAATTGTCTGGTGGGTTAAGCGAGGGCGCTAATCGAGATAGCCGAGATCTTCCAGGCGATTCGTAATGTCTCGTTCCTGGTCGGCCGTCAGACTCGGAACCGTCTCTTCGATCCTGCGATCCTGCGATGGCTCGAAGACGATGTTGATCGGCTGCTCGAAGATGGACTCGAGCACGTTTCCGTCCATGTCCTTCGGAACGGGCTCGCCCAGTCCGGCGAGGATCGTCGGCGCCAGGTCGGCGATGTGCGCCCGCATCTCGAGCTTCCGCTTGATGGCGGGGCCCCAGGCGGCGAAGACGCCGTCGAGTCGATGCGTGCCTTCGAGGCGCTTGAACGGGACCCAGCGAACGGATTCCGCGCCGCGGATCTTCTTGACGACGGCGAGACCGTCCGCCGGCGCCAGCAGAAGATCGGGCATCCACGGGTGCTCCTCCCGCGAGCAGCCGTACAGCTCCTCCGTGACGAAGACGTCCGTGAAGATCTTCATCTCGCGACCTTCGCGATCCCTGCACGTGGCGCCGAGCAGCTTCTCGCGGATTTCCTGGCGCAGCCGCTCAAAGTCCTTCGGCTCGACAATGCCATTCGGCTGGCGACCCTTCAGGTTGATATAGAGAAAGCCATAGACGCCGGCGTGCAGCACGCAGGCGCGGGAATTCGCCCAGTCAAAATCGGGATCGCAGCTGATGTCGCCCAATCCGCCGGCGCTCATGGCGCCGGGCTTTCCGCGAAGCCGGCGGATCCAGGTCGCCACGCGACCCCGCGCCCGAACGCCCAGGCCCCGGAGTTTCAGGTATCCCCAGTTGGCGAGCAGGAGATTCGGCTGCGCCTTGCCGTCGAGGCTGCCGTGACCGTGGTCCGACATGATGACGATGTGCGCTTCATGCCGATCCGCGAGGGCGCGCAGTTTGCCGAGGACGCGATCGAGATGGATCCAGCACTCCTCCGTCAGGGCGGCGCGCTTGGGATGATTGTGCTTCGTGCGATCGTCGATGTACCGCCAGGCCTTGTGCTGAAGGTTGTCCACGAGCTTGTAGAGCACCATCATCACATCCCAGCCGTACTTCTCGCCGCACATCTCGGCCAGGTGGTAGCCGCGATCGAAGCTGTCCTTGATGTAGTTCAGGTTCTCCTCGAAGAGATCGTCACCACCAGACGCCTTGCGCTGCCACTTCTTTTCGTGCGTGTAGTCGGGGAACTTCTCGAGGATCTCCTTCTGGAGATCCTTCGGATAGGTGAAATCCCGATTCGGCGGCGTGTCGAACCCGCTGATCATGAAGCCGTTGACTTCGATGGGCGGATAGGTCATCGGCACGTTGATCGAACCGACGCGATAGCCCTTGTTGCTCAGGATTTCCCAGATCGTCTGTGTGTTGGAGTTGATTTCCTGGTTGTTGTTGAGTCCGAGGCTGTCCTGCTTCGGCTCGTAGCGGACGAAGTCGATGATCCCATGCTTGCCCGGTCCCTTGCCCGTCATGAACGTGGTCCACGCGGCGGGTGTGATGGGGGGACGCGTCGATTCCAGCGGTCCGGATACGCCCTCGTCAACCAGCCGCTGGAGCTCGGGCATCTTGCCGGCCTTCATCAGGGGACCCAGGACGTCGAACGTTGCGCCGTCCAGGCCGATCAGAAGAACCTTGCCAAAGTGCGGTGGGGTTTCGGGGGGCATATTGTTTGCGGAAATCACTCAGCGTCCTCAGCGTACGACGGCGACGGACGATCCTGCGACCGGCCTTCGCGTGACCCTCTGGCCTCGTTCGGGGCCCGACATATCCTAAGTTTGCGATGCGGGAGACGCAACGCGAACCTGCCGGGGACCCCATGACGCCACTTTCTCGAAGACATAGAGGTAGGGCGCCTGTTGATAGGGCAGTGGAGCCGTCCGCAGAACCTCGCGGAAGGCCGGACTGCCCAGGAATTCCCCGACCCCCAGCTTGTGGTCCTCGCTCCCCGTCAGTCGCGATTCCCACACGATCAGCGAGCCGATTTCCGCCTGTTCGATGCGACGTCGCGTGTCCGGATGGTCATACGGAATGACGCCCCCGACCCGGAGCTCCACATAGGGATGGGCCGTGACGACGGTCCGATCGGCATAGCCGAGCCGCCCCAGTTGCGAAATGGCGTCGTCGATCAGCTTCGCATCGGCCGGTTTGGGCAGGGGGCGATAGAACGCGTACAGCGTCATTCCCAGGAGGACGGCCAGGGCGACGGGCGTCAGGCGGCGGCCGGCGCGTCGTCCCGAGTCCGACGCGCCCAGTCCGAAGGCGACGAGCGCGATTACGGCGAGCGCGATCGTCGTGATGCGAATCACCCAGACGGCCTTGTATGTTTCCGAGATGTCCAGAATGACGCCGTGCTGGATGACGAGCTGTCGTTCCATGGCGATCCAGAGGAGGGCCATGGCCGCCGCCGCGCCGACGCTCGCCCATCGCCAGACGGACAGGTCAGGGCTGAGCAGTCGATTGACGCCGTTGACCGCAAGGATCGCGACGAGTGGCGAAATCGCGACAAGGAATCGTGAGTAGCCACCCGACGCAAAGAGGCCGTAGCGAAATACGATGGTCTCGGCGAGGAAGTAGATCCCCGCGCTCGCCGCGACAAGTTTCGCGGCCGGATTGCGCAGGAAACCGCGCAGCCCGACGATCGCCAGGATCGTGACGACGGGCCCGAAGGCGTGCAGCGATTTCATGAGATAGGTCAGCCAGCCGCCGTGTCCGTATTGCGTTGTGGGTGTCGGATGCAGCAGTCGGGCGATCAGGCTGCTCATGCCGAAGGCCATCGCCAGCCCGTTGACGATCACAAAGGCCCATGCGAGCGGGAGGAGGGTTCTCCATCGCGCCTTGTCGCGCCAGGCAAAGTAAAGCCAGATCGGCAGGAAGATGATCGCCTCATGGCGCGTGACGAAGGCGGCGGCGAGGACAAATGACGACATCGCCCATCGGCGCGTCACGGCCAGCCACGCGGCGAGTGAGAGGTAAAACGCCAGCGGCGTCTCCGTCAGCGTCGTCTGCGACAGCAGGAACAGAAGTGGCTGGAGATAGCACAGCGGAATGACCAGCCACGCGCGCGGCAGGTCGATCTTCCGGGCCGTGAGGTACGCGAACCACGCCGCCAGCGCCGTCAGCAGCGCCGAGAAGATGCGGCACGCCGTCCAGCCCAGTGTGGCGGGCAGCGCATAAGCGACGGTAAACCCGGGGCGTCCCCAGTCATCCAGAAGATACGCGGGCCATCGCCAGGCCCATTTTGCGTAAAGATAGTGAGTGACGTCATCAAGGTGATAATAGGTGTTGTCGCAGAGCAGGCCGCAGACCGCCGTCGTGGCGAAGCCGACCAGCGCCAGCGTGACGGCCATACGCCGATCAACCGACGTGGCTGCATCCGCTCCATACTCCCTGAGGGTTGTGACCTGTTTGTCCAATTGCGTTAGGCTCTCGGCGAAGGTTCAGGCGACGACGTTTCCGGCGTTCCGGGGTATTGACGAACCGCCGGACATCATCGCCGAGTGGCGGAGCGTGTAAACATGAAGCGCGTTGCGATCGACTTCGGCACGAACGGCGTCCGCGTGGCGGAAACGGAGAGCCCCGACGGTCGAATCTCATTTCGCCGGATCGATGTCCCCTGGACGGAGGCGGGCCTGGCCGCGGTGATGGAGCCATTCGCCGGTCGTCCGGGCATTGAGCTGACACTCCGATGTACCCATCGCCCGTTTGCCCGTCATTCAATCGAACACTGGAATGCGTTTGCCGCGGCGTGTGACTGCCGATGGTTCCGCGTCGCAGGCGCGCCCGGGGATACGAATGTCACGCTGGGCGTGGCGCGCCAACTCGCTGTCGAACAGCGACGCGAGTGCGTCGCCGTCATCGACGTTGGCGATTCCCAGGCGTCCGTCGCCGTCGTCGGCCATCATGGCGCGTTGCTGGGGCATGGCGCGTGGCGATTCTTCGAACGCGACCTCGATCGCATCGTCGGTGTTGTCGCGTCCTGTATTCCTGACAGGTCCCTGTTGGCGCGCGTTGGAGGCGTATCGGGTCCGCTTGTCGTCCTCGGCATCGGCGGGGCGGGGCCGGACGTCGCCGGCGCGATTGTTGAGCGAATCGACGGGGCGACTCAGAGTGAACACGAATTCAGCGCGGCGCTCCCGACGGTCGGAATTCTCCACGCCGACATCCATCGGAGCTTTGAATGTTCGTTGCCGGCACAACCCGATACCCTGCAGCTGCGAGGCGGTTTTCTGCAGTTGATGGACAACGCCTACGACGCCATCACGCGTGAAGGTTACGACATGGACGATGCCGAGTGTGTGCGATTCGTCCGCATGGAGACCGCCGATGGCGAGTACAGGGACTCATGTGTCTGTGCAATGACCGCTGAGCCGCAACAGTTGGCGGAAGCGTTCAGAAACAGCGTCGGGCTTCGTGCGGCCACGCCGATTCACTTCATCAGCGCACACGTCAGCGCAACGATCGAACCCGTCAAGCCGGCGCTGACGGGCGCCATCGTGATTGAGGCGACATGACGTCGCCTTCGTCGGCGGTCAATCCATGGAATCGTCGCGCGATTCCGCTCGCGCCGTGGACTTGACGGGGGCGCGATTTGCTCGAATCGGCGGACTGGCGGGTCGCATTGCGGGGGGATGGGTCGCTGGAGCTTGCGCCGCTGTCGTTTCCGCCACGGCGTTCGAGACCGATGGTGGTTGGACGGCGCCGCCCTGCGTCGTCAGATCAATGTCGCCCAGATCCGTATCCGTGTCCGCGGGCATCGTGGCGCCGATGGCGAAGAGGCGTTCCTTCGACTGCGACGCCCACGTCGTGTCGGGCCACGATTCCATGATGTGGCGATAGTAGTAGGCCGCGGCGTCGAGTTTGCTCGTCTTCTCGTAGAACTGGCCCACGCGGAAGTCCTTTTCGGCGAGGCTGTCCTGGATGCGCGTCAGCGTTTCCGGAACGCGATAGGCGTCGGATTCCTGCGGATACTGCGTCTCGAAGTCCCTGAGGTAGACCTCCGCCTCCAGCAGGTCGGCGTCATCGAAATCGACGCCGGGGAAGCGGGCGAGGGCGGACTGACCGCTGCGGAGCAGGGAGATCTTTCGATAGCGGCCTCGGGGGTAGTCGCGCATGAGGCGGGCGTAGGTGATCTCCGCCTCATCGAACTGGCCGTTCTGGTAGTGATAGTCCGCCTTGAGTCGCAGGGCCTGTTCGGCGATGGGGGTGTTGATGGCCCACGTGTCGGCGACCTTGCTGAGCATGGCGAGGGCTTCATCCTCGGCGCCGAGCCAGAACGTGCCCTTCCAGATCTTCTGCTTCCGCTCTTTGAAGAGCAGCATCTCGGCGATGATGATCTCCCGGCGGACGGCGCGATCGGCGAGGTCCGAGCCGGGCCAGGCCTCGAGGATCTCCTCCAGCCACTCATAGGCCTTCATCACGTCGCCGTGTTTCGGCTCGGCGTCCTCGGCCATGATCTCCGTCTCGGCGGAGTAAAAGAGCGCTTCCTTGCGGTACTCGGAGTCCGGGTAGGTCTTGAACCAGTCCCTGAAGGCGTCGCGGGCGTCCTTGAATTCACCCTTGGCGAGGAGCGCCCGGGCGATCGCCAGATCGCCGCCGGCCGTGCCGGGAACGGGCGCCGGAATTTCGACCCACTCGCCGGTCCTGACGTCGTATTCCAGACGCGAGCGATAGGTATCGTTGACCTGGCCGAGCGCTGACCCGGAAACGGCCAGGACACTGGATACCAATACTGCCAGCTGTACGGGGGTTGGAACGCGTGCCATCCATGCACCTCGAATATCGCCATGGCTTGAACGCCGCATGTGTGAGTCCTTCTCGGCGGCGAATTTCAGAGTGGGCCATTGTACGCGGGCCCATTGCGGCGGCAATCAGAATTGACGTCGCGCTCCGCGCCCAAAGGCGGGTGATTGCGGCGCCGCTTCGCGGACTTATAATCCGACCCCGATTCCGCGGGCCATGGAGGCGGTAGCGGGGCTTCGAGAGGTTCTCCAAATGGATTTGGGCGGATCGATACGAGATCGCAGAGTCGCCATTGTGGCCGGCCTGATCGGGCTGACGCTGGGCGGCTGTGGCTATACGACGGATCGGACGGCCCAGTTTCGCACCGAGAACGCCGCGAAACGCCCGATTCGGACCGTCGCCGTGCCGATCTTCGAGTCGCGCGAGTTTCGGCGCGATGTCGAACTGCAGGTCACGGAGGCCCTGAAGAAGCGGATCGAGGCGGAGACGCCCTTCAAGGTCGCGAACCGGGATGTGGCGGATACCGTCCTGTTGGGGGAAGTGCTGGAAGTCCGACAAGGCACGATCGGCCGTGACTTCGTGAATGTCCGGCCGCGAGAGACAGCGGCAACGCTGATCGTCCGCTGGCAGTGGAAGGATCTTCGGACCGGCGAAATCCTCGTGGATCGCCCAAGGTTCGTCCACACAGTGGATTACATTCGTCCGGTGGGCGAGGACCTCTATCACGCCTTGCAGCGGGCCTCCAACGAAATGGCCGAACGCATCGTCGAGCAAATGCTCGACGACAATTGGTAATGGCGGCGTCGGCACTATAATCCGATTGGAAATGGCAGGGCGCGTACACCGGTGTCCGGGGTCGTGGTCCCTGCCAGGTTTTTTGTTATATGGACGCCTGCTGAATGGCCGACAACGGTCCCAATCCTGATCAAGATCCGAACGGCGGTCCCGGTCGAAAAACGCCGCCGCCGAAGTTCCGCATGTCCCGGCCCGCCATGGGATGGGTCGGCATGATCCTCGTGGCCCTGATGGTCGCGATGATCGTCGGCAATTCCATGCCCAGCGCGACGAGGATCTCGATCGATCAGTTCTACAAGTACGCCGAATCAGGCGCCATCACTGAGATTGTCATCACGGATGATGCGATTCAGGGCAAATTCGCGCCGGGCAAGCCGCAGGGGACCGCCGCGAATCAGAAGAACAGTGAGTTCATCTGCAAGTACAACACGCTGATGGCGGTCGATGCGATCCAGCAGCGACTGCGCAAGATTGCGCCGGCCACCAAGATCTCCTACAAGGAAAGCCGCCAGGGCCTGATCAACATGCTGATCGGCATCGTTCCCTGGCTGCTCATCTTCGCCTTCATCTGGTTTGTTGTCTTCCGACAGCTCCGCTCGTCCGCCGGCGGCGCCGGCATGCTCGGCAACTTCGGTCGCTCCCGCCATCGCGTCAGCAACAAGGAGCTGACGAACATCACGTTCAAGGACGTGGCCGGCATCGAAGAGGCCAAGCAGGAAGTCACGGAAATCATCGAGTTCCTGAAGAACCCCAAGAAGTTCCAGCGCCTGGGCGGTCGCGTACCGCGCGGCGTGCTGCTCGTCGGCGAGCCCGGCTGCGGCAAGACGCTCATGGCCAAGGCCATGGCGGGTGAGGCCGACGTGCCGTTCTTCAGCATCAGCGGCGCGGACTTCGTCGAGATGTTCGTGGGTGTCGGCGCCTCCCGCGTTCGCGACCTGTTCAAGAGCGCAAAGGAAAACTCGCCCTGCATCATCTTCCTGGATGAAATCGACGCCGTCGGACGGCGCCGCGGCACGGCCTACGGCGGCGGCGGCCACGACGAACGCGAGCAGACGCTCAACGCGATCCTCGTCGAGATGGACGGCTTCGATACGTCGGACCAGGTCATCGTCATCGCCGCGACGAACCGCGAGGACATTCTCGATCCGGCGCTGACACGGCCCGGTCGATTCGATCGCACGGTCTACGTGCCGCTGCCCGATCTGCGCGGCCGACTGGAAATCCTCAAAGTCCACGCGCGGAAGATCAAGCTGTCGCCGGACGTGGACCTCATGCGGCTGGCCCGCGGCACGCCGATGTTCAGCGGCGCCGAGCTGTCGGCCATCATCAACGAGTCCGCCATCATCGCGACGATGCTCAACAAGGACATGGTCGAGATGGAGGATCTTGAGGAGGCCCGCGACAAGATTCGCTACGGTCGCTCCAACAAGAGCCGCAAGATCGAAGAGAAGGAGCGCATCGCGACGGCCTATCATGAGGCCGGCCACGCCGTGCTCCAGGTCGTTCTGGAAGACGCCGATCCGCTCCACAAGGTCACGATCATCCCGCGCGGCCAGGCGCTCGGCGCCACGATGTCGCTGCCCGAGAAGGATCGCTACGGCTACGCGAAGCGATGGCTCATCGCGACGATGCGCGTCATGTGCGGCGGTCGCATCGCCGAAGAGAAGCACTCCGGCGACATCAGCAGCGGCGCAGCGATGGATATCGAACAGGTCACGCGACTCGCGCGGGCCATGGTCATTGAGTGGGGCATGAGCGACAAGCTCGGCTTCGTGAAGTACTCGCCGCTGGATCGCAACGAATTCGGCATGGGCGAGAAGGTCTATTCCGACGACACGGCCCACGACATCGACGACGAAGTCCGCCGCCTGTCGACGGAGGCCTACGAGGACGCGACGCGGCTCCTGGAAAAGAACTGGGACAGTGTCGTCGCCGTCGCCGAGGCCCTGCTGAAGCATGAGAGCCTCGACGCGGAAGAAGTCGCCAAGCTCTGTCGCGGCGAAACGCTCGACAAGCCGACGCTCAGCGGTCTGATCGCGGAAGAGAAGCCGCCGTCGCCGCCGATCGCACAGGCGCGACCGATCAAGCAGCCGCCGGAGCCGGACTTCCCGGGCGGTTCACTGCCCCAGCCGGGCTGATCGGCACAACGAATACCCAAAGCGTTGTCAACAAACGCGAACAGGGCCGAGTCGAACCTTCGACTCGGCCCTGTTTCATTTTCAGGGCTGCATCGCGCCGTTTCCCGTGGTGAAGAATCTTCAGTGATCGTGTGGGTTCGTCTGACGTTCGCCTGTTGGGGCGCCGCGGCACGCCATTGGGATGGGTTGGTCGCGTGGGTATGATACTCAGCAGAGCGATGGGGCGGTCGGCGAGTGGCCTCGGCGCCAGCAAACGCCTTTCGCCGATTCGAATGTGAATGAGGGCCGGGATGAATCTGCGATGAAAAACGTATTGCGTGCACGAATCCTGTCGCGATCCAAACGCGGACGCTTGCTGTTGGCGTTCCCGGCGCTGTTTGCGCTGTTCGCATGTCGGGAGGATGCGCCGTCGGTTGACGCCCACGCCACGCGACGGGAAACGCCGAGCGCTGTTGCGCCGGCGGCCGAAAATCCGCCGTCGCAGCCCGCAGCGGCGCCGGCGGTCACGCCGATGGAAAAGCCCACGGGGCCGTTCCTGTTTCAGCCCTACTTCTACTACGGGGATGAGGAACCGTCGGCGAACGGAACGGGGTTCCTGGTGCGAGCCCCTGGAGGTCGCGTCGCGGCCATCGCCAGCGCTCACTTCGTCAACTTTGAAGGCGAGCCGCTGAACGTCGTGAAGTGGCTGTCGATCAGCGACTGGACGCCCATGCTGACATTTGAAAAGAGCTGGGGACTACCGGGGAACGGGGGCGTCGCCGACGGCATGACCATCGACCTGCGAATGGACTATCTGATCCTTCCCGTGGAGCAGCGCGTTCCTAACAACTGGGTCCTGAAGCTGGATAAGCGAGGCGCACCCGAGAAGAAGGAAATCGTCTGGTTTCCGAACAAGACGGATGACGCCGAGATCGGTTACGTCTGGGTGAACGGCTTCGTTCTGGAAGCGGAACCCACGCATATCTTTGTCGTTCTGGATCAGGCGGTTGCGTTTCAGTCGCAGAGCGGATCCCCTGTCATCAGTTCCGTGACAGGTCGCGTCATCGGCACGATCTCTCGGGTAAGTTCCTACGAGGGCCGACCGGTCCTTTGGCTGACGCCGGCCGCGTCGATCCGCGAGGCGCTGCAGGCGGCGACGGAGTTTCCCGCGCTGAAGGATGTGATCGGCGCTTCCTGACTCGGTGGCCTGCGTCGTTCGGGCGCCGCCGACGAATGCAGGCACAGCCGAGTCGTGCGTTCGAGCCGCCCTGCTTCATATTCCGAAACGCGTCATTCTGAGCCGCCGCGTTCTCGAGACGAAGTCATGCCGCGCGGACCTTTCTCTGTTTCTCGTCGCCGTGGGGGCACGGCGGCTCTGAATGAGTGAGCTTGCCCCGTTTCTGAGTCTTCGCGAGGGCGCTAGGCGCGGCCGCCTGGCTC
>Ga0116152_10000066_pt1 | contig 74797 bp, 57 predicted proteins | sample AD_UKC119_MetaG_FD_89894 | JGI IMG/M metagenome (GOLD analysis project Ga0116152, IMG submission 89894) | Active sludge microbial communities of municipal wastewater-treating anaerobic digesters from Hong Kong - AD_UKC119_MetaG | ecosystem: Engineered > Bioreactor > Anaerobic > Digestate...
CCCAAGCCCAAGCCCAAGCCCAAGCCCAAGCCCAAGCCCAAGCCCAAGCCCAAGCCCAAGCCCAAGCCCAAAACAGCATCACATACCTGAAACCGCCAGACAATCACCAGATCGTCTGGCGGTTCATCCCCTGTCACCATCAAAGAAATCCCATGACCCCGCTGCTCTCCGGCAGTAAACTCCAGCCGCATGACTGAAAACAGACCGGAAAGCATCAAAAAGCATCAAAGGGATACCGGGGTATTGATGAAGACACGAGCCAAATCCATGACCACGTTGCTGGCTGCCCTGCTGCTGACCGGCTTGCCTGGTATCCCCCTGCAAGCGGTAGTGGCAGACACCGCCGATCCCCCGACTGCTGCAGCCACTGCCCCGCTGCAACCTGAACCCAACGCCCCATCCAGCTCACCCCTGGACAGCCTGCTGCAGGGTCGCAATACAGATACGGCCTATCCACTGATGATGTCGCCCGACCCGCGCCAGCTTGAACGGGAAACTGATGAGGCGCAGGACACAACGGATGAACCTGAAGCCGATGAAGTCGAAGTCCATGAAGAACACGCAGACGACCTGTTTCAACAACCGCTGAGCAGGGCCTTTACCGCCGCCAACCGTGTGGCCGTACCCGGTCCTGCCACCATTGATCTGGCACAACAGGCCACCCTGTCACTGCCAGCGGGGTACGCTTTCATCCCTGAACCGGCATCCAGAGCACTGCTGCGGGCCATGCGCAATCCCTTGCCGGATCGTCTGCAGGGCATGATTTTCCCGCTGGATAACAGCGAGTGGTTCGCCATAATGCATTATGAGGACAGCGGCCACATCCGCGATGATGAGACCCGAAACGGTCAATGGACTGCCGGTGCCCTGTTGAGCGTTATCCGGGAGCAACATCCCGACCTGCAGGAAATGTACTGGATTGCTTCACCGCAATATAACCCGGAACGCCATCAACTGCACTGGTCCCTTGCGACCCAAAACAGCGAACAGCCGGAAGGCATGGCTCAGGGAATCAGCTACCAGACCCGGACACTGGGGCGGGAGGGCCATATCAGCCTGAACCTGGTGACAAACCGGGCACTGGTGCAGAACCTGCTTCCGGTAGCCCAAACCCTGCTGGGCACAGTGCATTTCAAGCCGGGGTACACTTATGACGACTTCAATGCGGCTACTGATCGCATGGCTGCATACGGACTCACAACCCTGATCACCGGCGTCGGCCCGACACCGGGATTTTCTGCCTCGGTGACGGGACTTTTCCAGAAGTTCTGGTACCTGATACCGGCAGGCCTGATTCTGTTGGCAGGCGGCACGGTATTATTACTGTACCGGTTTTACCGGCACAGACGGACCGGTACGAACCCGACACCCGCTCAAACCGAGCCATGACTCAGGCCAAAAAGGTCGGTGCAGCTCACTCTTGTTGCATCCATCAGAACGGTACCGGACTCTGCACCCGCAGCTCCCGTGCCAGCAGCGGATGAATAAATCCCAGCTCACAGGCATGCAGCAACATCCGCCCTTCCGCTCCCGGCGGCTGACCATAAAGCCGGTCGCCCACCACCGGATGCCCCAGGCTCAGCAGGTGCACCCGCAACTGATGCGAGCGCCCGGTCACCGGCTCAAGCAGCAACCGGGTACGCCGGGTCGCAGGATCACGTGCCAGCACCCGATAACGGGTCAGGGCCGGCTTGCCCCGGACCGTATCCACCTGCTGGCGTGGGCGCCGGGGCCAGTCCGCACTCAGCGGCAGTTCAATACGACCCTCATCAGCGGCCACCAGTCCTTCGACCCAAGCCTGATAACGCTTGTCAACCTGACGGGTCTGAAACAGAATGCTGAGCCGGCGCTCCATCGCCTTCCCCAGTGCCAGCAGCAGAATACCGGAAGTTTCCATATCCAGGCGGTGCACAATCCGTGCCTGCGGATACTCCCGCTGCACCCGGCTGATCAGGCTGTCCTGATGCGCCGCCCCCCGTCCCGGTACCGACAGCAGGCCAGCCGGCTTGTTGAGCAGCAACAGGTCATCATCCCGGTACAGCATATCCAGTCCGGTATCCGCCGGTGGCCGGTAGCGGAATGCCGGCACCCCTGCGGTGGTCATGGTGTCGTGCCGGTAACCGCCGCGTCACCCGAGCTGCCTTTGCGCTCCTGTGGCAGCTCCGGCTCCATGACATCCAGCGCAATCTCGGTGGCAACCTGGGTCGATGAGCCGGACAGGGGCATATAGGGAGCCGTCTCGCTCACGGCGATGGAATCGGTCTGGGTCATGCGGTACAGGCTGTAGAAACTGATCATTCCCGTCAGCACCGCCATAAAAACGAAAAAGCCGTGTGTACCGATCCAGCCCATCAGATAACCGACCAGAATCGGCCCCCCCATGGCACCGACACCGTTGATGAACAGCAGTCCACCGGACGCGGATGCCATCTGCTCATACTCCAGATGGTCGTTGGTGTAAGCGATCAGGAGGGGATAAAGCGGATTGGCCGTGCCCCCGATGAAAAAGGCCACCCCGACCAGAAACCAGGGCGAACCACCCGCACTGGCGGCCACGACACCCAGCAGGGAAAAAGCGGTACACAGGGCGGTGATGATCGTGATCAGAACCCGGCGATCCATGCGGTCGGAAAGCCACCCGATCGGGTATTGCAGCAACAGGCCGCCCAGATAAATCGAGGTGGTGAAATAGGATATCAGGGCAATGCTCATATCGGCCTCGGTGGCATAGATCGGTGCCATCCCGAACAGGGCGGAATACACCCCCCCCATCAGGAAAATACCGACACAACCCAGAGGTGAGACATTCAGCAACTCACGCAGGGTCATGGGTTTGGCCATCTGAAACCCCGGGGCCGGACTGGTGGAAAGCAGAATAGGCGCAAAGGCAATGGAAACCAGTACCGAAATCAGCACAAACAGGTCATAGCCACCGGGGTCGGACAGATTCAGCAGCAGCTGACCGATCACAATCCCGGCCATCTGCATGATGGTATAGAGCGACAGCGCCTGCCCCCGATTGCTGGAGGTACTGGAATCATTGATCCAGCTTTCTGCCACTACATACAGGCCCGACATGCAGAAACCCACCAGTAACCGCAGAAACCACCAGTAAACCGGGTTCACATAAACCGCATACAGAATAAAGGCCGCAGACACCAAGGACCCCAGCGCCGCAAACACACGCACATGGCCCACACGCCGCAGCAGGATCGGCGTCAGCTGCGCCCCGCCCAGAAAGCCGACGAAATAGGCCGACATAACCAAGCCCATCCAGTAGGTATTGATGTCTTCAAGCGAGCCGCGCACCCCCAGCAGTGTGCCCTGCAGGCCATTGCCGGTCATGATCAGCAGAATTCCCAGCATCAGGGGCCAGGAGGAGCGCAGTACGGTCAGCATGAAAGATTTCCAGATTCACAAACCGGGCAACGTTACCGTAAAACACACCCCGATTCCATGCACCGTAACCGATATTTCAGGGCTTGTGCACTGCATCAGGACATGCGCACAGACTCGGTGCATATCTGCCCGCACCACACCTGATGCATGGGAAATAAAAAAAGGAGGCCAAAGCCCCCTTTTCAGGTATCATCTGTTTACCGTTCAAACACTGAAATGTCAGGCAACTTTCGGGTTCAGCTCACCGTTCCGGTAACGAATAAACATGGTTTCCAGCGACAGCGGCTTGATCTTCCCGGCATTACCCGCTGAACCAAAGGATTCAAAACGTGCCTTGCAGATCGCCGTCATCCCTTTGGTGGCTTCCTTCAGGTACTTGCGCGGGTCAAAGTTGGACGGATTATCATGCAGATGCCTGCGGATGGAGCCGGTGGAGGCCATGCGCAGATCGGTATCGATATTGACCTTGCGTACCCCGTTCCGGATCCCTTCCACGATTTCCCCAACCGGCACACCATAGGTCTGCCCCATGTCACCACCATAGTTGTTGATAATTTCCAGCCAGTCCTGTGGTACGGAAGATGAACCATGCATGACCAGGTGCGTATTCGGAATGCGGGCATGGATTTCCTTTACACGCTGAATCGCCAGAATATCGCCAGTCGGCGGGCGGGTGAACTTGTAGGCCCCGTGCGAAGTCCCGATGGCAATCGCCAGGGCATCCACACCGGTCTTGCGGACAAAATCAGCCGCCTCTTCCGGATCGGTCAGCAACTGGCTGTGATCCATCTGTTCATCAGAGCCATGCCCGTCCTCTTCACCCATCATGCCGGTTTCCAGCGAACCGAGACAGCCCAGCTCCCCCTCGACCGACACCCCGCAGGCATGGGCAATATCAACCACCGTGCGGGTGACATCGACATTGTAATCGTAGCTGGACGGCGTTTTCATGTCGGCCATCAGGGAACCATCCATCATGACCGAGGTAAACCCGGACTGGATCGAGCGGATACAGACTGCCGGCTCGGAACCATGGTCCTGATGCATGGCGATCGGAATGTGCGGGTACATTTCCGCCGCAGCCAGAACCAGATGACGCAGAAAAGGCTCCCCGGCATAAGCGCGGGCACCGGCAGAACCCTGCAGGATGACCGGCGAATCCACCGCATCAGCCGCCTGCATGATGGCATGGATCTGCTCCATATTGTTGACATTGAAGGCCGGCATGCCGTAGCCATGCTCGGCGGCATGATCCAGCAACTGCCGCATAGAAATCAAAGCCATCGTTTTTCTCCTCAATCTGTTTTCAACAAAAATCAGGGACCAGCACAGGAAACCAAACCCGTCAACCGTTGTGGTGCTCACCCACACGGTGGATTTTCAGCGGGCTTGTTCCCCTGTGGTCCCCATCAAATATCGCTTTTGGTCACCGGACCGTGGTGCACCGCTTGCCGGAAGGTCCATGACAGTCCCACCATTATTGATGATATCCGCCGTTATCAATAATCCAGCTGCCACACGGCTGGTCACCCCGGATCGGCCAGGGACTCCGGCAACAGCCCGGTACCCATTCACATCATGCCGGCCCAACGACCTGCTTCCTCCCTGATTGATGCACGGCAGGCCGGACAATCCCTTTAACCGGCAGCACGCTGCTCCAGCATCTCGACCGCCGGCAGCTTTTTACCTTCCAGGTATTCCAGAAAAGCACCACCGGCGGTGGAAATGTAGGAAATCCGGTCATAAATGTCATATTTCTGGATTGCGGCAATGGTGTCACCACCACCGGCAAGCGAGAAGCCGGGGGCATTGGCAATCGCCATGGAAAGGGTTCTGGTACCTTCCCCGAACTGATCAAACTCGAACACCCCGACCGGGCCATTCCAGATGATGGTGCCGGCTTTGGCAATAATATCAGCCAGCACCTGTGCAGATTGCGGACCGATATCAAATATCATGTCATCGTCCTGCACATCATCCGCCGATTTCAACACCGCAGGCTCCGCTGCATCAAAACGCTTGCCGCACACCACATCGGTTGCCACCGGAATATCGGCCCCGCGTGCCGCCATTTTAGTCATCAGGGCCTGCGCTGTCGGTACCAGGTCTGCTTCACACAGGGACTTGCCTATATTTTTTCTGGCTGCCTTCAGAAAGGTGTTGGCAATACCACCACCAACCACCAACTGGTCAACCTTTTCCGACAGGGCTTCCAGCACGGTCAGTTTGGTCGATACCTTGGAGCCGCCGACAATGGCCACCATCGGACGGGCCGGATTTGCCAGTGCCTGCGACAATGCGTCCAGTTCCGCACTCAGCAGCATGCCGGCAGCCGCTACCGGCGCAAACAGGCCCACCCCATAGGTCGATGCCTCGGCACGGTGGGCGGTTCCGAACGCATCCATGACGAATACATCACACAGGGCAGCATACTTGCGGGCGGTTTCTTCCCGGTTTTTCTTTTCACCCGGATTGATGCGGCAGTTTTCCAGCACCACCAGCTCACCCTCCCCTACCTCGAAACCTCCATCAACCCAATCCCGGATCAGGCGCACCTCATGTCCCAGACGGGCGGCAATATTCTCGGCAATCGGCTTGAGCGAGACTTCCCCGGACCATTCGCCCTCGGTGGGTCGCCCGAGATGGGAGGTGACCATGACTTTTGCTCCGGCCTTGAGTGCATGCTCAATGGTCGGCATGGATGCGCTGATGCGTGCATCGGAAGTGACAACACCATCCTTAACCGGCACGTTCAGGTCGGCGCGGATCAGGACACGCTTGCCCTTGAGGTCCAGGTCTGTCATTTTGATGAAAGCCATGACACAACTCCTTGAAATTTTAAATCATTCAAGTAAATCCCAAGCAGTGTTGCCATCAAGTGCATCGGGTTCAGCAGATTTAATTGAATGATCTGCCCAGGCCGGTACCAATCCTGCCCTGCTTCCCTCGCACGGTGGGAGAGAAAGAATCAGGGCAGGACCGGCACAAACCGGCGGGCTAAACCTCAGTTTCCGGCCACATGCCCGACAAAGCGCAGCATGTTGCAGGTATAGCCGTACTCATTGTCATACCAGGACACAACCTTGACGAAAGTATCATCAAGCGCAATACCGGCTTCAGCATCAAAAGTGGATGGTGCGGAATGCCCCCGGAAATCGGTGGCAACCACTTTCTCGTCCGTATAACCCAGCACACCCTTCAGCTCGCCTTCGGAAGCGGCTTTCATGGCGGCACAGATGATGTCATAGGAGGCGCCCTTTTTCAGCTCCACGGTCAGGTCCACCACCGAGACATCGGAGGTTGGTACCCGGAATGCCATGCCGGTCAGCTTGCCATTGAGTTCCGGCAATACCTTGCCCACGGCCTTGGCCGCTCCGGTGGAGGATGGAATGATGTTTTCCAGAATCCCGCGCCCGCCACGCCAGTCCTTCAGGGAAGGGCCATCCACGGTTTTCTGGGTTGCAGTGGCGGCATGCACCGTGGTCATCAGGCCACGTTTGATACCCCAGTTGTCATTCAATACCTTGGCAACCGGTGCCAGACAGTTGGTGGTGCAGGACGCGGCGGAAACAATGGCCTGCCCGGCATACACGCCGTGATTGACACCATAGACAAACATCGGGGTACTGTCCTTGGATGGTGCCGACATGACCACTTTTTTGGCTCCGGCCTGTACATGCTTGCGGCAGCCTTCCTCGGTCAGGAAAAAGCCGGTACACTCCAGCACCACATCCACGCCCAGCTCACCCCATTTCAGGTTGGCCGGATCACGCTCGGCGGTGAGACGGATGTTCCTGCCGTTCACGATCATGGTATCGCCTTCGACCCGAATGTCACCGTTGAAACGGCCATGCACGGAATCATACTTGAGCATATAGGCCAGATAGTCATTGTCCAGCAGGTCATTGATACCCACCACCTCAAGCTGGCCGGCAAAATCCTTGCTGATGGCCCGGAAAGCCATGCGCCCGATGCGCCCGAAACCGTTGATGCCTACTCTGATTGTCATTCGATACTCCTTGAAATCTTATCTGTATTTTTGCCGTAATGAGAAACTTACAGCACGCTTTCCACCGCAGCAACCACATGCTCAACCGTAAAGCCGAAGTGCTTGAACAGGACGCCGGCCGGGGCAGACTCACCGAAAGTGTCAATCCCGATCACCTTGCCCGCCAGCCCCACGTACTGATACCAGCCACCGGTGGCACCGGCCTCGACAGCAACCCGTGCCGTGACTGACGCCGGCAGTACCGATTCACGATAAGCCTCATCCTGGGCTGCGAAAGTATCGGTCGAGGGCATGGAAACCACACGCACCCGGCGTCCGGTAAGTTTGTCTGCTGCCGCCATGGCCAGTGCCACTTCGGAACCCGTGGCAATGATAATGGCTTGTGGCGTACCGTCACAATCCTTGAGCACATACCCTCCCCTGGCAATGGCGGCCAACTGCCCGGCATCACGCTGCTGGTGTGGCAGGTTCTGGCGCGTCAGGATCAGGCAGCTGGGTCCCTGGCGCTGCTCGATGGCAGCCCGCCAGGCCACCACGGTTTCCACACCGTCACAGGGCCGCCACACCGACATGCGCGGAATCAGGCGCAGGGAAGCGGTCTGCTCCACTCCCTGATGGGTCGGGCCATCCTCGCCCAGACCGATGGAATCATGGGTATACACAAAAATGGAACGAATTTTCATCAATGCCGCCATGCGCAGGGCATTACGGGCATATTCCGAGAACATCAGGAAGGTGGCTCCATACGGGATGAAACCACCGTGCAGGGCAATTCCATTCATGATTGCGCTCATGCCGAATTCGCGGACCCCGTAGGACAGGTAGTTACCGCTGAAATCCTGCTCGGGGCCGTGCATGGAGTTGATGCCCTTACTGCATTCGTTGAAGGTATTGTTGGAAGGACTCAGATCGGCTGACCCGCCCAGAAACTCCGGCAGCAGCGGTGCAAACGCATTCAGGGCATTCCTGGAGGCAACCCGGGTTGCCGGGGATTCAGCTTTGGCCTGGATGGCCTCAACGGCCTTCTGCGCCGCTTCTGTCCAGTTGTCAGGCAGTTCACCGGCTATCCGGCGCTGGAACTCGGCAGCCTCTGCCGGGTAGGCGGCCCGGTAGGCCTTGAATTTTGTTTCCCACTCACTTTCGGCAGCTGCCCCCTGCTTCCGTGCATTCCAGCCTGCATAAATGGCATCCGGAATCACAAACGGCTCATGCTTCCAGCCCAGATTCCTGCGGGCTGCGGCAATCTCATCAGCACCCAGCGGTGCACCGTGCACATCATGCCCGCCTTCCTTGTTGGGCGCACCCTTGCCGATCACGGTCTTGCAGCAGATCAGGCTGGGACGCTCTTCTTCCAGACGGGCATCCGCCAGTGCTACCCGCACCGCATCGGGATCATGGCCATCCACTTCGCGGATAACATGCCAGCCATAGGCTTCAAAACGCTCCGGGGTATTGTCACGGAACCAGCCCACCACATCGCCATCAATCGAGATGCCATTGTCATCATAGACACAGATCAGCTTGCCCAGCCCCAGAGCACCCGCCAGCGAACAGACCTCGTGGGAAATCCCTTCCATCAAGCAGCCATCTCCCAGGAACACATAAGTGTGGTGATCCACAATCTCATGGCCGGGTTTGTTGAACTGGGCCGCCAGTACCTTTTCGGCCAGCGCCATGCCCACGGCATTAGCTACCCCCTGCCCCAGCGGCCCGGTCGTGGTTTCGATACCGGGGGTATAACCGTATTCCGGATGTCCCGGTGTTCTGGAATGCAACTGACGAAAGTTTTCCAGCTCACTCATGGGCAGGTCATAGCCAGTCAGGTGCAACACGGCATACGGCAGCATGGAGCCATGGCCGTTGGACATGACAAAACGGTCCCGGTTGACCCATTGCGGATTGGCCGGATTATGGCGCATGAAATCGTTCCAAAGCACCTCGGCAATATCAGCCATTCCCATGGGGGCACCGGGATGGCCTGAATTGGCCTTCTGCACGGCATCCATTGCCAGGACGCGGATGGCATTGGCCAGCTCTTGACGGGTTGTCATGAAGGGATCTCCTGTAAGTTCAAAGCCGTAAAATGCGTAAAATGAAGGATTCCGGTATCGCCTCGCTCACAGCCCGCCGGCCTCAAGGCAACATCGGAATCCATCATCTCTCCTCCCGGATGCTCTTTTCGTCTTTACACGGCCAGAACGGGAATATTCGGCATTAATTTGGCCAAACAGGATTCATTCTGTCCAACCGGTCCCATGCCCACAACTCCCCTGTTTGGGTAGATAATCAGGGCTTTAGGGGGTAAACAAGCGGCATACTAAAGACGGGCCATGACAAAAAGCTTTCAGAATCCGGACGTTTGTCATCCCGAAACAGACCTGAGCCGGAATTTCTGCGGAAAAGATGACGGGATCGAACATCCGGGGGCTCATGACAAAGGGCAGGAAATAATATGGCCGAAATCACAATCAATCCGGCAAGTACCGGCCCGCCCTGTCGGCAGACCGGCCTCCGGTTCAGTCAGCTGAACCTGTCGAATCCGTCAGGCAGCCTCCACCAGATCACGGTACACGTGCCAGCTGGCATGCCCGACAATCGGCAGGGTCACGGCCAGCCCTACCACGCCGAACAGAAATCCGAGCACAACCATGGCAGCAATCATGAAGGCCCAGGTCGCCATGGCTTTCGGGTTCTTCTTGACGGCTTCGACACTGGTAATCATGGCCGTTACAAAGTCCACCTGGCGGTCAGTGATCAGGGGCGCGGCAATCACGCTGATGGAGAAGGCAATCACGGCGATCACGCCACCGGTCAGGACATAAACCAGGAAAAACGGCACCAGATTATGCTGGCGGATCAGGGTATCCAGAAAATCCCTGCCAACCACGATACTGTCCATAAACAGTGCCACGGTCACTGCCGACACCAGAGCCCATGCCCCCATCAGCACCGCCAGCATCATGGCAAAGCTGCTCAGACTGACAAAATTGCGCTTCATGAACTGCCAGCCCAGCAGGGTGCCGACCCGCATGTTGGGACGGTTGCCTTTTTCCAGCTCACTGCTCATACAGTAAAAACCCACCGCCACCAGCGGCCCGATAATCAGGAAACCGGCAGCCAGGGTGGTGACAAAAATCGGATAGGACCAGGCAGCCCACATCATGACAATACCGACAATCACATAAACCATGCCCGTCAGGAAACTGGGCACCAGCATGGCCCGAAAATCAGCCACGCCCTTTTCCAGCCAGCGCATGGGGGCGTCAGAGCTGACAGTACGAATCCGCAGACTGACCTGGCGCGTTTCACCGGCCTGATCCGGATTCGGTTCCCTATCTGAATTGTTTTCACTGATTGCAGTCATAAGCGTCCTCTGGCAACAAACGGTTTAACCCTGGCAGGGTTCATGATAGTACCCGCTCCTCTGATACTGTACAAGCTTAACGGCCACTGATCAAAACCACACCGAACAGGCGTGGATCATTCATGGCATTGTCCTCTCGGGCCAGCCAGGAAATCTTCTGTTCCCGCTCCCCGCCATCATCATCATCATTGACCTGTATTTCCACACCGAGCCGGTGCCGGACATCAACATCCACCTTCAGCATTTTCCAGGGAATCCGGGCCTGCAGCTCATAACCGTCATCGGTTGCCTGCATGCTGTACTCCAGCCCCTCATCCGTAGTCCCCGGCGGCGACTTCGGATCAATGAAAACCCGGTCCCGCCCCCAGGCAAATATCAGCCGGAAATCATTTTTGCCGTCATAGTGCGGCAAACGGCTGTTATCAGCATCGATATAGACTTCGATCGAATCATCCTGGGTCGGATCCTCCGAATCCGCCACCCGGTTTTCATCATAAACCCGGACAGTCAGGTAGAGATAGTCCCTGTCCCACTTGCCCTGCCACTTGCCGAACAGGTTGCGCTTGGCCCAGGAGCTGCCGCTGATGAGGGTGTCCAGGGTACGCGGATTTTCCAGAAAGAAATACCGTTCCGGGTCTTTGGCCGGGCGGAAAACAATAATGGGTTCATCCGGTGTCCGCTCGTGTCTGGCCGCATCGGTCTGCGCCTGTGCGGCCACCTGCTCCGGCTCAGGCCCGGTTTTATTGTGCTGCAGCTGCCAGTCTTCATGGCGCTGGATAAAATCCAGCACGGCCGCATATTTGTAAGCGGTTTCCACCGGCTGGCGGATGTACTCCTTCAGGCCCCAGCAGCCAAACCACTGGCAGGTGCGGGGAGAAGCAAAGGCGACAAACAGGTCACCACCGGCATCCTTCCAGCCCTGCAGCAGCTCGGTATACAGCGGCCCCATGCGCGGGTCACGGTTGGCGGCGAAAAACAGCGGATTGGGATGCTGGTCCGGCTCACGGGTCACCCAGTCCACCAGTCCCTGCCCCCCTTCATAAGCCAGCAGGCGCACTCCGTACTCACGGGCGATCTCTGCCTGCTCCCGAACATGATCCAGTACCTGGGCCAGGGAACGGAACGAGTCGGGATCAGTGGTCAGGTCGAAAATCTGATCCACCGTCCGGGCTTCCCGGTAGCCCTTGATATTACCGCCAAAATACGGGGCAATGGCCATAGCATCGGCATGCTTGTAGCCGCCATACTGCCCCAGTAGCCGGCGCGAAATGTCCGGGCGCGTATCCCAGGAGCCGATCACGCGGGTGAGACGCTCACGCCCCCCGAATACGTCTTCCCAGATGGCAAAAACTTCGCCGGCCCGCTGTACATAATACTGGAACCCGGCCTCCACCGAATTGATGCTGTAACCGGCTTCTATGCCTTTTTTCTGGGTATATTCGCTGTGCGAAAATGTGGTGTTCCAGACCTCGTTGGTGTACTCGACATAGATATTGAGTCCGGGATCCAGGTTGTCACGCACATAGGTGGCAAACTGACGCACATAGTCATCATCGGCGGCATGCGGCAGGTTGAACCAGGCATCCTGATGCATGCGGTTGGCCAGCGCCACCTGAATTTCCAGCGGTGCACCGCGCTCGCCATAACCCCCGCCCCAGCTTGCCTCCTGCAGGTTGGGGCGCTCATTCCAGTAACGCTCCGGGTTGCGGGTGATACCGGACATGGCCATGAAGCGCAGGGTGCTGAACGGCTTGATGAAATCCAGATAGGTCGGATTGAAAACAATGCTGTTGTAGTAGTGCTCAAAATCCAGGTACTGCTTTGGCTCCTCGCAGGCCGACGCATCGGTCACATACCTGACCGGATTGTAACTGCAGATGCCACCGGTTGGCAGAATGCGGATATTGCGCAGCGGATCCTGCTCCAGAGAGCGGGTAATCACCAGACCGGCATTGATCTCGCCATCCTCCCCCGCATGAAAACGCAGCAGCTCGCGCCCCGGCCCGGCGCTGACCCGCTCCACACCGGCACCGTAACGCAGCTCACCCTGACCATCATAAAGCAGGATGTAATCCCCCTCATACAGCGCCTGTGGCGGCATCTTGCCGATGAACTTGGTGCCGGCTTCTTTACCATTCAGGCGGATGGGCCAGCCATTGGCATCATATTCCACCCCGTCGGAGTCCAGTTCGAGAATATTGTCCTGAAACGGGTCAGCCTGCCGGAACAGGTCCACAAACGGAAAACTGGCATCCTCATGGTGCAGCTCGTTGACATTGATGCCGACCGGGGGACGATGGCCGGGGTTGTAAACCGGCAGCTCCAGCAGCGGAGCCGGTGCACGAACCTGCCGTACCGCCGGATCAAGAATCACGCTGCTGACGGGTTCGGGGGCGGATAACGGCTTTTCCGGGGGCGCTGGTGCCGGCATCGGTGTCAATACCAGCCAGCGATACAGCCACCATGCAATCATCAGGCAGATCAGCAGGACAATGAGGATGAGCAGAAATTTCCTGAAACGTGACATGCAACAAACCGTTTATTTTTTTAACCGGAGCATGATAACCAAGCCGGGCGGCATTACAAGCAACCCCAACGCCGGGTCGAGGAAAAAAACGATCTGAAGACAGGAAAATCGGTGAAACAGGCTTCCTGCAGCAGGAGGGAAAAAGCTCCCGGAGAAAATGGGCTAATATTAATCTCCGGGAGTCAAAGTCGCCCGCATACCACCTCCCTCAGTTAAGGTGATTGGTTTCCCTCGCGAGCAACACGAATATAGTACAAAAATGTTAACTTTGTAACTCCCTTTATCGACATATCTGCCAAAAAAACACAGAATAAAGTGCAAACTGTCAAAAAAATGCCATAAAATCAAACAATATGCCCAACATCGGCGAATCGGCAATCACTTGATCCTGAAGATATCCTCTGCCTCAAGCCCCGTCAGACGCCGGATGCCGCGGTACAGTATCCAGAAGGCGAACACCATGATCAGCATCGACGGCACCACGATAACCGGGTAACTCATCAGGGTCATCTTGCCCAATTCCTGGTTATAGGCTTCAGATCCCGGCTCACTGACCACAATCAGGCGTGCGAGGATAAAGTTCAGGATGGATGACAGCAGAAACGAGGAAGACAGAATCACCGTGGCACGCACCAGCAGGGCATCAAAGTCCGGCTTGCTGCGATGCTGCTCCAGTGCCTGATCCACCTTGCCGGTATCCAGGATCAGGTCATTGTAAAACAGCGTCCGGATCAGGGGATAACGGGTCTTGAGCGAACCCAGCACGATCAGGCCGATCACGGCCGGAACCGCCGCCTCCTTGATGGCCAGCCACTGGTTATCCAGTTTCAGCAGCCCGATACCACCGGTCAGGGCCACATTCACCACCCCCAGCAGGGAAATCCAGTTCATTTTTTTCTGGCTGAAGAAATCATGCAGTCCGTAAAGCAACGGAAATGACAGGGCGACCACAAAGCCCAGGTGCGGCCCCAGATAGCGGTCATTGGCCAGAAAGAACAGGATGAAGGCCGGAATCAGGATATTGACCAGCAGGTTGAGAAAAGGATTTTCCTTGCGGTTGACCAGCGGATGGTCATTCCCGGTATCGCTCACAGTATTACCTCGGTATCAGCAAATCAGTCAGCACAGCATACAGATACTGTACAACGGGGCAGCACAGCTGCCGAACCGGGATTTTACCGGGATGGATACCGGACCACCAGAAAAGTATGGACCCGGTAAAAACGAAAGCCGGTCTTCAGCGACCGGCTTTTAAGAAGATATAAAGGAGACTCAGCAAAGATTAATATACCGCATGCACATCAGGCGGACAAATTTTACGGATAAGCGGCGTACACCCTGCCCGCTGCCACGCTACCGGCCAGCCCCCCTGCCAACAGACACTTCAGGCACCCGCGCTGCCGCCCATTCCCCGCTGGCCAGCAGCTCCCGCACCACATCCCTCAGCACCCCGGACACCACCGCCTGCACCCGCGTCACCGGGCGATTGGCAGCATGCACCAGCCAGGCGGCACGCCACAGACCCGGTGCACTGATGCGTCTGGCCTGCAAGCGCCCGTCGGCAACTTCCGGAGCTACCGCATGCCTGGGCAGAATCGAAGCACCATAACCTGCCGCCACCAGGCGTTTGATATTGCGGTAGGAATCAATCTCCAGCGCAATCACCGGGCGAATAGCCAGCGGCTGCAACACCGCATCAATCATTATGCGCAGTCCGTGTTCAGGGCTCGGCAGCACCAGCGCGACATCAGCCATTGCCGCAAGCGGCATGTCTGTCCGACCTGCGGTTCCGGGTGGAAACACCACCACCAGTTCTTCCTCCAGCAGCGGTTCCGCCACCATGCCTGGCTGCTGCGGGCGGGTATACAGCACGGCCAGATCAACCCGCCCCTCAACCAGCCAGTGCGCGACAAAACCGCTCATGGCTTCGGCAATATTCAGGGTGATACGCGGGTAATGCGCCCGGAGACGCTGAATCAGCGGCAGGGTGATAATGTCGCCGATGGTACCCGGCAGACCGATACGCAGCTGGCCGGACGGGTCCTGCTCCAGATTGCAGATTTCATCTTCGGTACGTGCCACCTCATTCAGGATCAGGCGCGCCCGCCGGGCCAGCAACTCACCCGCCTCCGTAGGCCGCACACCGCTGGCACTGCGAAACAGCAGACGAGCCCCCAGGTGTTCCTCCATATTGCGCAGGTGAAAAGACAGCGCCGGCTGGGCCACATGCAGGGTTTCCGAGGCTCGGGTCAGCGAGCCCCGCTCAACGATTTCCAGAAAATAGCGCAATTGTCGAAGATCCATACAACACCTGTACGTGCCCGTGTGTGCCGGAACAGTCAGCAGATTCCTGAATGGCCGGTGGCAGAAAAGTTCACGGCAGTTTGTGCATCCCGCCTGATACAACCCCCAAATATATAACTTTTATATGACTTCCAGTCAAAACATATATTTGATTAATACTGGCAGACAGCATTTAATGACCCGTATTCCAAACCAACCATCCCAACTCATCCGTCCGTGACCCGAGGAGGCGGCCCCATGCCAGACCATACCGAAGCAAGCCATCAGGATATTCGTGATGCCGTGCGCGCCCTGTGCGCCAGTTTCCCCCCTGAATACCACCGCAAGATTGATGAAGCCCGTGGCTACCCGGAAGCTTTTGTCGATGCACTGACCCAGGCTGGCTGGATGGCGGCCCTGATCCCCGAACAGTACGGCGGCTCCGGCCTCGGGCTGACGGAAGCCTCGGTCATCATGGAGGAAATCAACCGTGCCGGTGGCAACTCCGGTGCCTGCCACGGCCAGATGTACAATATGAACACCCTGATCCGGCATGGCAGCGAGGAACAACGCCAGTACTACCTGCCCAGAATTGCCGCCGGTGAATTGCGCCTGCAGTCCATGGGTGTGACCGAACCCACCACCGGCACCGACACGACCCGCATCAAGACCACCGCCGTCAGACAAGGCGACCGCTATGTCATCAATGGCCAGAAGGTCTGGATCAGCCGGGTGCAACACTCCGACCTGATGATCCTGCTGGCGCGTACCACCCCCCTGAATGAGGTTAAAAAGAAATCCGAGGGCCTGTCCATCTTTCTGGTCGACATCAAGGCGGCCCTGCAGAACGGCATGTCGGTGCAGCCGATCCTGAATATGGTCAACCATGAAACCAACGAACTGTTCTTTGATGACCTGGAAATTCCGGCAGAAAACCGCATCGGTGAAGAAGGCCAGGGTTTCAAATACATTCTGACCGGTCTCAATGCCGAGCGCACCCTGATTGCGGCCGAGTGCATTGGTGACGGCTACTGGTTCACCGACAAGGTGACCGGCTACGTCCGGGAGCGTCAGGTCTTCGGGCGTCCGATCGGCCAGAACCAGGGGGTCCAGTTTCCGATTGCCGAAGCCTTCATTGAAATTGAAGCGGCCAACCTGATGCGTTATGAGGCCTGTCGCCGCTATGATGCGGGCCTGCCTTGCGGTGCCCAGGCCAATATGGCCAAATACCTGGCAGCCAAAGCGTCCTGGGAGGCGGCCAATGCCTGCCTGCAGTTCCATGGGGGCTTCGGCTTTGCCGCAGAATACGATATTGAGCGCAAATTCCGCGAAACCCGCCTGTACCAGGTGGCACCGATCTCGACCAACCTGATCCTGAGCTATGTGGCCGAGCATGTGCTTGACCTGCCGAGGTCGTTCTGATGCCCCCCCCTTCCCCGCTGCCACTGGCCGGTCTCGAAGTGGTCGCGGTGGAACAGGCCGTGGCTGCCCCCTTTGCCACCGCCCGTCTGGCCGATGCCGGTGCCCATGTCATCAAGGTCGAACGCCCTGAAGGTGACTTTGCCCGTGGTTACGACACCGCTGCCGCCGGGCAGAGCAGCTATTTTGTCTGGCTTAACCGGGGCAAGGATACGGTCACGCTGGATTTGCGCCAAACCCGTGACCAACAGCAACTGACCCGCCTGCTGGCCCAGGCTGACGTGCTGGTGCACAACCTCAAACCCGGTGCCCTGGCAAAACTGGGATTTGATGCCGAACGGCTGGCACAGGCGTTCCCGCGCCTGATCAGCTGTGCCATCAGCGGTTACGGCGAAGAAGGCCCGCTGGCACAACGCAAGGCCTATGACCTGCTGATCCAGGCTGAATCCGGACTGTGCTCCATCACCGGCGGGCCGGAACAGGCGGCCCGCGTGGGTATCTCCATCGTCGATATTGCCACCGGTGCCACCGCCCATGCTGCCATTCTGGAAGCCCTGATCCGGCGCGGCATCACCGGCACGGGTTCACAGATCACGGTATCCATGTTCGATGTGATGGCGGAATGGCTCACGGTACCGCTGCTCAATCACGAAGGGGGCCATACGCCCCGGCGCATCGGGCTGGCACATCCGTCCATTGCCCCCTATGGAGTGTTTTACAGCCGGGATCAGCACCCGATTCTGATCTCGGTGCAGAGTGACCGCGAATGGGCTGCACTGTGCGAAATATTCATCGGCGATGCGGCACTGGGCACCGACCCGCGTTTTGCCACCAATGTCGACCGGGTCAGAAACCGGGCAGAAACCGATGCCCTGCTGGCCGCCCGCTTTGCCACCCTGGATGCGGAAACGGCCATTGCCACCCTGCTGCGTGCCGATATTGCGCTGGCCTCCGTCAACGACATGGCGGGCCTGTCAGCACATCCGCAACTGCGGCGCATTACCGTTGACACACCGAATGGTCCGGTTGCCCTGCCTGCTCCCGGCGCACTGTTTGTCGGCGAAACCCGCCATTACGGTGCCGTTCCCCCCTTGAAAAAACAGGAGCCTGAACATGACGATTGACCTTGAACACCTCAGAAGCTGGATCGGCCAGAGCGAAAGCGCCACCCAGACCCTGTCCCCGGAGCGGGTACGCCAGTTCAATGCCACCTTTGACCGCAGCTCGGACCTCAGCCCCGGTGCGGAAGCCCCGCTGCTGATTCATCTGTGCCTGGCCCAGCCGGCCGCCGCGACAGCCGAATTGGGAGAGGACGGCCACCCGGCCCGTGGCGGCTTTCTGCCACCCGTGCCGCTGCCCCGGCGCATGTGGGCCGGGGGTGAGCTGGTGTTTCATGAACCGATCCGCATCGGTGAAGCCATCACACGCCACTCGACCATCCGTGATGTCACCCTCAAACAGGGGCGTAGTGGTGCGCTGTGCTTTGTTACGGTTGAACACGCCATCAGCAGCAATGGCCGTCTGGCCCTGAACGAGCGCCAGGACATTGTTTATCGCACGGCAGCCACTGACACGGACAAACCCGCCAGTGGCACAAACGGTACAACCCCGGCCCCAACCGGCGTTCACAACCGCCGTATCCATCCCGGTGCGCCCTGGCTGTTCCGCTACTCCGCCCTGAGCTTCAACGGGCACCGCATTCATTACGATCTGCCTTATGCACGCGAGGTTGAGGGCTATCCGGGGCTGGTTGTACATGGTCCCCTGCAGGCCACTTTATTGCTGCAGTATGCCGCCGATCTGCGCCACCAGCCACCAGCCCGCTTTCGTTTCCGCAGTCTGTCTCCCCTGTTCAACAACAGCGACTTCAGCATTCATGCCACACCGGACGGGGATGAGCTGACACTCTGGAGCGCCCGCAGTGATGGCCCTATTGCCATGGAGGCACGGGCGACATGGTAACAGCGCCATTGCCTCACACACGCACGCCCCTGTTTGTTCCGGCCAATCGTCCCGAGCGTTTTGCCAAAGCAGCAGCCTCGGGGGCCGATGGCATTATTCTTGACCTAGAAGATGCGGTGGCAGCAGATGCCAGAGATGCTGCACGAATGGCCCTGCGCCGTGATTTCACCCCCCTGCCCGTCATGGTGCGCATCAATGCCGCTCACACACGCTGGCATGCGGCCGATCTGGCAGCAGTGCGCCAGCTGCTGCCTGCCGCCGTCATGCTGCCCAAGGCGGAACAGCCCGATGTGGTGGCCGGGGTGGTGGCCGCCCTTGGCGGGCAGATTCCGGTACTGGCCTTGATTGAAACCGCCGGCGGGCTGGCTCAGGCCCGTGCCATTGCTGCCCTGCCCGGCGTAGAACAGCTGGTATTCGGCTCGGTGGATTTCTGTGCTGACCTGGGCTGTGAACATCAGCGCGAAGTCCTCCTGCCGGCACGCTTTGAACTGGTGCTGGCCTCACGGCTGGCCGGTATTGCCGCCCCTCTTGATGGTGTCACCACCCGGCTGGATGATCCGGCCATAGTCCAGGCGGATGCCCGTCATGCCCGTGACCTCGGCATGGGGGGCAAGCTCTGTATCCATCCGCGCCAGATTGCTGCGGTACAGAACGCCTTTGCACCCAGTGCTGCCGAGGTCGATTGGGCACGGCGGGTACTGGCCTCCGGTGATGGTGCCGTAGCAGTCGACGGTGCCATGGTCGATGAGCCGGTCCGCCAGCGGGCACGGGCGATTCTGGCAGCACAGCCGCAGACACGACCATGATGCCCGACTTGCCGGTCAATAATGCATTTACTGAAAAATACAGCAATTCAGGGGAAGTTTACGAACCGTCAGGCCCCGAGACCTGATCTCCATCACCCTCAAAAAGCACGGCACCGGGAATCATGACATGGTAATGCCGCCTGATTCCCGGTGCATGCCCGTTATGCTCAGACGCCCCGGGCAGACTGGAGTGCAGTTTTACCGGCAGGAGCCGGCGTTACTTCGGGTGACAGCAGTTTGCCGTTCAGCCGCCACAGGGTAAGGATGGTCTGCAGCTGCAGCAGTACCAGCGGCACCAGCAATATCAGGTGAGCCGGTGAAAACTTCACCAGCAGACCGGATGCCACCAGACCGGCATGGATAAAGAAAAAGGCCATCACAAAGCTCGCAACACCGGGACAGATCAGGGCATAGGACGCCACACTTTTACCCGTCCCGGAAACAAACTCGCGGAAGTAGCCCAGTTTGCGCATTACGACATAACCCAGCACACCGAACAGCCCCTGGATGCTGACAAATACCGAGAGCAAAGCCAGATTACCGACCGGGTCCAGATGGACACCGAAGTTGTGATGCATGCCCATGCCGATACGATAGATCGCAATCCCGCTCAGGGTAATGATCGGGATGATGATCCACAGCGAGACAGCCCCTTCACGATCAATACCGTGCTGAAACATGGCACGAAACCCCATGACAAACTGGGCCAGTGCCACTACCGCAGCCATGGAAAGGAACATCAGTGCCAGCACCATGGCAATGCCGGAAGTCAGCCTGACCTGGCTCATGGCAGCACTGGCCGAGAACCCGACACCCACCATGGTAAAGGCAAAAATGGACAGCATCTGACTCAGGCTGTTGTTACGGGCACAGTCGAAGTTACCTGTAACCAGCACCCGGCTCATGAAATTGACAAAAATCAGCAGCGTATAATACCCGGCCACACCGAAAGCAATAATGGCGAAAGGAAACAGGTACTCAACCACTGTCCACAAAGCCGGCACGAACAGCGCCCCGACGATGAAACCGACATTGATGGTCATGGCAAAAGTCAGCGGAATGGCCATCAGCTGCACTTCCGCATTGGACTGCTTCAGGCGCTGATAAGCTGAAGTACGCCGAAACAGCCGGAACTCACGGACATTCCAGAACAGCAGCCGCAGATGCAGCAGCGTGAACAGTATGACACCCGCCAGGGCCGTCACGATCATGCCCTGCATAACCGGGTTCCCGGTCTGCAGCGTCGCCAGCCAGGACTCGTAAACGGGAATCGGTGTCTCCGGGTGCGGGGTCAGGAACATCAAGTACATGAAAAAACTGACTGCCAATCCACCGGAACCCAGTGCAGCCAGAAAATACATCGGGGAATAGGCCTCCCCGAGTGCCTTGCGAAATCTCAACATATTTTATTCTCTCTGAATGTTTGGTTTTTAATTATCAATATATTATAAAATTCTAATATTTTTGCATTGTGAAATATCAAACCAGACATGAGAATAATCAGCATTTACGTCAAGAAAAACCGTCCCGAAGGCTGCAGGGGCCGGCATTTCACTGCCAGCCCCTGATATCGCGCCTCAACCCCGAAACAAGGCCATGGGTGCAGTATCCAGCAGGCTGCGCAGATTGAACCAGGCAGCAGCCCCGACCAGCAGGGCACCGGACAGGGTTCCGGCCAGCAGCAGCAGCGGGTTGAGACGCACATCCAGACTGAACAGGTAGATACCGGCCAGATTACTGCCCAGCATGGCCAGCAGTCCGGCCAGCAGTCCGGCCAGCGCACCCAGCAGCAGAAATTCCAGCCAGATGCGGCGGCGCAGCAAACGATGACCGGCCCCCAGTGACTTCAACACAGCCAGTTCCTGCCGCCGCTCCGGACGCTGGGACTGCAGGGCGGCAAACAGCACCACCACACCCGCCACCAGGGTAAACAGGAAAATACCCTGCACCGCAAACGTGGCCTGTCCCACCAGCTCGCGCACCTGAGCCAGAATGGCTCCGGTATCAATCACGGTCACACCGGGAAAGTTTTGCACCAGCCGGGAAATGCTGTCCTCCTGGCCGGGCGGGATATACAGGCTGGTGATGAAGGTACGCGGCATTTTTTCCAGTGCGCCACCGGAAGCAGCCACGAAAAAGTTGGGTTCCATGCTGTCCCAACGCACTTCCCGGATGCTGGTCACCGGCTCTTCAAACACCTGCCCGGCCACATCAAAGGTCAGGCGATCCCCAAGGCCAAAGCGCAACGACGCGGCAATCCCCTCCTCGACCGTCAAACCGGGGGCACCCGCCTGCGGAAACCATTCCCCGGCCAGCAAGCGGTTGCTGTCAGGCAGCGCCACCAGTTCGGACAGGTTGAACTCGCGCTCCAGCAGGCGTCTGGAGCGCGGGTCTTCATACTGATCCACAGTCACCGGCTCACCATTGATCAGGGTCAGACGTCCCCGAATCATGGGGAACAACTCCGCCTTCAGCTTCTGTTCAGCCAGAAACTGCTCCAGCCCGGCCCGCTCGCCGGGTTGAATATTGATCATGAAATAATTGGGTGCATCCACCGGCAGGCTGTCCTGCCAGCGCCCGATCAGGTCGGTACGCAGGCTGGCCAGCAGCAGCAGGGTAAACAGGCCGGTGGCAAATACCACCACCAGCAGGCTGGAGCGGCGTGAATGGCGCAGGGGTGCCAGCCACTCCCAGCCCGGACGCAGCCCCAGACGCAACAGCCCGGCCAGTGCCAGTCGGGTCACGCCCCAGAAGACCAGCAGCCCGGTCAGCAAGCCCAGAAACAGCCATACTGCCAGTTTCAGCTCCCCGGCCTGCAGCCACAGCAGAATAAAAACAGCGGGCAGGATGCAGAGCGCCAGCAGCCACCCGAGTGGACGATTGGTGTGCAGGTTGCCACGCAGAATCTGCATGGCAGGCGTTTCCATCAGGCTGACAAGGTAAGGCAGGGAAAATCCCGTCACCATGACCAGTGCGGTCAGCAGCGCCACCAGCACAGGCTGCAGCCGGGCCGGTGGCAGCGCAATCCCGGCAAAGGAACCGAGCCAGCCCCCCACCAGCCACTGCAGCACATAGCCCAGCAGGGCTCCGGCCAGTGCCGCCAGCAGGGCCAGCATCCACAGGCTGGTCAGGTAATCACGCAGGATGGCAGCGCGTTGCAGCCCGAAAGCCTTCAACACGGCCACGGTCGGGGTTTCATGACGGATCAGGCTGGCCACCGTCAGGGCGATTGCAGCCCCGGCCAGCACGACACTGAACAGGGCCGCCAGCCCCAGAAAGCGGTTGGCACGCTCGTAGGACTGGCGGATGGTTGGTGCCCCGTCGGCCAGGGAGCGGATCCGTTCAGTGGCCTCCAGCCGGGGAGCCAGATGCTGGCGCAAGGTATCAACACGGGATGGCGGGCCGGCAAACATGAGCTGGAAGCGTGCCCGGCTGGCCGGAGACAGCAGGCCGGTTGATTCCAGATCTTCCAGCGGCATCACCAGCGCCGGGGCCAGCTCAAACAGCGAATCCCCCGCGACCGGATCATGCACCAGCACCTGACGCAGGGTGAACTGACGCTGCCCCAGCTGTATGGTATCGCCGGGACGGACCCCCAGCTCGGTAAACAGGCGCTGGCCGGCCCAGACCTCGCCGGAGCGCAGTTCGCTGCGGGCAATCTCGCGGGCCGGTGCACCCGGGCTGTCAGCCACCTCAAACTGTCCCTGCAACGGGTAGGCACTGGAAATGGCATCCACCGCCACCAGCTGGAACCGCTCGCCGGCTGATGCCATGCTGCGAAAACTGATGGACTCTGCCTGACGCAGTTGCAACTTCCCGGCCTCAGCCGCGTAGGCAGTGTCAAACGGGCGGGCGGATTCCAGCACCAGGTCACCACCCAGCATCTGGCTGGCCTGACTCAGCATGGCCTGTTCCACCCGGCTGGTAAAAAAGCCAACGGATGAGACCGCCATGGCCGACACCAGCAGGGCCAGAAACAGCAGCTTCATTTCCGGAAGTCGCCAGCGCCGCTGCCACTGGGTCAGGGCCGCCCCCAGGTGTATTCCCTTCATGGCTTTACCGCCTCCAGTTCACCATCCACCAGCCGGTACCAGTGCTGACACCGGGCCGCCAGTTCTTCATCATGCGTGACCAGCACCAGACTGGTCTGGTGGTCATGCTGCAGGGCGAACAGGCGCTCAACCACCTCATGCCCGGTGTTCCGGTCCAGATTGCCGGTGGGCTCATCCGCGAACAGCAGGCCCGGACGGGTCACAAATGCCCGTGCCAGTGCCACACGCTGCTGCTCGCCACCGGAGAGGCGCACCACTGGCTGGTGCAGGCGCTGTGCCAGCCCCACCTCGACCAGTGCCTGTTCTGCCCTGGGACGCAGATCGGCTGCCGGATGAGCCGCCAGTTCCAATGGCAGCATCACGTTTTCCAGCGCGGTCAGGTGTTCCAGCAAATGAAAAGACTGAAACACAAATCCGACCCGCCCCAGTCGCAAGGCGGCACGCTCGTCCTCGGTCTTGCCGCTCAGGTCCTCCCCGAACAGCTCCACGCTTCCGCTGCTGGGTTCATCCAGCCCGGCCAACAACCCGAGCAGGGTGCTTTTGCCGGAACCGGAGGCACCGGTAATGGCCAGCGAGCCGGCAGGCGGGACGCTCAGGGACACCTGTTTCAGAATCGCCAGGGGGCCGGTCGAGACGCCGTCAGTATCGGAACCGTGACTCATCATAATGGTTTTATTAAGGGCATGAGCCTGTAGAACGGGAGTATCCATACAATATCCGGATGATGCCAGAAACGCGCAACTATACCCCAGCAAGCAGGGGATGCAAGATTACGCCAGCGGCTGGCAGGGTTTAAAAACTGCCGTTATGCTTGGCCCTGTTTTTTAATCCTGCGGTTGAGGATATGCCATGATCAGAACCTTGGTGCTGGGTTCCACTTCTCCCTTTCGGCGTGAGCTGCTGGGGAAACTGGGGCTGCCGTTTGAGTGTGCCGCCCCGGCCATTGATGAAACCCGCCATGATGGCGAAAGCGCGGCAGCCATGGTGCGGCGGCTGGCGCTGGACAAGGCACGTGCCGTGGCAGAGCGCTACCCGGATGCACTGGTGATCGGTTCGGATCAGTGCGCCGTGATCGGGGAGCAGATTCTCGGCAAGCCGGGGGATCATGCCTGTGCACGGGAGCAGCTGCGGGCCAGCTCCGGCCAAACGGTCCGGTTTTTGACCGGCCTGTGCCTGTATGACAGCCGCACGCAGGATTATCAGCTGGAAGTGGAGCCGTTTGCGGTTGAATTCCGGGTGCTGAGTGAGCGTGAGATTGAAAACTACCTGCACCGGGAGCAGCCCTATCAATGTGCCGGCAGCTTCAAGTCCGAGGGACTCGGCATCAGTCTGTTTCAGCGCCTGAACGGGGATGATCCCAATGCCCTGATCGGCCTGCCGCTGATCCGCCTGGCCGCCATGCTGCGGCATCAGGGGTTCGAGGTACCGGGACCGGCCTGAGCCGGTCTGGTGATGGCAGTGATTACTGCAGGCTGCTGCGGATGGTTTCCAGTACCGGGTTGGTTTCCGGGTACACACCACGCCAGATGCAGAACGATTCGGCGGCCTGCTCCACCAGCATGCCCAGACCGTCCAGCACCTTGTCGGCCCCGTGTGCCGTGGCCCATTGCATGAAGGGTGTCGGTGCAGCACCATACATCATGTCATAACAGCTGCCGCCATCCACCAGTATGCCGGGGGGCAGGGGCGGCAGGTCCCCGGCAATGCTGGCAGCCGTGGCATTGATAATCAGGTCGAAATGCCCGGTCAGCGCAGCGTAACCGCCGCCGCTGACCGGGCCGAATGCCGCAAAGGCCCGAGCCAGTTCCCCGGCTTTTTCCGGGGTGCGGTTGGCAATGTGCAGCTGTACCAGTCCCTGTTCCAGCAGGGGCTGCAGCACCCCGCGTGAGGCCCCGCCAGCGCCCAGCAGCAGGACACGCAGCCCCGCAGGCACTATCCCGAAGCGTTTCAGGTCACGCACCAGACCGACACCGTCGGTATTTGCGCCCTGAATACGGCCATCCGGCTGAAAGCTCAGGGTATTCACGGCCCCGGCCTGGCGTGCATGCGCACTGAGATCGCTTGCCAGCGCCCAGGCCTCCTGCTTGAAGGGCAGGGTGACATTGCAACCCCGGAAACCGCGGGCCTGCAGGTCGGCGGCAAAAGCCCCGAACCCGTCCCGGGCCGGCATCAGGGCCTCATAACGGATATCCTGCCCGGTCTGCTGCGCAAACAGGGCATGGATGGCAGGCGACTTGCTGTGTTTTACCGGGTGGCCCAGAACCGCATACTGATCACTCACTGACACACTCAACCTTGTTGGCGTTATTGACGTTTAAGGACCGGCACCGGGCTCAATCCATCGGAATCACGACTTCCCGCTCCGAGTTGGGAGACAGGTCAAACATACGACTGCGTTCAATCTCATCCATGCGGGCAGTCACCTTATAACTGCCGGGCTTCAGGTTGAGCGTCACCATATGGCGCGGCACCACCCTGACAGGCCGGTAAATGTTGTCCAGACGATATACAAACCAGGTCACTTTTGCAAACGTCGGACCTTCATGCAATGTCGCCACCAGTTTGACCACCCCCGCCCCCTCGCTTGGCGGAACCTGCTTCCCGTCCGCAGCCACCCCGGCCTGCAGGAGTATCGCCATCATGATCATTACAACCCCGGATACCCGCTTTGGCCCCAAGGGCAGAATGTATCCATACATAATACTATCCTCTCAGGTTTAATCTTTCCTAACCTTCCGGCAGACTGTCGGGAAAACATGGCAATATCACGATGGCCTGACCATAATCCGGTGCAAGTGAATACCGGCCTTTTCAACATGCAGACACCTTCGACAAACCATGCCTACCTGAAACAGCGCCACTGGCTGTTCGGAACCCGTGAATTTGTCATCAAGGACTCCCGCTTTCTGCTGGTGCGCGAAAGATCCCTGCTCCGTTCCCATGAAACCCTTATCCCGCTGGAACTGCTGCAGGCCAATCCGACCTACTCGACGTCCTTTTCCATCAAATGGCTGCTCAACAGTCTGTTCATGACGGCACTGACCCTGCTGCTGCTGCTGCTGAGCCAGAAATATGCCTCCATCATTCTGCTGCTGCTGGCGCTACCGTTTGGGGGCGCTGCCCTGGTACTGCTGTACCGGTTTTTCCTTTACACCGCCCGCCTCACCGTGTTCCGGCAACGTCATACCAATGAAAACTTCCTGTTTTTATGGCAGAACAAACCGGACACCACCCAGTTCCGGACCTTCATCACCCGGCTCAATCACCTGATCCGGCAGGCCGGCACCCATCCGATGCCGGAAGCCGGCCCGCCCGATACACAGGGTCGGGCCTGAGGCATCAGAGACCCATCGCCTGACGTGCCAGACGCTGCTTCAGCAGCGGCAGACGATCCACCCACTGCATGCCGCCGTTGCGCAGCGGCGTCAGCAGGGGCGAACGGTTACCGAACAACAGCCGGAATCCGTCCATGGCGTGCCGGGTCAGCAGATTATCGCCCTTGCGGCTGCGCTCATACCGGCGCAGCACACCAACAGCACCCGGGTCCGGGCTGTTGCGTACCACCGCCGCCAGGGCAGCAACATCCTTGAAACCAAGATTGACGCCCTGTCCTGCCAGCGGGTGCACCACATGAGCGGCATCTCCGATCAGGGCCAGACGCTCGGCCACACAGGAAGGCGCATGGGCACTCTGCAACGGGAAGGCTCCCAGTGCATCCACCGAGACCACCTCACCCAGACACTGGTCCAGACCGGCAGCAATCCGGGTACGCAGTGACGCCTCATCCTGCCCCAGGCAGGCATCAGCCAGATCGGACGGCAGGGTCCAGACCATGGAACAGGTGTGTGCCTGTGCCAGCGGCAGGAAAGCCAGCGGACCATCCGGCATGAAACGCTGCCAGGCCGTCTGTTGATGGGGCCTGGCCGTCACAACCGTGCCGACCAGTGCCTTCTGGCCCGGATCGTCCTGTTTCCAGTCCAGACCGGACCGGTTTCTTGTCAGTGAATTTGCACCATCGGCTCCCACCAGCAACTGACAACCCAGTACCCGGTTGTCTTCCAGCTCAACGCAAACCTGCCCGTTCCGGATGACAAAATCCCGCATCGGAGCCGAAAAAAGCAGATCAACCGGGGTTTTCCGTGCCAGAACATCCAGCAGGGCCAGCTGCACAATCCGGTTTTCCACGATGTAGCCCAGGGCGGGCTCACCCATCTCGTCGGCACCGAAACGGACCTCACCGGAACCGGTGGCATCCCAGACCACCATGGACTCATAGGCGCAGGCCCGACGTGCCAGAACCCCCTCCCAGGCCCCGACCTGCTGCAGCAGGCGGCAGGAAGCCGGGCTCAGGGCCGAAACCCGTGAGTCAAAAGGCGCATCCGCAGTCCATGGCCGGGGGGGGTGGTTTTCCAGCACGGCAATGTGCAGTCCCGAATCAGCCAGCAAGGCAGCCAGCGCCAGACCGGTCATGCCTCCTCCCACAATCACCAGTCCATAATCCATAAGCCACCCCCATTGATATGCCGATTCAAGGCCCCAGTATAACAACTAAAACCGGGCGACGTGCATAAAAAACAAACAATACACCAATTTGCCCCCTGCCCCGCCAGCCCGCCTGGTCCCACAGCCTGCCACAGTTCTTTATTGTTTGGCCTGAAAGGTTATACTGCGCGCTTTCCCCCACTCACCCAGGAGCCGATGTGATGAATACCGCCCAGGAAACAGCCAATATCCTGATTGAAGCCCTGCCCTACATCCAGCAGTACAGCGGCAAAACCATTGTCATCAAGTACGGTGGCAACGCCATGACCGAGGAAAACCTCAAGCAGGGTTTTGCCCGTGACATCGTGCTGCTGAAACAGATCGGCATCAATCCGGTCGTGGTACACGGCGGCGGCCCCCAGATCGGTGCCCTGCTCAAGCGCATCGGGAAAGACAGCCAGTTCATCGACGGCATGCGCGTCACCGACGAGGAAACCATGGACGTGGTGCAGATGGTGCTGGGCGGGCTGGTCAACCAGCAGATCGTCAACATGATCAATCAGGCCGGCGGACGTGCCATCGGCCTGACCGGCAAGGACGGCAACCTGATCCAGGCCCGCAAGTTGATGCTGGAACGGCACGGTGCGGATGATCAGCTGCTGGAAACCGTCGACCTGGGGTATGTGGGCGAAGTCGAGAAAATCAATCCGCGTGCGGTACGCCTGCTGGAAGAAGATCGCTTCATCCCCGTCATCGCCCCGATCGGTGTCGGCATCGACGGTGCCACCTACAATATCAACGCCGATCTGGTGGCCGGTAAAATGGCCGAAGTGCTGCAGGCGGAAAAGCTGTTGCTGCTGACCAATATTCCGGGGGTACTGGACAAGCAGGGCCAGCTGATTGACACCCTGAGCCGGGCCGACATCAAGCGCCTGACCGCCGACGGCACCATTCATGGCGGCATGCTGCCCAAGCTGGCCTGCGCCACCGACGCCATTCATGGCGGGGTGGGCAGTGCCTGCATCCTTGACGGACGCGTGGAGCATGCCGTGCTGCTGGAACTGCTGACCGACCAGGGTGTCGGCACGCTGGTGATGGACTGAGGGCCGGAATCTGCCCCGTCATCGCCGGCCCTTTCTCCACAGGGGTGTTTTCACCTGCGCCCCTGCCACCCGGCAATCAGCGAACCGGCCACAATGGCCGCACAGGCCAGCCACAGGGTCGGCCCGTTTTCTGCCATACCGGCCAGCACCAGCACCAGGGTCGAAATCAGCGGTGCGGAATAGGCCAGCACGCCCAGCAGTGACAGGTTGCCATGCTTGATACCGTAATCCCAGGTGAAAAAGGCAATACCCATGGGGCCGATGCCAAGGCCGATGATCCCGAGCCACTGCATGGCACTTTCCGGCCAGACCGTGGTTTCCCACAACAGGTGGCACGGCAGCGCCAGTAGTGCGGTCACGGCACAGAACCAGCCCACGGCATCGGTGGGCACCCGGCTCACCAGTCGGCTCAGCACGGAATAACTTGACCAGATCAGGGCACAGGCCAGCGCCAGCAGATAACCGGACAGGTATTCAGGGCTGAAGCCCCCCGACTTTCCACCGACCAGCAGCCAGCAGCCGAACAGGGCAACGACGGCACCGAGCAGATAACGCTTCAGCAGCCGCTCCCCCGGCAGCAGGCTGGCAAACAACACAATCAGCAAGGGCCAGAGGTAGGCCAGCAGGCTCACCTCCACTGCTGGCGCCTTGCTCATGGCCAGAAAATAGCAGAAGTGGTAGCCGAAATAGCCCCCTACCCCGATCACCCAGGCCTGCCAGGGCTGACGTGCATGGGCCAGCCCCGATACGCCCCTGCGCCACCAGTTCAGGCACATGAGCATAAAGGCAATGCCGAAGGTCATGGCCAGCAGCTGAAACGGCGGAATCTGCCCCCCGGTCAGGCGCGTAAGCAGCGCCAGCAGGCCCCACAACATCACGGCCACATACCCGATCAGCGTGGCACGCAAACGTTCTGACATCAATGACTCCTTCCTGGTTGTCGGGCACCCGTTTCCGGAAACCTTACCCGCATAAAGTGCAGGCAATGTACCGCAATGGCTGCTGCCTGTCTGCCACAATAAGCCGGTATCAGTCTGATACTGCCACTCCGTCAATACAGCCCGCCACAGGCCTGCCCTGAGTACGGCATCGGCTTGTCATTATTACCCGCAACTTCTATCCTGTGCCCGGTCATCAGGGAGCCACGATCATGAACATGAACCTGCCACGCATCATCTGGATTTACTGGGACCAAGGCAGCACCAGACTGCCCTTTGTGGTCGGGCACTGTGTCGCTTCCTGGCGTGCACGGCATCCGGACTGGGAAGTGCGACTGCTGGAGCGCAGCCAGCTGTCACAGTGGATCACGGTGCAGGATATTGAACCCCGTCCGGACATGCCGGTACAGCTGTTTACCGATCTGGTACGGCTGCGCCTGTTGCGGGCACATGGCGGGGTCTGGGCCGATGCCACCCTGTTCTGTGTGCAACCACTGCCGGCATGGCTGCCACCCCGACTGCAGCAGGGTTTTTTTGCCTTTGCCAGCCAGCGCCCTGACCGCCTGATGACCAACTGGTTTCTGGCCGCCACTCCGCAAAGCCCGCTGTTGCAGGGCTGGAGCCGGGATATGGAAACTTTCTTCGCCCAACGCCACTTCCCCCCTCAGACCGGCTGGCGGCGGCAGCTGATCCGGCGCCTGACCAGCCTGCGCAAACGCGGCCTGCTGCCCAACCGCATCTGGTTTCACCCACTGGTCAGCGACACCCTGAAACTGCGCCCCTACCCGCTGCCCATGTATCAGTTCGGTGACACCCTGGAACGGCATCCGGCCCTGGCCAACCAGTGGCGGGAGCGGGATGTCCTGTATGACACCGGGGCGGAATGGCTGCAGAACCGGCTGGGCATGAATCAGGCGCTGACTCCGGAAGGCCGGGCCTTTATCGACAGTGATGCCACACCGGTACACAAGCTCAACTGGCGTCAGGACCCCGGCAGGCTGGAGCCGGCCACCCACCTGGGCTATCTGCTCACAACCCGTGATGCCGGCCAGCCGGGTGACTGAGCGCACACTGCCGCAAACTCCCACGCAGCCTGTGCCACCCTGACAGGCATTTTGCCCGAATCAGCCCCATTGTCCCATTTATGGATCACTGTTTCCCATCAGACCCGGTTTACGCCACCGACAGGCCCACTATAATCCGATTCATAAAAAATCATCCGGAGTTATCATGAAAGTGTTATTCGAACCGATCCGTGTTGGCCGTTATACCCTGCCCAACCGGCTGGTGATGGCCCCCATGACCCGTTCCCGTGCCCATCCTGACGGCACACCGGGGGAACTGGCTGCCGACTATTATGCCCAGCGTGCCGCCATCGGTCTGATCGTGGCCGAAGGAACCCAGCCCTCGGACGATGGCCAAGGCTACCTGACCACACCGGGTATTTACACCGACGCACACCGCAGGGGCTGGAAAGCGGTGACTGACGCCGTGCATGCCCGGGGCGGACATCTCTTCATCCAGCTGATGCACGCCGGACGCATGTCGCACCCGGACAATACCCCGCATCACCGTCAGGGCGTGGCCCCTTCCGCCATTGCACCCGATGCCCAGATGTTCACGGCCAAAGGCATGCTGGACATTCCCGAACCCCGCGCCCTCAGCACGGCAGAAGTGCGCCAGACCGTACAGGATTTCCGCCACGCTGCCCGCTGTGCGGTGGATGCCGGCGCGGATGGGGTGGAGATTCACGGTGCCAATGGCTATCTGATACAGCAGTTTTTCGCCCCCAGCGCCAATACACGCACGGATGAGTACGGCGGTTCCATCGAAAACCGTACCCGCTTTGCCATTGAGGTCGCCACGGCGATTGCAGAGGAGATCGGCGCTGACCGTACAGCCATCCGCCTGTCACCAGGCTCGGCCTTGTGGGGGATTGATGAAGGGGCGGAAGGACCGGCGCTGTACCATCATCTGGTCCGTGAACTGGATCAGCTGGGACTGGCTTACCTGCACATTCTGCATCATGGTGACGAGGCCCTGCTGGCAGACCTGCGCCAGCGCTGGAGCCGTGTGCTGATCCTGAACCGGCCGGGACAGCCAAGAGACAAGATTGGCAGCGATATCGCCTCGGGCCTGGCCGATATGGAAGCCTATGGCCAGATGGTGCTGGCCAACCCGGATTTTGTCGCCCGCCTGCAGACGAGTGCTCCCCTGAATGAAGCTGACAGCAGCACCTTCTTTGGTGGCACGGCTCAGGGTTATACCGATTACCCGACCCTGCAACAGGCCTGAACCCGACTTGGCAACTCCCCTGCTTTTCATCAGGCAGGGGCTGCCAAGTGCTGATATTGTCACAATTCTCGACAGGTGAAGAACTCACTGCGCCTTTCGGGCGATGGAATCCGTATCTGGCAACAACCGCAGCACTGCTCCTTTCGTCACGGGGGGAGCCATCCGTGCCTGCCGGTGGGCCGCCCAGAGCGGCAGCATATCGGCATAGTGCGGGTGAAAAGCATGGCCGGACTGGCCCGTCGTGAGAATGGCGACCGACTGCTCCCAGTCTCCCGGTGTCACCACCATGCGCAGGGATGGCAGCCAGTTCACCGCCGGGTTGCCGATATGCCAGCCGGTGGCATTAATCGCCGCCCCGTTGCCCCCCACACCCACCGGCTTGAGATTAAACAGGCGCTCCACCGGCCCGATACCGGAACGGCCCAGCGTACCATGACGAAAAGTCACGGTATGCAGCCGCTCCCAGCGCCACGCAGACGGATCATCACCCAGCCGGGCGGTCAGTGCTGCCAGCGCGGTGCGGAAAGCATGGACCAGCTGGTCATCCCCCCCTTCCCGCTCCGGTGTGTCCACATTATCCCACCAGTCACTGTCCGGCTCCGGCAGCAACCGGCGCACCACCTCATACCAGCGGTTGCCACCATCAATGCCGGTGGGTACCTGATCCGCAAAAGTATTGAGCAGCAGCTGCGCCCAGAACGTGGCAAACAGGGCCGCTCCCGCCGAATCCGCCCGATCCTGATAATCCCAGCCCCTGAGCAGCGCCAGTGCCTCACGCTCCCTGAGGGTAGTAAATGCCGGTTTCAGTGCCAGCAGGCGCGGTACCAGCAGAGCGGCCATGGCATTGTGGGCATCGGCCTGCATGCGCACCATATCGGCACGGGTCAGCTGCCGTTGTCCCTGCAGCAATGCCACAATCCGCCGGGCACGAAAACCCGTATCCCAGTCTCGGGTCAGAAACGGATAAGCCCCTGCCGCCACCCGGTTATTGGCCGAAACCAGAAAGCCTTCCGCCGGATCAAGCACCCGTGGCAGATCCGCAAACGGTACCGTGCCCTGCCAGTCATGCACCCCGTCCCAGCCTGCCACCGGCAGCCAGCCATCCCCGCTGTTACGTAATGGAATGTGCCCCGGTGCCTGATAACCGATATGCCCTTTGGCATCCGCGTACAGCAGGTTCTGGGCCGGGGCCTGAAAATGTGCGGCTGCAGCCCGGAATTCCGCCCAGTTACGCGCCAGATTGAGCTGCCACATGGCCTCAAACGGGCTGGCCGGTTCCAGCGCGGTCCAGGCCAGTGCCGCCACGGTTGTTTCCGCTGTCGCCGTGGCACCGGCTGTCGAGCGGGCCGGGGGGGCGGCGTAAAAATCCGAAATCACCGGACCGTGCCGGGTACTGCGCACCTGAACCTGGCGGTCTGGCGCTCCGGCAATACGAATCGTTTCAGTACGGGTGACAAAGGGTTCCCAGCCACCCGGTACCGCATACTGCATGGCGTCATCCGCCGATACCCGCTCCAGAAACAGGTCCATGACATCGGCCCCCAGATTGGTCAGGCCCCAGGCAATATCCCGGTTATGACCGATCACCACCCCCGGCACCCCGGCAAAACTGAAGCCGTTCACATCCCAGCGACAGGCCGGCGTCTGCGGGCGGCAATGCAGACTGTTGCGATACCAGATCGAAGGCAACTCCACACCCAGATGCGGATCATTGGCCAGCAGGGGCAGCCCGCTGCGGGTCAGGCGGCCCGACACCACCCAGGCATTGGAACCGATTGCACTTCCGCCCGGCCCCAGCCATGTGTCCAGCTGGCGGGTATTCTCCTGCACTGCCGTCAGCAGGGTCGGCGGCAGCACCGGGCCAGGAACCGTGCCGGCAGGTATCCCGGATGTGGTATCGGCAACAGATACCGACACCGGTGACGCTGATGGCACCGTCAGGGGATGGTCTGCCGGGTAATCCGGATACAGCACCTGCACCTGTGCCAGACTCAAGGTCTGCAGCAACTGTGCCCGTTCCAGCTCCTGCTCCAGGTTGCCGCGTAAATCCCAGGCCATGGCCTTACCCCAGGTCAGGGTGTGTACCGGCTCCCAGGGCTCGATCTGATAGTCCGGGCTGAGCCAGTCCAGCAGCGCATATTCCAGACTGGCACGCGCCCCCTGATGCCCGGCCAGCCAGGCGTTGACCCCCGCCGCATAAGCATGCAGCAAGGCACGTGACGCCGGTGCCAGCTGTGCCCATTCCCGTTCCGCCACCCGGTACCAGCCCATAGAGCGCAGAAATACATCGGTACCGAACTGGCTATCCCCGAACATTTCCGCCAGCCGCCCGGCACCGACATGCCGCCAGACATCCATCTGCCAAAAGCGATCCTGGGCATGCACATACCCCTGGGCAAAAAACAGGTCATCCACGCTGGCTGCGTAGATATGTGCCACACCCAACGCATCGCGCCGAACCTCAACCGGCTGTTCAAGCCCGGTCAGATGGATGACCCCGGTTTCTGCCGGAAAAGACTGGCGTGCCGTGACCCAGGGCAGGTAAAGCTGAAACCAGCCAATGCCCGTTCCCGCCATCAGCAGCACCAATCCCAGCAACCCCGCCAGCCCGCGCATCAGAATCCGGCGTTTTTTCTCCATGCCCGCCCTGCCCCCGTGTTCCTGTGTCTTCTGTCGGTACCGTAACATGATCCGTTTCCGAATGCTGCCAATCCACCCGCACCACACCCTGCCCGCCTTGCCAGGCACATCCGGCTTGCGGTAACTTGGCAGTACCTTTACTCCGCCTGCAGGGGGCTGCCATGGATTTCAATGAACTGATCGACCGCCGTCATACCCACTCCCTGAAATGGGACATGCTGGAGCCGCTGTATGGCGTCTCGCCTGACAACGGTATCCCCATGTGGGTGGCCGATATGGATTTCAGGCCGCCACAGGCGGTCAATGAGTCGCTGGCCCGGGCAGTGGCACATGGTGTGCATGGCTACTTCGGTGACGAAACTGCACACAAGGCCGCCATCATCGGCTGGATGCAGCAACGCCATGGCTGGTCAGTAGACCCGGAATGGATCATGACCGTACACGGGCTGGTGGCCGGTACCGCCCTGTGCCTGCAGGCGTTCACCGATCCGGGCGATGGCGTCATCCTGTTCACCCCGGTCTATCACGCCTTTGCCCGCATTATCCACGCCAACCGCCGCGACGTGGTGGAATCACGGCTGGTCAACCACAACGGGCGTTATGAAATGGATCTGGACACTCTGGCTGCACAACTGCGCGGTCATGAAAAAATGGTGATCCTGTGTTCACCGCACAATCCGGGCGGGCGGGTCTGGAGTGAGCAGGAGCTCAAACAGCTGGCCGATTTCTGTATTGCACATGACCTGCTACTGGTTTCCGACGAGATTCACCATGACCTGGTCTATCCCGGCCACCGGCACCGGCCGATGGCGCTGGCGGATACCGCAATCCGCAACCGGCTGGCCACACTCACCTCCACGACCAAGACCTTCAATATCGCCGGTGGCCTGACCGGTAATGTGATCATTGAAGACCCGGCCCTGCTGGCACGCTTCAAGGTGGCTCATCAGGCTTCCGGTACCTCACCCAACCGCTTCGGCGTCCTGATGGCCACCGCCGCCTACCGGCAGGGTGAAGCATGGCTGGAAGCGCTGATCCCGTATCTGGATGCCAACCGCCGTCTGTTTGATGCCGGTCTCCATACCCTGAGCGGATTCCGCTCCATGGACATGGCCTCCACCTACCTGGCCTGGGTGGACTGCGCCGGCACCGGCCTGACCCCGGAACAGGTGCAGGAAAAAGTGCAGCAGGAAGCCGGTATCGCCGCCAGCCACGGTGCCACGTTCGGCAGCGGCGGGGAAAACTTTCTGCGCTTCAATTTCGCCACCCCGAGAAGCCGGGTGGAAGAGGCGGTGCGCCGGTTGCAGCGCGTATTCGGATAACGGAGACACCCGACATGCATTCGCTACTTTGTATCGCCCACCGGGGAGCCATGGGGCATGCACCGGAAAATACCCTGGCCGCCTTCCGCAAGGCACTGGAACTGGGCGCACCGGCCATTGAGCTGGATGTCTACGCGCTGGACGGGGAATTGCTGGTGTTTCATGATGACCGCCTGGAGCGAACCACTTCGGGCCGGGGCCGTCTGCAGGATCAGCCCCTGTCTTACCTGCGCAGCCTGGATGCCGGTGGCGGTGAACCGATTCCGACGCTGGCCGAGGTGTGTGACCTGATCGCCGGGCAGGCCCTGCTGAATATTGAGCTCAAGGGGGCGGACACCGCCGAACCGGTGACCCGTTTCCTGCAGAGCCTGCTGAGTCAGCCGGATTGTCGCTGGTACAAGGCACAGTTCCTGCTCTCTTCCTTCAACCACCGTGAACTGCAGCAGGCGGCCCGGTATGACCCGGAACTGGCCTTGGGTGCGCTGTGTTACGGCCTGCCGCTGGATGATGCACGTTTTGCCTCCGACCTCGGGGCAGTGAGTGTCAATCCGGGCCATGACATGCTGGACCGGCGCTTTGTCGAGGATGCCCATGCACGCGGACTGCTGGTTTGTGCCTATACCGTGAACGAACCGGACGATCTGGCGCGGATGGCGGCCCTGGGGGTGGACGGGGTGTTCAGCAATTACCCGGAGCGGGTGCTGAATACCTTTACCCAGCCGGATACCCGCCAGGGCTGGCGTGGCCTGACCGGCAGCGTGCCACAACCCGATGGCATCGGCCCCGCACTGTACTACTCCTGAGGACCGCTGATGGATACGGAAGAACCGCAAACGGATTTCAGCATTGAGCAACTGGGTGAGTGCCTGTTTTCCAACCCCCTGCACCGGGTTATGGCGGTGCGCTATCGCCGCGACAGTGAACGTCTGCGGGTACAGCCGGAATTTGACAGCGGCCTGCCGTCCGGCCACCTGCCGGATGCCACAGCGGCAATGGAACTGGCCGGGCCGCGTGAGCAGGTGTTTTTCGATACCGGCAGGGTACGCGCTGCCATTGTCACCTGTGGCGGACTCTGCCCCGGTCTCAATGCCGTGATTCGCGGGCTGGTGATGCAGCTCTGGTACCTGTATGGCTGCCGGCATATTCTCGGCATCCGCTACGGCTTCCAGGGGCTGGGCAATGCCGCCCAACCGCCCATCACACTGACTCCGGCACGGGTATCGGCCATCAACGACAAGGGTGGTACCATACTCGGCTCGTCACGCGGTACCCCGCCCACAGCAGAGCTGGTTGACAATCTGGCGCGGCACCGTATTGACATGCTGTTCGTGATCGGCGGGGATGGCTCCATGCGCGGGGGCACGGCCCTGTGGGAAGAGATTCGCCGTCGCCAGAGCCGGATTGCCGTGATCGGGATTCCCAAAACCATTGATAACGACATTCCGTGGGTGTGGCGCACCTTCGGCTTTGATACCGCAGTGGCCGAGGCCGTCAAGGCCATCAATGCCGCCGAGGTGGAGGCCAATGGCATGCCGCAGGGTATCGGGCTGGTAAAGCTCATGGGGCGTGCCGCCGGTTTCATTGCCGCCACCGCCTGTGTCGCCTCCGGGAATGCCAATGCCTGCCTGATTCCGGAAGTGCCGTTTCAGCTCGATGGCCCCAACGGCCTGCTGGCCCTGCTGGAAAAACGGCTGTATGAGCGCAACCATGCCGTGGTGGTGGTTGCAGAAGGCGCAGGCCAGCATCTGGTCACCGGCCAGGGCACCGATGCCTCCGGAAACCCGCATCTGGGTGATATCGGAGCTTGCCTGAAACAGCGCATTGCTGAATACTTCGACAGCCGCAGCATCCCCTTTGCCATGAAGTACATCGAACCCAGCTACCTGATCCGTGCTGCCGCGCCGAATGCCTCTGATCAGCTGTATTGCGACCAGCTGGCACGGGCTGCCGTACATGCGGCCATGGCCGGTAAAGGGGGTCTGCTGATCGGTAACTGGAACGGACGCCTGGTGCATATTCCAATGCGGGCACTCAAGGGGCGCACCCGCCAGGTCAATCCCCACGGCGAACTGTGGTTCAGCGTGCTGGAAAACACCGGCCAGCCCCGGCTGCTGGACTGACCCGGTTTCCCGGGGCAATCGCTTGAAAACCCGGGCGGCCTTAAGGCATCAAGGGGATTTATGGGACTCCCCCCATGCCTGTGACCCCATCGCCCCTGACCTGTGTCAAGACCCACATGATCACCTCCCCCCAATGCCCTCGCTGCCCTGGCTGCGCTCGTCGGTTTTCTGCCGGGACTCCCGGTTTTTCCGGCTGCCTTGCACACCACACTGGGTTATCATCCCCTCATTTTCATCATCAGGCTGGATGCATGCCTCAAGAATTGCCACCTGTCCCGACCGCAGCCCAGGCTGCCGCCGAAGAAGCCGCACAGTTGCGTGCCGCACTGAATCACCACAGCCACCGCTATTATGTGCTGGATGATCCGGAAATTCCGGATGCTGAATATGACCGTCTGTTCCGACGCCTGCAGGCACTGGAGGATGAATACCCGGCCCTGCTCAGCCCCGACTCTCCCACCCAGCGGGTCGGCGGGTATGCGCTGACGGCATTTGCCGAGGTGCGCCATGCGCTGCCGATGCTGTCGCTGGCCAATGCCTTCAGTGACGAGGAGCTGGAAGCGTTTGAAAAGCGCATTCAGGATCGACTCAAACTGGCGGCAGATACCGTGATTGAATTTGTGGCCGAACCCAAACTGGACGGGCTGGCCCTGAGCCTGATCTATCAGGATGGGGTGCTGGTGCGTGCAGCGACACGCGGCGACGGGGAGACCGGTGAGGATGTCACCGCCAACGTGCGCACCATTCCCTCGATTCCCTTGCAGCTCATGGGGGAAGGCTGGCCGGTGCTGCTGGAAGTGCGCGGCGAGGTCTACATGCCGAAAGCCGGTTTTGAGGCCCTGAACCGGCGCATGCGGGATCAGGGCGCAAAAACCTATGTCAATCCACGCAATGCCGCTGCCGGCAGCCTGCGCCAGCTGGATTCACGCCTGGCGGCCCAGCGTCCGCTGGCTTTTTATGCCTACGCTCTGGCCCGGCCTGAGGGACCTGAGCTGGCACCGACCCATCAGGCAGTGCTGGAGCGGCTGGCAGGCTGGGGCATGCGCATCAATCCTGAAATCGCGGTGGTGCAGGGGGCTGCCGGGTGCCTGGCTTATTACCACCGGATCGGAGCCGGACGGGCCGCCCTGGCCTATGACATTGACGGGGTGGTGTACAAGGTCAATGATTTTGCCCTGCAGCAGGCACTGGGCTTTGTCAGCCGTGCCCCGCGCTGGGCCATTGCCCACAAGTTCCCGGCTCAGGAAGAGATAACGCGCCTGCTGGACGTGGAGTTTCAGGTCGGGCGCACCGGTGCGCTGACGCCGGTGGCACGGCTGGAGCCGGTGTTCGTGGGCGGGGTGACGGTCAGCAATGCCACCCTGCATAATATGGACGAGATCGAGCGCAAGGATATTCACATCGGTGACAGCGTGATTGTGCGTCGGGCCGGGGATGTGATTCCGGAAGTGGCACGTGTGCTGCCGGAGCGGCGTCCCGAGAATGCGCGCCCGGTTCGCATGCCGGAACGCTGCCCGGTGTGTGACTCCGAAGTGGTGCGCCCGGAGGGGGAGGCTGTGGCCCGCTGTTCCGGCGGCCTGTACTGCCCGGCCCAGGTCAAGGAGGCCATCAAGCATTTTGCCTCGCGCAAGGCCATCAATATCGACGGACTGGGTGACAAGCTGGTGGAGCAGTTGTTCGAGCGTGAACTGATCCGCCATGTGGATGACCTGTACCGGCTGGAAGCAGCTTCGGTGGCCGGCCTGGAGCGCATGGGCGAGAAATCAGCCCGGAACCTGATTGCGGCACTGGAAAAAAGCAGGGCGACCACGCTGGAACGCTTTATTTTTGCTCTGGGCATCCGTGATGTGGGGGAGGCCACAGCCAAAGCGCTGGCACGCCGTTTCGGTACGCTGGAAGCCCTGATGGCGGCGGATCGGGAGGGACTGGAACAAGTGCCGGATGTGGGGCCGATTGTTGCCGCCAGTATCGTGACCTTTTTTCAGGAGCCGCATAACCGCAGCACCATTGATCATCTGCGCGCCCTGGGGCTGCACTGGCAGGATTATGCGGTCAGTGTTCCCGAGGTTCTGCCCCTGAGTGGCAGGACCTATGTCATCACCGGTACCCTGAGTCGCTCGCGTGAGACCATCCAGACGGATTTGGAGGCACGGGGAGCCAGGGTATCCGGCAGTGTGTCGAAAAAGACCACAGCCGTGATTGCCGGGGAAAATGCCGGGTCCAAGCTGGAAAAAGCCGAACGTCTGGGGGTTGACATTCTGGATGAAGCCGGACTGGCAGCGTTGCTGGGACGGTAAAACAGGACAGGCCACCACCTCCGGCATAAGGACGTGCCGGGGGTGGTGGCACAAACGCCTTGTCTGGCGACTTTTTCATACTCGGCGCTCAGGTTATCAAGTGCCTTGACTGCAGATTTGGCTTCAGCCTTGATCTCGCGCAGAAAGGCCAGCTCGCTCTTGTTGGCGCTGCCATCGGCAAGGATGATGGTACGCAGGACAGCCGCTTCTTTGGTGAAGCAGGAGTGCAGATTCTTTTTGTGTTTTTCACCATTTACCTCAAGGTCAAGTACGTCGCAGACTCGCTTCTTGCTGTACCCAGAGGCCATGGACCGGATCATTCACCCGATATGGCTGATTCAGCGCCGGCGTCCGGCCTTGCCGCGCTGCCCGCGCCGCCCCTGTATGCCCTGCCTGAGTGCCGTGTTCATTTCATAAAGCCGCTGCAGCAGCTGCAGAACTTCCGGCGTTACCTGATGATCCTGGCGCAGCTGCTGCAGCATGCCTTCACCCAGCTCCCCTGCCTCAACCCGACTTAGAACCCCGGACGGGATGAGCGGGTCACCGGTATCGGTACTCATGGCGGATTGCGGAAAAAAATGTCCCGGCAGCGCCTGCACTGCCAGCGTGCGTCCATTGAGCTCGGCTCTGTCACCCTGCAGTTTCAGCACCAGCCGGTACTCCCCATCCCGCATCAGTAAACCCTGATGACTTCGGGCATACATCAGGAGTGGCTGTAATGCCACCGGCATACTGTCAACAGGTGCACGCAGGCTCAGTGCACCGCGCAGGGGCCGCAACCAGTCATCAGCACGCACGGGGTTCAGGGAGCCGGCTCCGGTTTCGGTCCATTGCAGGCTGGCAGCGGACTCCAGCGCAATATCATTGCCCTGTCGGGTTGCCAGCGTCCATTCCAGCCGTGTCTGTTCCGGTTTCAGTACCTGCCGGAACAATATCTGCCGGTACTCCAGCCGGGCGGCCTCCCGGGCCTGCAGCAGTTCCTGCATATGCTGCTGACCATCCCGCAATTCGGTATTCTCCTCATTCCAGTCCAGCCGGGCCTGCAGATTATCAAGCCGGTCCTGCAACCCCAGCAGGCGGCCAAGGCCCCTGGCATCGACGCCCTGCCAGGCGGCGCGCCAATCCAGCTGTGTGAGTCCGTTACGACTGCCATTGACATTTTCCAGCAACAGTGACAAGCGGCCCTCCAGCTCACCCTCGACCTGCTGCATCTGCCACTGCAGGTCACCATCCAGCGTGATAATGTCGCCATCCGCCATATCCAGTGATAAACCATTGCCGTGCAGTCCCAGGTTCTGCAACTGCGGGTAGCCATCCAGCGGGGCAATCGTCCCCTGCAAAGCCACAACCGGGGCCTTGAGCGTCCAGGTATTGCCATTCAGTTCCAGAACGGACAGCGCTCCCTGCAAGGTACCGGTACCGGCCTGAGTATCCAGGCTGCCTGAAAGCGCTCCCTGTGCCAACACCGTCTGGAGCCCTGCTTCGTTTTGATGCGCTATCGGGCCAAACTTCAGGGCATAATGCAGCTGCTGCCGGAAATCAAGTTCGGCATCCACGACCGGGAACTGGCCTGAGGGGAAAACCGCCTGCCACTGTGCCCGTTGGCTCTCGTCCAGCTGTGCCCCATCCAGCCGGGTATGCCAGCCGCTGACGGCAAGCCGGGGCTGGTTATTGAACAGCAGGGGACCATGGCGAATCTCGTGGATCAGGGGCAGACTGCCCAGACGGTTGTTCAGGGGCGGCTGGCGGAAGTGCAGCAGGGTACGAGCCCGGGTACTGAACAGGGACTTGCGGTAATCCAGCAGGGTCAGCTCCAGCGTATCCGATACATACAGGTGCTGCTCCGGGTCCAGATGCTGACGCAGCAAACGCTCGGTCTCCTGCCCCAGATACCAGCTGCTCACCCCCCACCCTACCCCAAAGGTCAGCAACAGAACCAGAAAAAACAGCAGGGTCTTTTTCATGCGTCAGGCACTCCGCAACCGGCTCAACGACGCCCCAACATCTGACGCCAGGACAGGCCGGTCAATCTCAGGGTGACAAAATACGACACAACGGCAACCACAATCAGCAATCCCAGCCATGCCATCCGCGTCAGGGCACTGGCAGACTGCCACCAGGCATCCGTCGGCATCAACAGCGCCAGCGCCAGCGCCAGCACGATACAGCCTGCCATTATTCGCAGCAGATGCTTGCTCCAGCCTGACCTGGGGTCAAACATGCCCTCTCGCCGCAGGGTAAGGTACAACAGCCCGGCATTGACAAAGCCCGCCAGTGCCGTTGCCAGTGCCAGCCCGGCATGTGCTCCGCTGGCACCGGACAGGAACCAGGGCAGCACAATCACCAGATTCAGGCCCATATTGGCAAAAATGGCAATGATCCCGATACGTACCGGGGTTTTCGTGTCCTGACGCGCATAAAAGCCCGGAGCCAGCACCTTGACCAGAATAAAAGCCGGCAGACCCAGCGCATAGGTCATCAGACTCAGGGCCGACATCTGCACATCGCTCCAGCGGAACTCACCGTACATCATCACGCTGGCCAGAATCGGCTCGGCCAGCATGACCAGCCCCACGGTGGCCGGAATCGCAATCAGCAACGCCAGCCGCAAGGCCCAGTCCAGTGTATGGCGAAAAGCCCCGGTATCGGCCTGGGCATGGTCACCGGACAGCTTGGGCAGGATCACGGTCCCGAGTGCCACACCGAAAATCGCCAGCGGCAGCTCCACAAAGCGGTCCGAATAGTAAAGCCAGGAATTGCTGCCCACGGCCAGAAACGAGGCGATATTGGTATTGATGATCAGGTTGATCTGGGCCACGGAGGAGCCGAACAGCGCCGGTCCCATCAGTTTCATGATGCGCCCGACCCCTTCGTGCCTGCGCCGAAAGCGGAAGCGTGGTACCAGCCCGAGTTGCCGCAGCGCCGGCAGCTGCACCGCAATCTGGGCAATACCGGCCACAAACACGCCCCAGGCCAGCGCCTTCAGCGGTTCATCAAAGTACGGTGCCACCCAGATCACGGCAATGATCAGGATCACATTCAGCAGTGCCGGGGCAAATGCCGGAGCCGCAAAATGCTTGAAGGTATTCAGGATGCCACCGGCCAGACCGGCCAGGGAAATAAACAGGATGTAGGGAAACATGATGCGCAGCAGTTCTGCCGCCAGCTCCGGACGTGCCCCTTCCTTGTGGGCAAAACCGGTGGCAATCACGTCGATCAGCCACGGTGCGGCCAGCATGCCCCCGATACTCACCAGCAGCAGTACCAGCCCCAGCATCCCGGCCACATGGTCAATCAGGTCCCTGAGTGCTTCTGATGAACGGGTCTTGCGATACTCGGACAGCACCGGGACAAAGGCCAGCGAAAAGGCCCCTTCGGCAAAAAAACGCCGCAGCAGGTTGGGGATGCGGAAGGCCACGAAAAAGGCATCGGTCGCACCGTTGACCTCGAAGTAACGCGCCACCACCATGTCCCTGACCAGCCCCAGAATTCGGGATACCATGGTCATGGCACTGATGACCATACCCGACCGGAAAAGCCCGCTGCTCATATTATTTTCACCCCTGACCTGAAAGCGGGGAATTCTGCCTCAAACCCGACCCCAAGTCATGTGCGAAATCAGGCCGGACTCAGGGCTGCTTGTAAAGCTGTGGTGCCATGGCCCGGTTGGCCGCCAGTCCGCCACGGCCCGGCTTGAAGGTGGCCGTTACCCGTCCACCTGCTGCCGCGCCTGCCGCCATGGCCGGTGCGGCATCAACGGCACGGGAAAAGGCATGTTGCAGCCTGAGTTGGGGATTGACCGCAGGCCGGGATGCCGCCTGCCTGACTGCTGCGGAAGCAGCCTGAGGCGCTGCTGCCTGCCGGACCTGAACGGCATTCGCGTTACTGTTCCGGGCCACCGGTGCCGGTGGTTGTGGAATCGGCCGGCTGTTGGGAGGGGGAATGTAAATATCCACTTCATGCGGCAGCGGTGCCCTGGCCGGTTGCGGCCTGCGTACCGGTGTTTGTGCCTGCTGCCGGGGTACGGGCTGTGCTGGCCGCGTTGCCACCTTTGCTGCTGCAGGCGGTCGCCTGACAGCAGGGGTACCAACCGGTGGTGCCGCATTCCCGTTCACCTTGCCGGTGTTGCGGCCTCCGGATGTGGCGACATTCAGCTTGCCGGCCACCCCGCGCATCAGTTCATCCGTGAGTGTCAGCTCCACCCGTCCCTTGGGCAGCTGTTCCAGCACCGACAGCACTTCCTCTTCGTGGAACTTGATCTTGTAGAACACCATCAGCACATTGCGCACATAGGCTTGGGTTTCCCGGAAAGGCGGTATGCCGCCATACCGGTCCACCCGCCCTTCCCCGGCGTTATAGGCGGCAAACACCTTGATGAGGTCATTGCCATAACGCTTCATCAGCCATTTGAGGTACTGGGTGCCACCGTGAATGTTCTGGTTGCTGTTCCAGGCATCTTCAATACCAAAGCGTTCAGCCGTGGCCGGTATCAGCTGCATCAGCCCCATGGCTCCCTTGGGGGATTTGGCTTTTTCCTGATAACAGGATTCCACTGCAATCACGGCCCGGATAATGGCGCTGTCCACATCATAGATGAGGGCATAGGTACCGATCGAATCACTGAAAGGTTCGGCACGCTGGTTCAATCTGTTCACCGACATGCGCACACAGGGGTGGCGCGAACTGGCCGCATCAGCCAGATCAATCACGAGACCCGGCGGCTTGGCAGCCAGGACCGGGTTACAAAATACCAGCCCCAGCAGAACCGGCAGGCTGAGGGACCTGATCCATTTTGTCATTGTAAAATTCCTTGTCTGTCCGTTCCGGTCTTCCGACAATTTCCTGCACTGTAATGCAGACAGACCAGACGGGCAATAAACATTAGCCCGCCTGAAGGCTAAATCCATGATTTTTTCACTATTTGCTTACGGCAGGCGGGAACGCTGCTCCCGCTCCAGGGTGGTTTCAGCTACTTTATTACGCAGATAAACCGGTATTCCCACCGCCACATCGACACTTTCATTGCGCAATAATGCAGACCGGGCCAGCGGCAGCAGGTCTTCCGCACGCGGCAGCCGGTCCGGATAAACTGCATCGAGTTGGGGGAACTTCTGCAACAGCTGCGGGTATTCACGCCAGCCACTCCCCACCGCCACCCAGTCAGAGAATATCGGTGCCGACCCATCCCTCATGCCCTCGGGCCATGGAACGGCTTCCGGGGCGGTAACAACTTCCGCTCCCCGACCTTCAGGCAGGCCATCCCGGATCACAAACGCCCCCCAGTAAACCTCGCCCATGCGGGCATCCATCGCCACCAGCACCTTTTCAGCACCATGGTGCTGATGCACCTGCCGGGCCAGAGCCGCCAGGGTGGACACCGGAATCAGTGGCAAATCGGCAGCCAAAGCCAGCCCCTGAGCCACCCCGGCAGCAATCCGCACACCGCTGAAAGCACCGGGACCACGCCCGAATGCCAGCCCGTCCAGTGCTTTAAGGGTCGTGCCACTACGGGTCAGTACCTGCTCCACCATGGGCAGGATCAAACGGGTATGCGCTCGCGGGCTGACTTCGTATTCGGCAACGATCCCGCCATCCTGCCACACGGCAGCAGAACAGGCATCGGTTGAGGTATCAATGGCAAGCAGTTTCATTCACGGTCCTGGGGTGGGGACGGGTCTCCTGAAGTTTCAGGCGAAGTTTCGGCGGTCTCGGGCGGGTCCGGTGCAATCGGTTCATGGCTGGCAAAAAAACGTTGCACAACCGCCAGTTTACGGGTTCGGGGCATACGCGGCAGACTGTCCAGAAACTGGCGTCCATAGCTGCGGCTCAGTAACCGGGTATCGCACAAAACCAGCACACCACGATCCTGCTGGTCACGAATGAGTCGCCCGACTCCCTGCTTGAGACTGATCACCGCCTGGGGCAGCTGGTGCTCCAGAAACGGATTCTCGCCCTGGCGGCGCAGACTGTCCAGCCGTGCCTCCAGCACCGGGTCATTGGGTGCAGCAAACGGCAGCTTGTCGATAATCACACAGCTCAGGGCTTCACCGCGCACATCGACACCTTCCCAGAAACTGGCGGTCCCCAACAGCACGGCATTGCCCAGGCTGCGGAATTTCCCGATCATGTCACGCGGGGGCGATTCCCCCTGCACCAGCAGCGGAAATTCCAGCAGGCCCTCCAGCTGGACTGCAGCCTCATGCAGTGCCCGATAACTGGTGAACAGCATGAAAGTACGCCCGCCACAGGCTTCAATAACCGGTACTGCCGCCTGCACCAGCGCTGACACGAAATCCGGGTGCCGGGGTTCGGGCAAATCCGGAGGCAGGTACAACAAAGCGTTACGCCAGTAGTCAAACGGGCTGTCCAGCCGCAGCGTGACAGCCTCACTCAGTCCCAGCCGGTTGACAAAATGCCGGAAGGAATCACCAACCGCCAGCGTGGCCGAAGTCAGCACCCAGCGACAGGGCAGGGTTTCCATACAGCGCTGCAGCGGACCGGCCACATCCAGCGGTGTGCTGGTGAGCGCAAAGCCGCGTGTGAAGGTCTCGTACCACTGCACCCGGTCGGCCTGTGGCTGCTGCAGGTGCTGCAGGGTGTGCCGAAACTGCTGCAGGCGCTCCAGAGAGGACGCCAGCTCCTGACTGCGCTCCACAGCCTGCCCCAGATAATCCGCCAGCAGGTCCAGACTTTGTTGCAATAGCGTGGTCTGCTCCAGTACACCCGCCTGCTCATGCAGCGGCTGCCAGGGGGCACGCTGGCCCGGCGCATCCATAACCAGCCGCAGATCCAGTATCACCTTGTCCAGCCGGTTGAGCTGCTCCCGTATCTGCGGCATGTCGGCAGCAGATTCCAGACTTTCCAGCCGGGTATCACGGATCCACTCCTGCAGCTGGCGACTGCTCAGGGTTTCACTGAAAAAAGTGGACACAATGTCGGGAATCTGGTGCGCCTCATCCAGTACCACCAGTTGTGCCTCGGGCAGCAGCTCCCCGAATCCATCCTCCTTGAGCACCATGTCGGCAAAAAACAGGTGATGGTTGACCACCACCACATCGGCCTCCATGGCCTTGCGTCGTGCCTGAACCACAAAGCAGTCATGATAGTCCCCACACGCAACCCCCTGACAGTTTTCCACCGTCGACGTCACGGCCGGCCACAGTTCCGACTCACGGGAAATGCCGGTCATTTCCGCCACATCACCGGTCCGGGTCACACCGGCCCAGTCCCGGATGCGGCTCAGCTGCCTGACAGCCCGCCGCTCCGACAGACGACCATCCAGCAAGGTGAGGTTGAGACGATGCAGGCAGAGGTAATTGCTGCGTCCCTTGAGCAGCGCGGTTTTCAGGGGGGCACCCAGTGCCTTGCGGATCAGGGGCAGGTCCTTGAAAAACAGCTGATCCTGCAGGGTCTTGCTGCCGGTGGAGAGAATGGCTTTTGTTCCCGACGCCAGTACCGGTGCCAGATAGGCAAAGGTCTTGCCCACCCCGGTACCGGCCTCAATCACCAGTACCCCCTGCGCCTGCAGCAGTTCGGTTATTGCCTGCGCCATGGCCTGTTGCTGGGGACGGGGCTGAAATCCCTCAATATGACGGGCAATCGCACCGTCCTGCCCCAGCAGCCCGTCCGTCATCCGCCAGTCAGGCGCAAGGCGCGCAGACGGATGGCATCATCACCGGGAGCCAGCTGTACCGCTTTTTTTGCCATGGAAGCGGCCTGTGTCCTGTCGCCCTGCTGCTCCTTGAGCTCGGCAAGGCGCAACCACAGCATGGCATTGTCCGGGGCGATGCGCAGCGCCCGCTCCAGTGTGGCAGCGGCCTGGTCATTCTTGCCGCCACTGATCTGGTTGTTGGCCTGTTTCAGCAACACGGCCACTGCGGGGGATTCACTGTAGGAAGACGGTACCGGTGGCAATGGTACGGCAGGAGCCGGTGTGGGCAGGGGCCGGCTGACAGGGGCCGGTGGTGTGTTCACAGCCAGGGTAACCGGTGCCGGCGGCGGAGCCGGACGCACGGGAGCCGTGGTCGTCACGCTTTCCGTCGGGGAGCTGCTGACAGCAGGTGTCCGGGTTTCCACATCCACACTCACCCATTCGTCACGCCCGAGTGCACGGGTCTGTACCGGAGCTGGCGCAGTCCGGGTCACAACCGGTGCTCCCGGCCTGACGGTATAGGACAGACCGGGCCGGGGCGTATCCGGAACAACAGGCTCGGGACGCCGTACCGGCACGGGGGCTTCAGGCCGGCTAACCGGTACGGGTGGCGGTGCAGGCTGTGGTGGCATGGAAGGCCGGGGAGCCGCTGGCGGTGGTACATAGCGCACGGCAGGCCGGGGATCTGCCGGTCTGCGCGCTGGAGCCGGGCGGGGTGCCGGCGTTTCCTGCGGCATGACTTCCACCTGCAGCGGCTGTAATTCCGGCAGGGGCTGTACAATGACCGGGGCCGGGACCGGACGCCGGACCGGGGCCGGATAAACCTCCGGTTCGGGGAGATACGGCGTGGGGGGCGGCCTGTCCGGCTGTCCCCCCGGAAAAGGCGGCAAGGCTGCCGGCTCCTCCATGGGAGCTGACGTACTGCAGGCTGACAGGGTCAGGACGATGCTCGCTGAAGCCAGCAGAAACAGGGACTGGCGCAGGTTTACTGTTGTTCTCATGCTCGGTCTTTCATTATTGCATCAGGTTATCCACCCAGTTTGAACGCACCGGCTGCTGCCGGGCCGGACGGGGTTGCGGTCTGGAAGCCTGCACCGGTGCTGCAGCCGGGGCCTGGGCAGGCTGCTGTGCCGGCTGTATCTGCGGTGGTGCGCAATAGCTGACCTTTCTGGGCTCGGTCCCCTTGATGAACGGGACACGCACCGGCTTGCCGCAGGCCGGATTGTGGCGCAGGCCGGTATACGGGTCAATGTTCAGCCACACCAGCTTGTTGTTCTGGCCGATCCGCAGCGGCTTGGACGGCAGCACCTTCATCATGTCGCCCCACATGTACAGTGCCCCGGTACTCCCGGTCATGTTGGTGGGCTGGTTGTCATCACGCCCCACCCACACCGTCATCACGTGCTGGCCGGAAAAACCGGCAAACCAGCTGTCTTTCTTGTCATTGGTGGTGCCGGTCTTGCCACCGACACGCTTCCAGGACGGCAGCATGGACTGCAGCGCCCTGGCGGTACCGCTGGTCGTTACCTGATTCAGGGCATAATGCATGAGCTCAACCGTTTCCGGTTTGGCAACCTGATCCACAGTCAGGGGATAACGGGTCAGCACCTGTCCCCGGCCATTCATGACCTCACGAATGGCATGCAGGGGGGAATAGGTACCATCGGCAGCGAGAGTCTGGTAAAGCTGCTGCATTTCCAGCGGCGTCATCTCCAGTGCGCCGAGCAGAATGGAAGGATAAGCCGGAATGTCCTGTTTGAAGCCCATGTCATGCAGCTCCTGGATCACCTTGTCCAGTCCCACATCCACCCCGACCCGAACCGCCGGGGTATTGCGCGACAGTATCAGGGCCCGGATGGTGGTCATGTAACCGCCGAAACGCTGGTCATAGTTACCCGGCTCCCAGTAACGCCGGGGACCGACCTTGACCGTGACCGGGCCGTCACTGACACGGGCATTCAGGGAGGCATACTGGCCCCCGCTTTCCAGCGCAGCCAGATAAATGAAAGGCTTGAGCAGGGAGCCGACCTGACGCTTGGCCGACAAAGCCCGGTTATAACCCGGATAACGCACATTGCGCCCCCCGACCAGGGCAATCACTTCGGCATTCTGTATGGTGCTGATGACCATGGCGCTGTTGAGCTTGTTTTTCGGGGTACGGAATTTCTTTTCCAGATTTTCCACCCGCTTGACCAGCACCTTCTCCGCCGTCAGCTGTACGATCGGGTCCATGGCAGTGAAGATCAACAGCCCCTCGGTGCGCAGGTCCTCCTCGCGGTAATCACGCTGCAGCTGTTCCCGCACCAGGTCGAGATAGGCCGGAAACGGGCTGGCTCCCGATGGTGGAGCCTCGCTCACCCCCAGCGGACGGGCACGGGCTGCCTCGGCTTCCCTGTGGTTGAGTACCCCGCCCTGCTCCATCACGGTCAGCACCAGATTGCGCCGTTGCAGGGCACGTTCCGGGTAACGGCGCGGATTATAGTAGGTTGCACCCTTGGCCAGCCCGATCAGCATGGCGATCTGGTCCGCCTTGAGGTCCTTGACTGAACGGTTGTAATAGAACTGGGCCGCCAGCCCGAAGCCGTGAATGGCACGCTCGCCATCCTGCCCCAGGTAGATTTCATTCAGGTAGGCTTCCAGTATCTCCTGCTTGGTGTAACGCAGCTCCAGCAGAAAGGCCATCATGGCCTCCTTGAGCTTGCGTCGCCAGCTGCGCTCATTGCTGAGGTAGAAGTTCTTGACCAGCTGCTGGGTGATGGTACTGCCGCCCTGTACCGTCTCGCCGGCTTTCAGGTTGGCAACCATGGCCCGCGCAATCGCCAGCGGATTGACGCCCTGGTGCTCGTAGAATTTTTTGTCCTCAACCGCAATCAGCCCGTCAATCAGGGCCGGGGAAACATCACGGATGCGCACCAGCACCCGGTCTTCCTTCTGGCTGGGGTAGAAGTTGCCGATCAGTACCGGATCAAGACGCATCAGCGGCAGCGGCTCCTGGCCGTTATTGTAGGCCAGTGTCTTGATCTTGCCCTTGCTGATGCTGATGCGGATGCTGCGTGCCGGCTCCATGTCCTCGGCAAACTGGAAACCCCGGGTATTGATCAGGAAGTCATCCTTGTCACGCTGGTACTGACCGATCTCGACCGGTTTCTCCAGCTGGGCATAACTGAGCAGCTTGAGTTCCTGTTCCAGATGATCGGCATAGAGCTGCTGGCCTTCAAACAGCTCCAGCGGACGGGCGAACACCCGTGCCGGCAAGGCCCAGCGCTTGCCTTCAAACTGGGCCCGCACCTGTTCGTCCAGCTGCATGGCATATACAATACCGCCCAGCATGGTCACCACCAGCACCACAATCAGCGTGATGCGAAACAACCGGCCAAAAACCACCAGGGAAAACCACAGTCCCTTGAATGGCATCAGCCACCACGGGGTGCCGGACTTGTTCGGGTTGTTCCCGGAATCCTGAGTCAAAATGATATCCTGCCAAAAAGTTGATGCATTACCCTTCTGCGACACCCCGGCTGCCTGAGTGTTCCCTGATGGATTTTACATTAATCCCCGCCGGGCGGACATGTCAGCACCCGACAAATTCTGGCGTGATTATAGCCCGCCTTGCCCATGCAGGGAAACAGGCGGGTATTCCTCCGGTCAGGTCGCCTCGCCCTGCAGGTGGTAACTTCTGACCCGGCGGCCATCGGGTTCCACCGAATGCAGGTGCACGTCATAGCCCCAGAGCTGGTGGGCATGGCGCAGCATTTCATAGGTCTCATTACTGAGTGGACGGCGATTGTGCATGTTATGGTGCAGGGTGAGTGAGCGATCACCACGCACATTCACGCTCTCGACCTGGATATCCGGCTCGTTGCTGCTGAGGTTGTACTGCTGGGACAGGCGTTCACGCAGTTCACGATAACCGCGTTCATTGTGAATGGCCACCACATCAATGGCATTGCGGCGGTCATCATCCTCCAGGGCAAAGAAATGAAAGTCCCGCATGATTTTCGGGGACATGAACTGCAGGATGAAACTCTCATCCCGGTAGTTGCGCATCACATTGTCCAGGGTGCTGATCCAGTTTGAACCGGCAATGTCCGGGAACCATTCCCGGTCCTCGTCAGTCGGGCGCTCACAGATACGGCGGATGTCCTGCATCATGGCAAACCCGAGCGCATACGGGTTGATGCCGGAATAATACGGGCTGTCAAAGCCGGGCTGCATCACCACATTGGTATGCGAGGTCAGGAACTCCATCATGAACCCTTCATTCACCAGCCCTTCGTCATACATTTCGTTGAGGATGGTGTAATGCCAGAACGTGGCCCAGCCCTCGTTCATTACCTGGGTCTGGCGCTGCGGGTAGAAATACTGGGCAATCTTGCGCACAATGCGGATGATTTCACGCTGCCAGCTTTCCAGGTGCGGTGCATTCTTTTCAAAGAAATACAGCAGGTTCTCCTGCGGCTCGGCAGGAAAGGTCGGAATTTCACGTTCCTGATCCTGTTTTTCCTTCAGGCGCGGCAAGGTCCGCCACAGGTCATTCAGGTGGCGCTGAACATATTCCTCACGCTCCTTCTGACGCTGTTTTTCCGCAGCAGCCGAAATCGGACGCGGGCGCTTGTAACGGTCAACCCCGTAATTCATCAGCGCATGGCAGGAATCCAGCAGGCGCTCAACTTCTGCCACGCCATGACGCTGCTCGCACTGGGTGATGAAATTTTTGGCGAAGACCAGATAGTCAATAATGCCATCGGCATCAGTCCAGCTCCGGAACAGGTAGTTGCCCTTGAAAAATGAGTTGTGGCCGTAACAGGCATGCGCAATCACCAGTGCCTGCATGGTCAGGGTATTCTCCTCCATCAGGTAGGCGATGCAGGGATTGGAATTGATCACAATCTCGTAAGCCAGTCCCATGCGTCCGCGTGAGTAGTTCTGTTCCACATTGACAAAATGCTTGCCATAGGACCAGTGGTTATAAAATACCGGCATGCCGACCGAGGCATAGGCATCCATCATCTGGTCCGAGCGGATGATCTCGATCTGGTTCGGATAGGTATCGAGGCGAAACTTTTCACGCGCAATGCGGGCAATTTCACGGTCATAGCGCTCAATGGTCTCAAAGGTCCACTCCGAACTGGTGGAAATGCAGTTTTTTTCCCGGCCCGTCTCATGCACCATTATTCGGCCTCCATGGTTTTGCGGAACAGCTCACGGAATACCGGATAAATCTCGGCATTGTTGCGCACCCGCTGGATCGCAAAACGGTCACTGAAATCCTGCTGCAGATGCTCATACAACCGCCACAGCCCCTGTGGCTCACGATCCCCGATCTCGATATAGGTATAATACTGTACCATCGGCAGCACACTGCCGGTCAGTGCCTTGTGGCAGCGCTCGTTGTCCTCCTGCCAGTTGTCTCCGTCCGATGCTTGGGCACAGTAGATGTTCCATTCATTCGGCGAGTAGCGCTCGGCAATGATGTCACCCATCAGGTTCAGGGCGCTGGATACCACGGTACCGCCGGTCTCGCGTGAATAAAAAAAGGTTTCCTCATCCACTTCCTGGGCCTGGGTATGGTGGCGGATGAATACCACCTCGATCTTCTCGTAGTTTTTCTTCAGAAAGAGGTAGAGCAGGAAGAAAAAACGCTTGGCGGTGTCCTTGATGTCCTGGGTCATGGAGCCGGACACGTCCATTACGCAGAACATGACGGCCTTGGGGGACGGGGTCGGCACCCGGACATGCAGGTTGTACTTGAGGTCGAAATCATCCAGAAACGGAATGCGGTTCAGGCGCACATTCAGGCGTGCCAGTTCCTCTTCCAGCAGTTCACGCTGTTCCGTATCCGCCTCATCCAGCTTTTCCAGCTCCGCCAGCAATTCAAGGCGACGCCGGCGCGATTTGCCCCCCAGGGCAATCCGGCGTGCATGGGCACTGCGCATGGAACGTACGATATTAAGCTGGTTGGGATTACCCACCTCGCTGTGACCGGCACGCCGGGTTTCAAAGCTGTCCGAAGTGGTGAGCTGGCGCTTGACCATATTGGGCAGGGCCAGATCCTCAAACAGGTACTCCAGAAATTCACTCTGGGAAATCTGGAACACGAAATCATCAATGCCTTCACCGGAGTCGGAAGCATCACCGGAGCCACTGCCGCCCCCACCCCCCTTGGGTGGACGCTGGATACGGTCGCCCTCGATAAATTCTTTGTTACCCGGATGGACAATCTCGCGCTGGCCACCGTCTCCATGATGGAAATGCGGCTCGGAAATGTCACGCCGGGGAATGGTGATGGTATCGCCCTGCTCCATGTCGGTCATATTGCGGCGACTCACCGCATCGGATACCGCCTCCCGAATCTGCTTGTGATAACGCTTCAGGAAGCGCTGCCGGTTGACCAGACTTTTATTCTTGCTGTTGAGACGACGGTCGACAATATAGGCCATCTTGCGCTCCTTGTATGTTAGCTACCGCCCCGCATCATCCGGGACGGGAGCAGCCATCCATCCGGTATTGCAGGATTACTGCGACTTGCGCACCCGCAGGTACCACTCGGCCAGCAGGCGCACCTGCTTTTCCGTGTAACCGCGCTTCATCATGCGTTCCACAAAGTTATCATGCTTGCGCTGTTCCTCCGCTGAGGACTTGGCACCATAAGAGATGACCGGCAGCAGGTCCTCGGTACTGGAGAACATCTTCATCTCGATCACCCGACGCAGCTTTTCATAGCTGGTCCAGTCCGGATTGCGGCCATTGTTGTTGGCACGGGCGCGCAGCACGAAGTTGACGATCTCGTTGCGGAAGTCCTTGGGATTGCTGATCCCGGCAGCCTTTTCGATCTTTTCCAGGTCCGAATTAAGGGCCGAACGATCCAGGAAATCGCCCGTTTCCGGATCACGGTATTCCTGATCCTGAATCCAGAAGTCGGCATAAGTCACATAGCGGTCAAACAGGTTCTGCCCGTACTCGGAATAGGATTCCAGGTAGGCGGTCTGGATTTCCTTGCCGATGAATTCGACATAACGCGGGGCCAGGTATTCCTTGATGAAGCTGATGTAACGGTCCTGCAGTTCTTCAGCATACTGCTCCTTCTCGATCTGGCGCTCCAGGACGTACATCAGGTGTACCGGGTCGGCTGCGACCTCGGTGGCATCATAGTTGAACACCTTGGAGAGAATCTTGAAGGCAAAACGGGTGGAAAGCCCGGACATGCCCTCATCCACGCCGGCAGCATCCTGATACTCCTGAATGGTTTTGGCCTTGGGATCAATATCCTTGAGGTTTTCACCATCGTAAATGCGCATCTTGGAGAACAGGTTGGAGTTTTCCGGTTCCTTGAGGCGTGACAAGATCGAAAACTGTGCCAGCATCTTCAGGGTATCCGGTGCACAGGGTGCCGCCCGCAGCGAACTGCCCTGCAGCAGCTTTTCATAAATCTTCACCTCTTCGGTGACACGCAGGCAGTAAGGTACCTTGACAATGGAAACCCGGTCGATGAAGGCTTCGTTGTTCTTGTTGTTCTTGAAAGCCTGCCATTCGGATTCGTTCGAGTGCGCCAGAATCACCCCGGTGAAGGGAATGGCCCCGATGCTTTCGGTGCCGTTGTAATTGCCTTCCTGGGTTGCCGTCAGCAGCGGATGCAGCACCTTGATCGGTGCCTTGAACATCTCCACGAACTCCATCAGCCCCTGATTGGCCATGCACAGGCCGCCGGAATAGCTGTAGGCATCCGGATCATTCTGGGGGAAATCCTCCAGCTTGCGGATGTCCACCTTCCCGACCAGCGAGGAAATATCCTGATTGTTTTCATCACCGGGTTCAGTCTTGGAAAGTGCAATCTGGTTCAGGCGTGAGGGATAGCGCTTGACTACCCGGAACTGACTGATGTCACCACCGAACTCACCCAGGCGCTTGACCGCCCAGGGTGACATGATGGTGCGCAGGTAACGGTGCGGGATGCCGTAATCCTCTTCCAGGATGGCCCCGTCCTCCTCGCTGCTGAACAGCCCCAGCGGGGACTCGTTTACTGGTGAACCCTTGATGCAGTAGATCGGCTCCTTTTCCATCAGTGCCTTGAGGCGCTCGGCCAGTGAGGACTTGCCGCCACCTACCGGTCCCAGCAGATAAAGCACCTGCTTGCTTTCCTCCAGCCCCTGGGCGGAATGGCGCAGGAAAGCGACAATCTGTTCAATGGCATCTTCCATGCCATAAAATTCATCAAAAGATGGATAGCGACGAATGACTTTATTGGAAAAAATCCGGCTCAGGCGTGGCTCCCTTGAGGTATCCACCAGCTCCGGCTCCCCAATGGCCCGCAACAGGCGCTCGGCACCGGTTGCATAAGCCAGCGGATCGGATTTACAGATCTCAAGGTATTCCTGCAGGGAATATTCTTCTTCTTGAGTTGCTTCGTATCTATCCTTGAAATGTTTGAATATACTCATTTTTTACCCCTTTATATCCTGCATGCCGCTGCGACCGACACCATGGCATGCGCTGATGACAAGACCCGCTCTGAGTCATGACCTCTGTTGCTCGCAATGCCCTGCAGCATCCACTCGGCGCGCGCAGTCATACTTCTGGCATAACCTATTAGACTATACGCCAGAACAACAGTTTTATTATTTGAAAAAATAATTCAGGCTATTTTTTGATCCAGATAGCTGCCTGTTTTCACAAGCCGGTTTTTTTAATTGATCACTATTTACACGTCTACAGACTATGCCCGAACGCTTAAACAGAGCATGAATATCGGGGAAATATTGCCAGCAAGTTTTTTATTCGGTATAAGCGCGTCCCCGCCTTGTGTCCGTTGTACCGCCAGACCTCGACACCTCGGATGTGAAGCCCCGGTTCTCGGATAGATTCCATCAGCTTCGATAAATCCGGCCTGACTGTCAGGTCTCAGGTTGCGGGAACGTGGCACCAGCGGGTTTGGTGTACGGATGGTGACATAAAGCGGGCAGCCTGGCGCATACAGTCAGCCAGTCGCTCTAAAACCGTGCAATCCAGTAACGGCGACCAGAGCAGGTTCATTCTCAGCAGGTGGCTGCCGGGCAGTTGATCCAGCGCCAGAGGGCGGAATTGAATGGCACCCAGCAGTGATTCCGGCAACAGGGAAACCGCCAGCCCCGCATGCACTGCTGCGGCCAGATTATCCATCACCGGGCTGTTCAATACCGGCTGATACACAATACCGGCCTGCTTCAAATCGTGCAGGCAGATATCACGCACAATACAGTCACCTTCAAACAGCGCCAGTGGCAGCCTGTCGTGCTCTTCAACAGGAACACCGGTTGGGGCTGACCATACCAGCCGTTCAGACCAGAGCAGCGCTTCATCGCTGTTGTTTGCTTCGCCAGCAACAATGGCGAGATCCAGCTCACCGCGCTGCACGCGCTGGCGCAGGTTGCGGCTGCGCTCGCAGACCACCCGGGGTTCAAGATCGGGAAAAGCCTTTAACAAAACGGGCACAAAGCAGCGTAGAAAATCCTGGGCATAATCGGCGGGCATGCCAAAGTTGATGCGTCCGCTCAGTTGCCGCTGACTCAGGGCCACCAGGGTTGCATTATTCAAACGCAGGAATTGCTCGGCATAACCCAGCAGCCTGTCACCCGCATCGGTGAGCTGGATCCCCTGATTGCTGCGTTCAAGCAGACGCGCACCCAATTGCCCTTCAAGACGCTTGATCTGCATGCTGACAGCGGCCTGAGAACGAAACACCGTTGCCGCTGCTTTTTTCAGCTCGCCTTCTTTCACCACGGCGCAGAAGGTGCGCAGTAACTCAAGGTCCAGCAAGGGTTCCATGTCAAGTCTCCCCGCCATCACGGAAAACGGCCGGGGACAGCCGAGCTCTCGTAAAAGCATGATTCAGTAAAAGTGAATTACGCAGTCAATAGTATTGGTTTGACTGCGTCATGTCTTATTTTTAATGTCAATAAACTTGGCCACAAGCGCCGGGTCATCATGTTGAAAATCAGCGGAGACTTCCAATGCCTATCAGGGCTATTCCTTCGACCATGGCGGGTGTCCAGTTATCCGGGCATGGCGGGCTGGAGATGCTGCATTACCGCACGGATCTGAGTGTCCCTCGTCCCAAGGCCACAGAGGTACTGATCAAAGTGGGGGCCAGCGCCGTTAATAACACCGATATCAATACCCGCATCGGCTGGTATTCCAAAAAAGTGAAAGCCGAGACTAACGCTGGTGGTGCTGAGGGATTTGAAACCGTTGATGACCAGGATGCAAGCTGGTCTGGCGTACCGCTGGTTTTTCCCCGCATCCAGGGTGCTGATTGCTGTGGTGAAATTGTCGCCGTTGGTGAGCAGGTTGATCCCTCCCGCATTGGGGAACGGGTGCTGGTCCGTACCATACAACAGCCCTTTGACACCCGTGGTGAGTATCACTGCATCACCTACGGTTCTGAGTGTGACGGTGGCTTTGCCGAGTATGCCATTGCCCGTGCAAGTGAAGCTTTTGCAATTAACAGCCAACTTACGGCTGCCGAACTTGCCTGCTTTCCCTGTGCTTATTCCACCGCTGAAAATATGCTGGAGCGTGCACAGGTTAAGGCAGGCGAGCAGGTGTTGATTACCGGTGCATCGGGGGGTGTTGGCTCTGCTGCGGTGCAACTGGCCAAACGCCGAGGAGCCAGGGTGATCGCTGTTTGTGGTATCGACAAACAGGCAGCGCTTTTAGCGCTGGGTGCAGATCAGGTGATTGCACGTGGTGAGTCCCTGGTTGCCGCTTTGGGAAAGGACAGCGTACAGGTGGTGATTGATCTGGTGGCCGGGCCGCAATGGCCGCAATGCGGTGAGCTGCTCTGCCGGGGTGGGCGTTATGCTGTTGCCGGTGCCATCGCCGGCCCTCTGGTTGCGCTGGATGTCAGAACCCTGTATCTCAAAGACCTCAGCTTTTTGGGTTGTACCTGGCAGCCCAAAAGGGTGATGCACAATCTGGTGCATTATATCGAGCAGGGTGAAATTCGCCCGCTTGTCGCAAAAACCTATCCGCTGTCCGCAATCACTACTGCGCAGCAGGATTTTCTGGCGAAAAACTTTATCGGAAAAATTGTGCTTTTGCCATCAAGGGAGCAGAGCCATGAAAATCACTGAAATTGCGGTTTATCAGGTTGATCTGCCTTATCGTGGTGGCACCTATCGTTTATCGGGTGGGCGCACCTATCGTTGTTTTGATGCCACGCTGGTTTGTCTGCGTACCGATAACGGTCTTGAAGGCTGGGGAGAATCGACACCTTTCGGCTCGACCTATATCGCCTCACATGCCCTCGGTGTGCGGGCAGGTATCGCTGAAATGGCACCGGCACTGTTAGGACGTGATCCGCGCCAGCTTGATCGTATCAACGAAGTGATGGATCAACGCCTGGTTGGCCATCTGGATGCCAAAACGGCCATCGATGTTGCCTGTTGGGACCTGTTTGGCAAATCAGTGGAGCTGCCCGTTTGCGAGTTGCTGGGAGGCAGTACCGCAAAAGCGATGCCTACGATTGATTCCACCTATGCGGGCGACCCTGAGGATATGCGTCGCCGCGTGGCAGAGACCCGGGCACAGGGCTATATCGGACACTCGATCAAGGTGGGTGCCAGTGCCGAAGAGGGTGGCCCGGCGCTGGATGCGGCCAGAATCGAGGCCGCGCTGGCCGATGCCAGACCGGGTGAGTTTTTCATTGTGGACTGCAACGGCGGTTTAACCGTAGAGCACGGGTTACGCATGTTAAACCTGCTGCCACCAGGGTTGGATTTTGTGCTGGAAGCCCCCTGTGCAACCTGGCGGGAAACGCTCTCGCTGCGGCGGCGTACCGCTGTGCCGATCATCTTTGATGAATTGGCCACCGATGATGTTTCGGTCATGCAGCTTATCTGCGATGACGCGGCTGAGGGGATTGGCCTGAAAATATCAAAAAACGGTGGGCTGACCCGCGGTCGCCGTCAGCGTGATATGTGTCTCAGTGCCGGTTTAACCCTCAGTATTCAGGAAACTGTCGGGTCTCATGTGGCGTTTGCGGCACTGGCGCATCTGGGGCAAACGGTTCCGCCGCGGGCGTTGCGCTGCATTCTGGATACCCGCGATATGGTCACCCCCGTGACTGCCACCTTTGATGCCCCCTTAATCAATGGCGGGGTGCGAGTGCCTGATAAACCGGGGTTGGGCATCGAGATACAGCACGCGGTTATTGGTGAACCGGTAGCGGTTTACCGCTGAGCTTTGCTTTTGTCATTGAACCTTACCTTGTCAGTCCCGATACCCGCTGACAAAATCAAGCCACCTGAATCTTCCAGCCACCAGCGGATTTCCCATGCACATCGAAATCGATGACCTTACCCGCCCCGCCGTCCACGCCCTGCTGCGCGAACACCTTGACAACATGCACGCACTCTCCCCGCCCGAAAGTGTTCATGCCCTTGACCTCAGCCACCTGCGTGCGCCCGGCATCACCTTCTGGACCGCATGGGAACAAGACCGGCTGCTCGGCTGCGCTGCCCTCAAGGCGCTGGACCCGCTGCACGGTGAAATCAAATCCATGTGCACCCCTGCCAGTCAGCGCCGCCAAGGCGCGGGCCGTGCCTTGCTGGAACACATCCTGAGCGTCGCCAGACAACGTGGTTATCAACGCCTCAGCCTTGAAACCGGCACCCCGGAAGCCTTCATCCCTGCCCAACGCCTCTACCAAAGCGCCGGCTTCACCCCGTGTCCGCCGTTCCCGCCCTACCGCGAAGACCCCTACAGCCTGTACATGACCCTGGCGCTGAGCCCATAAAGCCCCCCCCTTTCCAACGCCCCGGATTAACCCCACAACCCAAACGTTTTTATCAGCCCGTCATTCTGGCAGAATCGCCTTTTCACCAGCCTGCCGGTGCGCAGCGACAAACCAACGATACGGAACCCACAATGGACCAGAACCAGACCGCCAAAGTCGTCTTCATGCCCTCCGGACGCCGGGGAAGCTTTCCTGTCGGTACCCCGGTGCTGCGGGCTGCCCAACAGCTGGGTGTCGACATCGACTCCATCTGTGGCGGACGCGGCATCTGCGGGCGCTGCCAGATCGTACAGGCCACCGGCTCCTTTCCCAAACACGGGATTGAATCCCTGCCCGAACACCTGAGCGCCTTCACCGAAACCGAACACCGCTACGAAAAGCGCAAAACCGCCATGGCGGATGGCCGTCGGCTGGGGTGTCAGGCCCTGATTCAGGGGGATATGGTGGTGGATGTCCCCCCGGAAAGTCAGGTGCACAAACAGATTGTGCGCAAGGCTGCCGACCTGCGCGCCATTACGCTTGATACCGCCGTCAAGCTCTACTATATCGAAGTCGAAGAAGCCGACATGCACCACCCCAAAGGCGATTACCAGCGTCTGTGCGAAGCCCTGCAGCACGAGTGGCAGCTGGAGGGCCTGCATTGCGGGCTGCCACTGCTGAACACACTGCAGGCCACGCTGCGGGCCGGGCAATGGAAAGTCACTGCCGCCGTTCATGCCGGGCAGGAAGTCATCGCCCTGTGGCCGGGGTTTCGCGAGACCGTGTACGGGCTGGCCATCGACATCGGTTCCACCACCATTGCCGCCCACCTGTGCGATCTGGTCACCGGGGCCGTGGTGCACTCCGGCAGCATGATGAACCCCCAGATTCGCTTCGGGGAAGACCTGATGAGTCGGGTATCCTACATCATGATGCACCCGGAAGGTGCACAGGCCATGACCGATGCCGTGCGCACGGGACTGCGCAACCTGGCCGGGCAGATTGCGGCGGAAACCGGCATCAGCACCGAAGACATCCTGGAACTCACCCTGGTCGGCAACCCGGTCATGCACCACATTCTGCTGGGCATCAATCCGGTGGAACTGGGCGGTGCACCGTTTGCCCTGGCCACCGACGAGGCCCTGAACATCCCTGCCAGCGCCCTGGAACTGGGCCTGCATCCGGGGGCCATGGCCTATGTGCTGCCCTGTATCGCCGGGCATGTGGGTGCCGATGCCGCGGCAATGGTGCTGTCCGAGGAGCCGTTTCTGCAGGATGAGATCACCCTGCTGGTCGATGTCGGAACCAACGCTGAAATCGTACTCGGGAACCGTGAACGCCTGCTGGCCTGCTCCAGCCCCACCGGCCCTGCCTTTGAAGGTGCCCAGATCAGTGCCGGCCAGCGTGCCGCCCCCGGTGCCATCGAGCGCGTGCGCATTGATCCGGTGACCAAAGAACCCAGGATCCGGGTCATCGGGGCCGAACCCTGGTCGGATGAGCCGGGCTTTGCCGCAGCGGTACAAGCCATCGGTGTCAATGGCATCTGTGGTTCCGGCATTATCGAGGTGGTGGCCGAAATGTATCTGGCCGGTATTATCAGCAGTGACGGGGTGATTGACGGTGCGCTGGCGGACCAGACCCCGCGGGTGGTGGCGGATGGACGCACCTGGTCCTATGTCCTGCATGACGGCGGCGAGTCCGGGCAGCACATTGCCATCACCCAGAACGATGTGCGCCAGATTCAGCTTGCCAAGGCGGCCCTGTATGCCGGGGTGAAACTGCTGATGGACCACCGGGGTGTTCCGGCAGTGGAGCGTATTCGTCTGGCGGGCGCTTTCGGCAGTCATATTGATGTCCGGCATGCCATGGTGCTGGGCCTGATTCCCGACTGCCCGCTGGATCAGGTGGCCTCTGCCGGGAATGCCGCCGGAACCGGGGCACGGATTGCCCTGCTGAATCAGGGGGGGCGACGCACGATTGAAACCGTGGTGCGTACCATTGAAAAGATCGAAACGGCGGTGGAACCGAAGTTTCAGGAATATTTCGTCGATGCCATGGCGTTCCCGAACCGCAGTGATGACTTCCCGCACCTGTTCTCCGTGGTGGAACGGCCTGCCCCGAAAGCAGCAGCGGCCACCGGAGCAGCCGGTGAACGGCGCAGGCGGCGCGGGCGTTCGTGAGTTTATTTTGAATGGAAACAACAAACCTGAAGCAAAATAAGGGTATTCCCTCACTGGACGATATGGAAAGCTTGTTCGTCAACAACGCAGGTATGGACACGATTCGCGCCCATATCAACCGAGGGTATGAGTATAATGTCAAGACCCACACGATCACGATCAGATTTCAAGCGCGATCAAAAAGGCACTAAAGTCTTTTGAAGCGGAAATTGATGCAGTTTCTGAGATATTGCCACAGTTTATCTCACAGGGGCAGCAAGACGAGTCGCAATCCAGGTCCGGCTGATCGAAAAACCCTTATATGACAGGGAGCATAAGCAATGAACAAAATACACAACCCGGCTGAAGCAGCCAGCGGCGGCTGCATCTGCGGCGGTGTGCGCTACAGCATTTCCGCACGCGACAGGCTGCGCCAGGTGGTGGCCTGCCACTGTGAACAATGCCGCCGTTTCAGTGGTCATTATGTCGCGGCCACCGGTGCCCGCTACCGCTATTTCACCCTGCTTGCCGACAGCACCCTGCAGTGGTACGCGTATGTGCCGGGCGTGCGGCAGGGATTCTGCAACCGCTGTGGCTGCAGCCTGTTTTTCGACTACCCGCAGGAGCAGCGCATCTCCATTCTGGCCGGTACGCTGGACGACAGCCACGGTCTGCAGGAAGTCATGCATATCTACACCCGCGAAGCCGGCTGCTATTACACCCTGCCGGCGGCGGTCGACCGGGTGGAAGACGGCACGTTTACGCTGCCGTGCCCGACATGAAAATGGCGGAAGGATATGGGAGTCGAACCCACCAGGAACCGTGTGACAGCCCCTCCCGGATTTGAAGTCCGGACATCCCACCGGGGTATGCCATCCTTCCGCAGAAAACCTTTTTTCACACCCGCTCCCGGGTTTCAGTCACTGTCACCGGGCAAGCTGCCGTGAACAGTTCGCCATTACGCAGCAGGCGTTCATCACGACGCTGACCGCCGGCACTGCTGCCGACAATACGGCGTGTCAGCCCGACCCGGTCAAAAAACTCCAGAATCTGGATGGCCCGTTTGCGCCCGATGCCGATCCGGTCCCGAAAAGCGATGACATTCAGCAGCGGCTGTGCCTGCTCGCACACAAGGGCCGCCAGCTGCACGATCTGTTCAGGCGTATAGAATAAATCCCGTACCACCTGATGCAGTGCCCCCCGGCGTGCCTGCTTGCACAGTACCTGACGCACCAATACTTCGGCAAGCCCCGTGTCCCGTGCCAGATCACGCACCCAGGGTGGATCAAATCCCCCGGCCTGCAAATGCGGCTGCAAGGTCTCCCACACCCCCTGCTCCTGCGCATTCAGGGTCAGCACATGCCCCGGTGCATGCAGGAAGCTGCCGGAACGTTCCAGCAACCCCTGTGCAATCCAGTATTCCACCAGCAGCCCGAACAGCTCGTCCCGAAAGGCCGGAAAAGCCATGCGGCGCAGGCGTTCGGCAGACAGGCCCGGCTCATCCGGCTGCTGCTGATGAAACTGCGTCAGTGCCGCCTGCAGACGGGCTTCCAGCACCTCGCACTGTGTCGGGCTCATCACCCAGCCAGCGCCGCCCTGATCCAGAACCTGCAGATCAGGCTGATGCCTGTGTAAACCGGCCAGCAGCCAGGGCAAAGGCTGATTCATGCAGCGGCTCCACACCGCCAGTGTCAGCGGCTGTGTCACCAGCGCCAGCAGGCCGGCCAGCGCAGCCACGGCATCCGGTGCCTGCAGGGCCTGCAGGCAGGCCAGCCGCTGCGGCTTCTTGCGCCCGCGCAGGGGCGGGCTGGTATCCAGTACCGTACCACCGGCCAGGGTATGCTGCCCCGACATGTCACGCAGCACAAGGCGGTCATGCCAGCACAAGGGTAACGGCTCATCCATGCAGCACTGCACAAAACCGCCACTTCCGGGAGACAGCCGCCGTCCTTCCAGCAGCACCAGCTTTGCCGGCTGACGTGTCGCGCCATGATGCAGCATGACCTCCAGCCCTTCACGCAACGCACCGGGCGCATCAGCCGCCACCTGCAGCCACCCATCGAAACGCACAACGGGTGCATGCAGCGCTGCTGCCAGCAGCCAGCTCCCGCGTGGTACCTGCACCTTGTCCACCCCGGCCAGCACCAGCCCGCAGCGATTTCCCGCCTGTGCCTCGCTGACAGCGCGGTTCTGTGCATGGATGGAGCGCACCCGTACCGGAACCCCGGCCGGACTCAGGATCAGTCTGTCGCCCGTGCGAACGGTACCACTGTGCAGCAGGCCGGACACCGTGGTCCCGCTGCCATCCAGCACAAAACAGCGGTCAATCGCATAGCGCACACTCCGGTCGGCTGCGGATACGGCCTTTTCCGGCAGGGCGGACAGGTGCTCACGCAAGGCCGCCACACCCTGCCCGTTCACCGCCGCCAGCGGGAACAACGCCGCCGCCGCATACGGTGTCCCGGCCAGCCAGGCACGGATCTCCGCCTCACGCTGCAAACGCATGCCCAGGTCCACCCGATCCGTTTTGGTCAGGGCAACCGTCAGCGCCGCAACCCCCATAAACTGCAAAATGCCCAGGTGCTCACGCGTCTGCGGCATGATGCCGTCATCTGCCGCAATCACCAGCAGCGCATGGTCCATGCCACTGGCACCTGCCGTCATGGTATGCACGAACTTTTCATGCCCCGGTACATCCACAAACCCCAGCACACGCCCGTCCGCCACCGGCAGGTAGGCAAACCCCAGCTCAATGGTGATACCCCTGCGCTTTTCCTCCTGCAGACGGTCGGTATCCACCCCCGTGAGGGCCTGGATCAGGGTGGTCTTGCCGTGATCGATATGGCCGGCGGTGCCGATGATCATGCCAGGGGTTCGACCTCGCGGGCGCTCAGGGTGTATTGAAACGCATCCGGCTTCAGGCTTTTCAGACGCTGGCCGTTACCGGTCTCCGCCTCCGGATACATCAGGAACGGCAGCGGCTCACTGCTCATGCTGCCCGGCAGCTCCAGGTCATGACCGAAATTGTAAGCCAGCCAATTGCCCTCCCAGGCCCCGAACAGCCGGTCGCGCACGGCCACCACCCTGGGATCATCCAGTGTCAGCTGATCGGGTTTGTTTTCTTCCAGAATGACCTTGCGCACATCCGCCGGGTCGACCGGTACCCAGCCGAAACTGCCCAGAAACACCTCCGCCCGGCAGTGCTGGGCCTTGCTGACATCCCCGCTTTTCCCCAGGCTTTTGTAGCCAAAGCGCGAGTCAGCCACCCGGATGCCATACACATCACGGGCCGGGAGCCCGATTGCACGCGCCAACCCGACATACAGTGCATTCAGGTCAGCACACTTGCCCTTGAGATTACCGGTTTCCAGCATCCAGCGGATATCACCGATACCACACCCCTCCACCTTGGGATCACGCACGGTATTTTCTACGATCCATTCGTAAATGGCGCGTGCCTTCTCGATATCGGTGCGATACCGGGCGGTAATCCCTGTTGCGGTTTCGCGCACAATCCCGTCGGTTGGCAACAGCTGGGTCGCCCCGGTATACAGCGCGTACTCTTCCTGGCTCAGGCTCGGCACATCCTGTGGCCGGCTGAAATCCACCGCCCGGTCACGGGTGGCAAAACGGCTGATGACTGCCAGCCGGGGCGTTTCAGCAGCACCCTCTTCCCAGACCGCATGCAACATCTGAGCCTGGTACCGGGGATCGGTGTAGACCTGCATCCGGTCAGCATTACCCTGCCACAGGTTGCCCATCGGTTGCATCCACGCTGCTGCCGCCACGGAAGGCAACGGTACCCAAGCCTGGGTTTCCCCCGTGACAGCGGCCAGGTCCAGACGGGAAACCAGCTCAAACACACGCCAGCCACTGGTTGGGTCCGGGTCAAACGCCACCCGCTCCCCGGCTGTCGCAGCCACCGGGACGGCCTCAGCAGCCCAGCCTGCCGCCCCCGGCAGCAGGCCCAGCGCCCCCAATGTGGCAGCAGATTGCAGAAAATAACGACGCTCCATGGATTATTCTCCTTCAGTCAATGCAGTCAATCATTTTCTCGGTGCAGAGCTGGGTACAGAAAGCACTTTCATCAGTCACCCGCAGGCAGCGCAGATCCAGCCATAGCGCCTGCTCAGACAGCCGCCCGAGTACCGGACAGGGCCGCTCACGCAGAAAACGCTCCACCCGGTTCAGGCCACTGCCGCGTTTGCCAGCGGTACGCACCACCAGCGCCAGCGAAGGCAGCCGCTCAACCGGCAGTGAGCCGGAGCCGATCTGTGACAGGCAGGGTTCCAGCGTGACGCGGACCTGAAACGGTGTCAGGGCTTGCTGCAGTACCGGCAGTAAACGCCGGCCCTGTGCTTCAATGTCGACACTCGGGCGGGTCAGCAGGCGCAGGGTTTCCAGTTTTTCGGGCAGGGAATCCGGGTCACGGTACAGACGCAACACCGCCTCCAGCGCGGCCAGTGTCAGCTTGCCAAGGCGCAGGGCGCGTTTCAACGGGTTTTTCTTCAGCTGATCAATCAGCACCCTGTCACCGACCAGTATACCGGCCTGCGGCCCACCCAGCAGTTTGTCACCACTGAAACTGACCAGATTGGCACCGGCCTGCAGGGCTTCACGCGGCGTCGGTTCATGCGGGAGGCCCCAGCGCTCCAGCCCGATCAGTGTTCCGCTGCCCAGGTCTTCCACAAACGGCAGCCCATGAGTCCGGGCAATGCGGGCCAGGTCGACAGCCGGTACCGCATGGGTAAAACCCTGGATGGCGTAATTGCTGGTATGAACCTTCATCAGCAAGGCAGTACGCGGGTTGATAGCCTGCTCGTAATCGTGTGCATGGGTCCGGTTGGTACAGCCGACCTCCATCAGCTTTGCCCCGGCCCGCTGCATAATGTCCGGTACCCGAAAGGCACCGCCGATCTCCACCAGCTCACCACGTGATACCACCACCTGCCGACGCAGTGCCAGGGTATTCAGCATCAGGAAAACGGCAGCGGCATTGTTGTTGACCACGGTTGCGGCTTCCGCACCGGTCAGTTCGCACAGCAAGGCCAGGACCACATCATCACGGTCTCCCCGGCTGCCGGCATCCAGCGTGTATTCCAGTGCGCACGGGTTGCGGCATACTCTGGCAATCGCGTCAATCACGCTCTCAGGCAGCGTGGCACGCCCCAGATTGGTGTGCAGTACGGTACCGGTAAGATTGAAAACGGTGCGCAGGCTGGATTCGGCACGGGTCTGCAGGCGTGCACCCATCAGGCTCAACAGGGTATCAGTCTCGGGGACAGGGCTGTCCGGAGTCAGGGCGGCGCGGGTTTCAGCCAGCACCTCGCGCATGGCCCGCAGGGTTTCCTGCTGGCCATAATCCTGTCGCCACACGGCAGCAACAGGGGAATCAAGCAGGCGGTCAACCGCCGGTAACTGACGCCAGGGCGCACGCGCCACTGGATCTGTCTTTTTCATGTCAGCCGGACCCGCCCTGCAGCAGATTGCGGGCCGCCCGCCCGTAGCCTTCCCGGACCAGCATGACATCCAGCCCCAGAGTGGCCAGATCATCGGCACAGGGATCAAGCTGTACCTCCCGCACCTGCGACAGCACTTTCACATAACTGTGACAGACATCGCAACACTCCCCCTGGATGGCATCCTGCGGCGTTTCACCCAACAGGGAAACCGGCTTGTGGCTGGCACAGTTGGTGCATTTGGCCCGTGCCACCTGCCACTGGCTGCTGCACAGGGAACACACCAGATAGCGCACCCCGTGATTGGGATCACCGATATGAATCAGGCTGACCATCGGATGGGAACCGCATACCGGGCACAGCAGGGGTTCGCCCTGGTGCTGGTGGCTGAGCGCTACGGGCAGGGCAGCGGCACGCTGCACCCACTCCAGCTGCAGGGCTGCCCCCAGGAACGGGGCCGCTTCCGCCGGTACGGCATCCACCTCCCCCTGCAACCAGGCTTGGGCCTGAGCCTGCCAGTGCGGGCGGGACCAGGCCTGCAGGCTTTCCCGCAACGCCGCCAGCGCCGGGCCGGCATGGCCGGCGTCGGCCTGCAGCCCATCCAGCAGGCTGCGCCAGCAGGTCCAGCTGTCATCACTCACCCCCGCAGCCAGCCAGGGGGCGGTTTCAGAAACAGCCGGGACTCCAGCGACCGGCAGCGGGGATTCCAGCACCCGCTGCTGCTGCACTTCACTCAGCACGGCACAGAACTGCAGCCAGTCCTGCAGAGGGTGTCCCGCAGCCAGTTCGCTGAAACGCCGGGCGCGTTGCCGGAACAGGGTGCGTGCCTCGGGCAACAGCAGACGGGGCGCTGCCATACCGGCAGCCCCCATGTTCCCGGCATCCACCAGACGGTCACGGGATACCAGGCTCATGAACGTTTGTCTCCGGTCACTTCACGATACCATTTATTGTGGTGATGGCGCGCCCAGGCGCGGCTGACCTTGCCGGACAGCATCGCACCCATGGTACCCTTCACCCAGAAGGCGGCATAGACATGCACCATGATACCGGCGATCAGCACCCAGGCACTGAAAGCATGCAGCAGCGCGGCAAAGCGGACCAGACCGATCGGAAAGCTGTCCGCGAACCAGGGCCGCCAGAACAGGATGCCGGTCACCAGCAATGTCAACATGCAGACAATCATGACCCAGAACAGAAGCTTCTGCCCGGCGTTATAACGCCCTACCGGCGGCAGCTTGTCATCCCGGTTGGCCAGCACATCGCTCATCTGCTTAAGCCACTGCCGGTCGGTGCGGTTGATCCCGTTGTGTTTCCAGAACCGCAAAGCCAGCACCAGAAAAAACAGGAACATGAGCACCCCCATAAACGGGTGCAGGATACGGGTCCAGGGCCCGCCACCAAACAGGTTGCCCAGCCAGAACAGGGAGGGATGGAACAAGGCCAGTCCCGACAGGGCAGCCAGCACAAACAGGATGGCAACCATCCAGTGATTGGCGCGCTCGGAAAAGTTGTAGCGCTCCAGGGCATGATCAGGCTTGTTCATGTGAGTCTCCTCCCTGCGGGTGCCTGGCGGTACGGGTGCCAGCCGGTTCATCGCCTTCTTCCACGACATTGCGCCCACGGCGCAGGAAGTGGAAAAAAGCGCCCAGGGCAATCAGGCCGAAACCGGCCAGCCCCCAGGGTTTGGTCCAGCCTTTCCACAATTCAACCGTGGGTGAAATGTGCGGGTCTTTGGGCAGATTGTGGTAAAGCTCCGGCTGGTCGGCATGGTGCAGCACATACATGACGTGTGTCCCGCCGACACCGGGCGGATCATACAATCCGGCATTCCGGTAGCCACGGGACTTCAGGTCTTCCACCCGTTCTGCGGCATAAAACTGCATGTCTTCCTTGGCACCGAACTGGATGGCCCCGGTCGGGCAGGTTTTCACACAGGCCGGCTCCTGGCCCACGGCGACCCGGTCGGAGCACAAGGTGCATTTGTACGCCTTGTTATCCTTTTTGGAAATACGCGGGATATTGAACGGGCAGCCCTGAATGCAGTAGCCGCAGCCAATACAGTGGTCCTCCTGAAAATCCACGATACCGTTGGTGTATTGGATAATGGCTCCTGGTGACGGGCAGGCCTTGAGGCAGCCCGGATCGGCACAGTGCATGCAGCCATCCTTGCGGATCAGCCACTCAAGGCGCTCATTCTGCTCCACTTCACTGAAACGCATCAGGGTCCAGGTCTGGTCGTCCAGGTCTGCCGGATTGTCATAGACCCCGACATTGTGGCCGACCTCGGCCCGCAGATCGTTCCACTCCATGCAGGCCACCTGACAGGCCTTGCAGCCGATACAGGTGGAAACATCAATGAGTTTCGCCACCGGTGGTACATGCTCGCGTGCCTGTGGCGGCGTGGTCGTGGTTGCTGAGCGGCGCTGGATGTTCAATGTTGGCATGAGGAACCTCCTTTATACCTTCTCAACGTTAACCAGAAACGCCTTGAACTCCGGCGTCTGCGCATTGGCATCCCCGACATAAGGCGTCAGGGTATTGGCCAGATAACCGGGGCGTGTCAGGCCCTTGAAGCCCCAGTGCAGCGGAATCCCGACGGTATATACCGGCTGGCCGTCCACCGTCAGCGCGCTGATGCGTTTTGAAATCACGGCAACGGCCCTGATCTCGCCCCGTCGGGAGCTGACCCGTACCTGATCACCGTCACTGATGCCGCGCAACTCGGCCAGTCCGGGACCGATTTCCACAAACTGCTGCGGCTGGGTGATGGCATTCAGGCGTGCGAACTTGGTCCAGAAGTGGAAGTGCTCCACCAGACGGTAGGTCGTGGCCACAAACGGGAACTGATCCGGGGTTCCGAAGTTTTCTGCATCCCCCGGATAAATCCGGGCCACCGGATTGTTTTTCACCCTGGGATTGTCCGGGTACATGGGGTTGTGCGTCAGCGGCGACTCAAACGGCTCATAGTGAACCGGCAGCGGACCATCCTTCATGCCGGCAACCGCAAACAGGCGCGATACCCCTTCCGGATGCATGATGAACGGCCCGACACCTTCCTCCGGAGCCGCATTGGCACGCATGTCCGGAATGTCGTTACCGGCCCAGCGGCTCCCGTTCCAGCGGATCACGGTACGGCTGGCATCCCAGGGCTGGCCGCTGGCATCACAGGAAGCGCGGTTATAGAGAATGCGCCGGTTCGCCGGCCAGGCGTAACCCCAGTTGAGGGTCTGGCCCAGACCGGACGGGTCGGAGTTGTCACGCCGCGCCATCAGGTTGCCTTCCTCGGACCAGGAACCGCAGTACAGCCAGTTACCGCAACGGGTGGAGCCGTCATCACGCAATTGCCCGAAACCGGACAGCTGCTCACCGGCCTTGATCAGCACCTTGCCGGGATCAGCCGGATCGGTGATGTCACGGGTTGCCGCACCGGAGACCTCGCGGGCAATCTCTTCTGCAGAAGGTTCCAGCGGGTTGATATAGGGCCAGCTCACCTTGAACAGGGGTTCGGCATAAGCCCCCTCGCCATCCGCATACAGTTCGCGCAGCTTGAGGAACAGCGCCGCCAGAATATCCACATCCTTGCGGGCATCCGCCACCGCACTGTCAGCCGACCAGCGCCACTGGATCACACGCCCGGAATTGGTCAGGGAGCCTTCATCCTCGGTAAACATCACGGCCGGCAGACGGAACACCTCGGTCTGCACGTCCTCGGGCTTGACATCGTTGTACTCACCCTGAGGCTGCCAGAACGATACCGTTTCGGTTTCCAGCGGGTCAATTGACACCAGGTACTTCAGGTTGGACAGGGCCTTGCCGATCTTGGCCTTGTGGGAGACCGAGGCCAGCGGGTTGAAGCCCTGGTAGAAGAAGCCGGTCATCCTGCCCTGATGCATGCGTTCAAACATGGCCAGGGTATCAAAGGCATCATCAATCTTGGGCATCCACGCATAACCGAAGTCATTTTCCGGTGTCGCATTGTCGCCATAGTAGGATTTCAGCAGACTGACATAGAACTTGCTGTAATTCGACCAGTAGTTCATCTGTCCGGGCTGCAGCGCCCTGGGCGTTTTGGCCGCCAGAAATGACTGCAGGGTCGGGGTTTTGCTGGTTGGCGTGGACAGGTAACCCGGCTGGCTGGTACCGAACAGGCCCATGTCGGTGATCCCCTGCACATTGGAATGACCACGCAGGGCATTGATGCCGCCACCGGCCACACCGATATTGCCCAGCAGCAGCTGGACCATGGCCATGGTACGGATGTTCTGGCTGCCGACCGAGTGCTGTGTCCATCCCAGGGCATACAGGATGGTCATGGTCTTGTCCGGCTGTGAACATTCGCCGATCATTTCCAGCACTTTTTCATAATCGGCCTGCTTCATCCCGGATACCCGTGCCACCTCAGACGGGGTATAGGGTGCGACATGCTTTTTCAGCAGCTGCAGGACGCAGTTGGCATGCTGCAGCGTCGGATCGGTCAGCGCATGGCCATTAATGTCCACCTGATATTTCCAGGTTTCATCATTGTAGCTGCGCGTTTCCTCGTCATAGCCGGAGAACAGCCCGTCCTCAAAAGCAAAACGTGGATGAATCAGGTAACTGGCATTGGTAAAGGTTCTGACGTATTCGTGATTGATCCGGTCATGTGTCAGCAGGTAATTGATAACGCCGAGCAGGAACGGAATGTCGCTGCCGGAGCGGATCGGCACATACAGATCGGAAACCGCTGCCGAGCGGTTGAAGCGCGGGTCCACCACCACCAGTTTGGCACCCCGGTGCTTCTTGGCTTCGATCACCCACTTGAAACCGCAGGGATGCGCTTCGGCGGCATTCCCCCCCATGACCATGACAAGGTCAGCGTTCTTGATGTCGACCCAGTGATTGGTCATCGCACCACGCCCAAACGTCGGAGCCAGACTGGCCACCGTCGGTGAGTGTCAGATACGTGCCTGGGTGTCGATACCGATAACGCCCAACCCGCGCAGAATCTTCTGGGTCAGGAAGCCGGTTTCATTGGAACAGGCGGAGCCGGCCAGAAAGCCGACCGTCGGCCAGCGGTTCACCGGCTGGCCATTGGCATCCAGGTGCTCGAAGCTGGCATCCCGATCCGCCTTCATGTGTGTGGCGATACGGGTAATGGCCTCATCCCAGGAGATGCGCTTCCATTCGCTGGTGCCCGGTTCGCGGACTTCCGGGTATTGGAGGCGCTCGGGACTCTGGATCATGTCCAGCAGACCGGCCCCTTTGGGACACAGCGTGCCACGGTTGACCGGATTGTCCGGGTCACCTTCAATATGGATGATCCGGGATTGTACATTTTTGGCCCTGTCACCCAGGCTGTAAACCAGCAGGCCGCAACTGACCGAGCAGTAGGTGCAGATACTGCGTGTTTCCGTGGTTCGTTCGAGTTTATATGGACGGGTTGCGGCCTGGACGGCCTCGGGCGTCAAGCCCAAGGCAACGCCACCGGCACCGGCAACCCCGCCCGCCGCCACTTTGAAAAACTGGCGGCGCGTCATTGGTGCGCTCATATCCGGCTTGTCTCCTCTTTGCTGGTGAAAGCTGCGGGGCCGCCCTGCCCGGCATTGGAACATTCCTGGCGACCGGCCCCGGCAAATACGCTATTATCCAGTATACAGCAATTCCCGGTCATTTTGCAACTAAGTAATTGATAAAAAATAACATTTTCTTTGAATTTGCACAGTGTTAATTTGTAAGTAGTTGATTTTAATAAATTTTTATGTAATTCTATCAGTAAG